>OIYQ01000436.1_pt1 | contig 17354 bp, 15 predicted proteins | sample 1588311 | NCBI WGS metagenome assembly OIYQ01 (sample SAMN03283244) | human gut metagenome | biome: human-associated habitat; material: feces | host: Homo sapiens | place: Peru | collected 2012
TGAGAGCATCGAGTATCTGCCTACAGAAATGATACCTGTGGATCCTATCCATAAGGATACTATCGTGGATGTGAGATGCAAGGATATTCTGGGCAGACAGTTTGTGGTGGAAATGCAAATGGCATGGACGGATGCGTTTAAGCAGCGTGTGCTGTTTAATGCTTCCAAGGCATACGTGAGCCAAGCTGAAATGGGTACTAGATACAAGGACTTGCAGCCTGTATATTCCCTTAACTTGGTAAACGATATCTTTGAGAGGGGTATGGAGGATTGTATCCATAACTATCGCATCGTGCATGACAAGGATACGAATAAGGTAATAGAGGGCTTGTGCTTTACCTTTATTGAGCTGCCAAAGTTTGAGCCTCATACGATGAAGGAAAAGCGCATGACGATTCTTTGGCTGCGATTCTTGACAGAGATTAATGATAAAACCAAGGAGGCTCCTGCTGAGCTTCTAGAAAATCCTGAGATTAATAAGGCTCTAGAGGAGGTGAAGATTTCAGCCTTTACTGATGCAGAACTGCGTGCCTACGATAAGTTTTGGGATGTAGTGAGCAGCGAGAAAACCTTGCTGGAGGGTAGCTTTGATGATGGTGTGCTAGAAGGTGAAAGAAAAAAGGCAATAATAATAGCGAAGAATTTGCTTTCGCTCCATGTTCCTTTTGAAACCATCATTGCTGCTACTGGCTTGTCGAAGGAGGAAATAGAAAAATTGGCGGAGTAGCATTGGCTTTTACTTTTACTTTGAAAAATACGAATAGTAAGATTTTATATATTTAGCAAAATAGATTGGTAAGGACTTTCAGAGGGAAAGTCCTTGCTAAATCTTTAAAATGATATTAGTATAATTTTTACTTTCACGTTTTAGCTATGTGAAGGTCTTTTATGATAAAACTTGTAATATGAAACTTATAGCGGATATTGAAAAGCTTAATCAGAATAAGCCTGCAAATCTTTTGGTTTCAGCATTAGGAAAGCTGGTTGATGACGAAACGATAGTCTATTATAATTTTCCTCTTTATAGGGGGGATTTGCAAGAGGAATTACGTCAGGTGGAAATCATGATGGTGTCTTGTCATTATGGCATTGTATACTTTAAGTGCATAAATTCCTATCGTAAGTTGAATGATAAAGAAAAGGATTATGTCAATGATTTGTATGAAAACATATATAGTAGATTAAGTAAAGATTCATTGTTTAGAAAAAACAGAAAAGAGTTGAATGTTGGTATAACCTCTGCTGTGGTTATATGCGATAGTTCTTCTAGGTATGATAATTCAGACCCTGATTTTTTCTATGTTTCTTTATCAAAGCTGAATGAACTTTTTGCAGATGTAGCTCAGGCTGTTATCCCTGATGCTGTTTTTAAGCATTTGATTACTTGTGTTGAAGGTACTCGCAAAGTTGTGCAAAAACGCAATAGAAAAGTAATTAAAGGTATCCATGGGAAAAGAACAAAATCCGAAATATTGAATGATATTCAAGAACAAGAAGCAACTTTTGATGTTGAACAAAAGAAAACGGCATTAGTGACAATTGAGGGACCGCAGCGAATTAGGGGATTGGCTGGCTCCGGTAAGACTATTGTTTTGACGATGAAGGCTGCCCTGTATCATCTACAAAACCCAGATGAGGAAATCTTATATACATATTATACTAAATCATTGTATGGCTTAATACATGGATTGATAGATAGATATTATCGAGATTTTTCTGATAATAAAGAGCCTAATTGGAATAAGATTCATATTCTGCATGGTTGGGGAGGAGCAGGAGTCAATGGAGTATATTATCAAGCTTGTTTAGATAACGGAATTTCTGCTTTAACCTATAGTAATGCTGTTGGACATGGGGTAACTCCTTTTGAATTTGTCTGTTCTGAAATGTTAAAGAACAACTTAAAGCCCAAATATGATTTGACATTAATTGATGAGGGACAAGATTTTCCAAATTCTTTTTATCGCTTGTGCTATAAGCTTTCTGTTAATAAAAAAATAGTGTGGGCTTATGATGACTTTCAAAATATTTTTGATGTTAATCTTCAAGATGAAAAGGAAACTTTTGGTAAGGATGAGAATGGTAATTATTATGTGGATTTTAATAAGATGACAAATCCTTATAGGGATATAATACTTCATGTTTGTTATCGAAACCCACGCACAGCTCTAATTTTTGCATTCAGCTTAGGTTTGGGAATTTATAATGAAAGGGTTCTTCAGAGACTTACAGATAACGAACATTGGAAGAGCTTAGGTTTTGTCGTGGAGCAAGGAGACTCCTCTGTTGGGTGTGAAATGGTGATTTCAAGACCACAAGAAAATTCTCCAAGTTACCTTAATGAAGAATATGGATTCTCTGTGGGGATTATAAAGTGTGAATCTTTAGCTGCAGAATGTGAAAAAATATCTTCTTTGATAACAAAAGATATACAAGAGGAAGGGTTGAATCCAGAGGATATTTGTGTGATTTGTTTGGACGACAGAAATATTCAATCATATTATACCTATTTGGGGCAATTGCTATTGTCAAAGGGCATAAGGGTATATGATTTGCTTCATGCTGCATACACGACAACAACATTTTATCAAGAAGGTCATGTTACTTTAGGGACTTTAAATAAGGCTAAAGGTAATGAGGCTGGTATGGTTTATATTATGGGAGTAGATAAAATCTTCAACGATCGAAATAACGTTATATTAAGAAATCGCCTTTTCACGGCAATTACACGAACAAAAGGATGGGTTGTTCTTTCTGGTGAAAAATCGATAGAATATTGTTCTGAAGAGATGGAAAAACTTCAAAGCGAAGGATTGAAATTGCATTTTATTCAGCCTAGTGAAGAAAGTACTAAGACAATTTTTGGTGGTAGTACTAAACGGCAAAATCAATTTAATGACATTCAACGTATTATTCAAGAACTACAAAATGAGGGAATGTCCTTTGAGGATATTATGAATCATGTCAAGGCAAAGTAATACAAGATCAGGTAAGTTTGTAGCTTCTGTTTCTGATGCTAGTGCAATTTTGAAGGATTTCGAACTTCTTAGGAATGCTAACCTAACTTGGCAAACACCTTCAGATGATTTCCTCAAAGTATCAAAGCAAGATGATTATAAACAGATGTATGATACTGCTATAAATCATTATGATTATAATTTAATATTAGTAGATGGTTCTATTTTCCAATTTGAAGAATTTGAAAATTCAGATTTGCGTTATGCGTATATTCAAGCTCCTTATAATTATGTACCTTTTGAGGATTTTCTATTGACATTTATGAATGCTGAAGATATTCCTAAAGATTCGTCAGATATGATGGAATTGAAATGTACATTTGAAAATGACTATGAGCAGATGTTATCTGAACAAGGAATAAATAGTAGTTTATAATAATCTGGTTCATATTCTTGGTAGATTATGTTGTGTTATTACTGAAGAACGCATACTAAGATATGTAAAGGCTTTGATGGCATTTGATGAGCATGTCGTAAGTGAAATTATGGGCTATGTTTATGATTCTGTTAATTCGGATAATCTTCCAAGTGTAATTTCACTAGTTCTTAAGAATCATGAAGTTATGACACCTTATCGTAGAGGGGTTCCTCTTCCGACGAATAGAGGTGTTTCATATCCGGTAGAAAAGAATCTCTTGGACAAAATCTATGAGGGATTCAATTCTAATAGTGAAGAAGAGCAAAGTCGTTCCTATAATTTGTTGAGTATTATATGGGATAATAAAATGCTTAACCAGCGGGATAGGATGAAACTGGAGTCTGCGGTAAGGGTATGGAGGTCTACAGCTTATTCCGCTGATGTTCTTTTTTCGTATAATCTTATAAAGCCTCATGAAGATGAGGTTGTAAGATTGAATGAATTGATAGCGAAATGTGTAGATGATTTCTGTATTGGTGATTATACTTTTAAAGGATCTTCTATTCCTTTGAGCGATTGGGTTGATAAACTTGAGAAAGTATGTATTCAAAGTTCCCGATTGACAGAAGAGCAAGCCATAAGAGTGTTTGAACATATTGAAAAAATGCTTTTTGTGAATATTGATGCTTTTACCAAAGACGATGAAGATAATATCGTCTTTGGGGGTATAAGGTCTAACATAGATATGATTATGCAATTGGTATCAAAGTTTGTATGCAAGCATACTGATGATATTATTGGTAATGATAATTTATGGATGTTTGGTGATATGTTACAGAAACTTTTAAAGAAAGGGTATCATTGTTTGCCGATGCTGGTATGGTTAACTTCTAGCCGGGAAACCTTGTTGATGGATGACGGAATGAAGGAGCGATTAAAGAATACTTTGTTTTCTAAAGAGCCTTCTATGAGAGGACAGACCGTTTCCGCAATTGTTTATGCTTGGAAAGAAAGGAATAATGATATAACTGATATCTTGGATCATATGTTTTCTGTATTGAAGGTCATTCAAGATGAGCGTGTTGTCGATAGTCTGATATTGATAGAAAGGCTTTTGATGGAAGAGTTTGATTCAGATTTGTATTTTAGCAGTAAAGTGGAATCGCTGTTAACTAAGATACATAATAATGTGAACGACTATGATCTGGAAACAGATGAAAAAATAGAGTTGTGTTATCATGCAAACTTTATAGCAGGAGTAGCAAGTGTGAAATATAAGAATCGAACATTGCTACCATTGAACTTTCCATATTTCGACCAAAATGAGTCTGGATTTAATGATGTATTCTTGGGATATGAAAGAGGTAAGCAAATAGCAGAATCTTAATGATATTATTTTATGAGAGAAATGATACCGATTCGCTGATACTATCAAATAGGGTTGGGTGTCATCTCTTTAGTTTGAGGATGGGATTGAAGAAACGTTAAATGGTATCATCTCTCAATTGATGTGTTTGGTACTGAAAGCCTATGTTTAATTTAATATAAAAATATTCGTATATTTCGGTAATCTAAAAAAAAATACTTATCTTTGCAAGAATTTATTGAGTAAGATAATTATGGTAGCAGGAAAAAGGAAAAAAATAATATTGGCGATATTGGAGAAAATAGGAAGAGGTGTTACTGCTAAATGCATGCAAAAATACCTTTTCCTATTTTCTCGTAGCCAAATGGATGAACGAATCTATGATTTCGTTCCATATCGTTATGGATGTTTTTCTTTTCAAGCTAACCAAGACTTGGTTTCTTTGGAGAAAAATGGCTATATTGCAATTAATGAAGTTGATAAATCTGATAAAGAATATACTCTGTTGCATCAGTATCATGCTTTTCAAGATTTAGATATGTTTGAGAGACAAATAATTGAAGAAATTTGCCAGTTGTATGGAAAAATGTCACAAAGCGAACTGATTGCTTATACATATCGAAAGTGGCCTTATACTGCTATTAATAGTGTTATAAAGCAAAATATATTAAGCTTGGATGAATTAGAAGTAGTAAATAAACAAAAAGCGAAACTGATTCAAACTGAGCCAATGCTATTTACGATTGGTTATGAAGGGTTTTCTTTGGAAAAATTTCTTAATCGATTGATTCGTCTAAATGTTCACACGCTAGTTGATGTGCGTAAAAATGCGTTTAGTATGAAATATGGCTTTTCGAAAGGTATTCTTGAAAAGGCTTGTAATGGAGTTAATATTAAGTATGTCCATATTTCGGAACTTGGTATAGAGTCTTCAAAAAGACAAACCTTGGTGAATCAAAATGATTATGATGAGTTGTTTGATGAGTATGAGTGTACAACATTGCGTAAAAATTGGAATTATCTCTTGCAGTTACATGATATTGTTGAATCTGATAATCGTGTGTGTCTCATGTGTTTTGAAAAAGACCCGAGACAATGTCATCGTACAAGAGTTGCTAAAGCGCTCATGTCTTTACCACAGCATAAGTACAAATTAAATGAGATTTTTTTATGATTACGCGTGTCTTAGTTACTGTTATGACGTACCCAACTCTGTCTAAAAATCATTTTGAGACAGTGTGTACTGCTGGATTTCGAGAAGATGGGAGCTGGATAAGAATATATCCGGTTCCACATAGACTATTGTATCTTCAAGATATGCCTAAATATAAGAAGTGGCAATGGATAGAAGTAGATTTAGAAAAGAATCCTAATGATAATAGACCGGAGAGTTATCATATAAAAAATATCGACAGTCTTAGAATTTTAGAAAAACTTGATGGCGTTAAAATTGATTGGGATAATCGTTATCGTTGGATTATAAAGAACAAGATAGTCTATGATGATATGACAGGCTTATTGAAAGAAACAAAGAATAATTTGGTATCATTAGCCGTTTTGAAACCTACTGAATTCGTTGATTTTACTTATGAAGAAGTTGATATGACCGGATATAATGAGATGTTGGCTAAATATCAAAAGAGATATGATGCTGAACGAAGACAATTATCGTTGTTTGAAGATAATATGTCTATTAACGATTCTTTTGTCTTTGCGAAGAAAATACCATTTCGTTTTAAGTATGTATTTAAGACAAGAGATGGTAAAGAAAGGCGTATGATGATTGAAGATTGGGAAATAGGTATGTTATTTTTGAATAGTTATAAGAATTCTAAGGGCAATACGCAAGAGGAAAAATACGAAGAGGCAATACGTAAGGTTAGGGATAAATATTGGGGATTTGTTCAGAAAGAAGAAGTTCTTCTTTTGATAGGAACTCAGTATAAGTGGCATAATTTAAATGCACCGAATCCTTATGTTATCATTGGGGTTTTTCATTGCCCCAAGAATCGGCAATTGAGTTTGTTTTAGAGTATATTATTGCTTGTTTTCCTATAACAAGTTCTATTACAGTGCTGATTTGGTTGTCTGACAACTTAAATTTTGCACGATGAAGAAACAAACTTTCAAGAACTCTTGCTGTTGGTAGTGCTGCAGGTGTGATTCACATGGTGGATTCTCCTACTACCGATTGTCTGCCTAATGAGAATGTGGAGGCATTGCGTGTCTTCATGTTGAGCAAGAAGATTGAGGCAAGGCCAGTGTGGAAGCCTATGCATAAGCAGCCTGTTTATCAGAATGCTCCTGCATACGTGAATGGTGTAAGTGAGGCTGTCTTCAAGGTAGGTGTCTGCTTGCCAGCGGGTCCGATGGTAACGGATGATGATGTTCGTTACATCGTAGAAAGTATTAAAGAGGCGATAATTTAATCGCCTCATTTATTACTTTCTGAGTAAGGTGGATGGTTTTGCTGCATCTTCTGGAAGTGCGTTCTAAAATCATCCCGTCCTTCTTTACCATTAAAGAAGTTTTCGAAAACCTACCCGTCCTTCCTTACCCTTAAGGAAGGCTCCACCTTTCTCACCAAGCCTCTCTTCTCAGGAGCGAGGGAGAAAATCGCCCTCCGGTGCTCGGAACCGCTACGCTATAAGGTTGGCGGGGCATCAAAGCCCTCGCCATGGTTGTGCGGGCTGGGACTGCATGGGGAATAGCATTTATAGTTTACAGTTAATAGTTTATAGTTTACAGTTGATTTTGTGGTAATTGGCTGATAACTTGCAGATTTCTTGTTAATTTCTTGGTGGTTTCGAGAAAAAAGCGTAACTTTGGCGGCAAGTTATATAAACTAAATAATAGGAGATAAGATTATGGCATTAGCAATTAGTGGTATCCCAATGCTGACAGGTTACGAGGCTTTAGCTTTCAGAGAAAGAGCTGAAGAAACCTTGAAGAAGCGTGGTAGCATAGATTTCTCAAAGCAACGTGCTGAGATGAAGGCTATTTTGGCAAAAGCAAAATTTTAAAGTTAGTATTATGGGATTTTTAGCAGACAAAACGGTGTTGAAAGCTGTACACCCATGCTGATGCGTTAGTTATATTGCCATAGGGGTTGGATGCTTACACATAACTTTATTATCTTTTTTAAAAAATTATGGTTTATATTCCTAAAAGTGTAATTGAAAAGCTAAATGAACTTTCCTGTGAAGAGGTTGCTGAAAAATTAGGAATTGTGGTGAAGTATCATAGAGCATTGTGTATTGCACATGATGATCATCATCCTAGTATGGGGTTCTTTGGGGAGAACCGTAATCGTTGGTATTGCTTTGCTTGCCACAATAGTGGCAATGCTATCAAATTTGTAGAGACCGAATTAAAATTGAGTTTTGTCAAGGCATGCGAATGGTTATGCAGTCAGTTTGGAATTTATCTGGAAAATGTACCTAGAAGAACAAAAACTCTGGTTATACCCAAACGAATAATAAAGAAACCTGTAGAGAAAGAAAAAATATTTGTTACCGAGGTTGCACAGTATATTCTTAATCATTGTAATCTGACTGCTACAGGAAAAAAATTCTTGTTTGATGAAAGAAAATTGAATCCTACAGTCATTAAGTCTTTGAACATCGTGTCTCTAGATGAGCCTTGGGAACTTCTAAAGCAATTGAAAGATTCGTTTCCGCAAGAAACGTTAATAAAAAGTGGATTTATATCCCAAACACTATATCTTAGTATATTTACACCGTGTTTGATAATTCCATATTATGACGTGGATTGTAATTTAGTGGGACTGCAAACACGTTATTTAGGGGCTGCAGACAAGAAAGTACCTCGTTTCCAGTTTGTTTCGTCTCAGAAAACTAGACTTTATAATTTACCGGTTCTAAATACTCTGGAAAGAGGGGATGATTTGTATATCAGCGAAGGTATTACAGATTGCTTGGCATTGTTGTCTGCGGGTAAAAAGGCATTGGCGATTCCGAGTTCTACTATTTTGCCAAAACTGGATTTGATGATGTTGGACAAGTTCCGCCTGCACATGTATCCAGACAATGATGATGCTGGGCGAAAGGCTTATGAACAGCTTCAGCGTTTCTTTATTAATCTCTGTGTTTTTTTGAGATGTGAAAAACTGCCGCTTGAGGTAAGTGACTATAGTGAATATTATAAGAATAATTATGCCACAGGAAAAGAATAATAAAAACGAGATTCCTGCTTATTCTGCTTTTTTGTTTAAGCTTGATATTCAAAAACAGCTTGAAGAAGAGGAAGATGAAATACTTGAGGAGACAACGGAAGAAATTGCGCATAGTGATTCTTTTGAAAAAGATATTTCTATTCGTAATAAAAAGCATCAGTTAAAGGTACTGAACTTCTTTTTGAATCTTCTTGTAGATAATGTTGACAAAAAACGGGATGTGAAACAAATTGTAAAATTGATAGTAACTCAAGATGAACCGCTTTTTGGATTTGCATACTTTGTATCATGTAATTCTCAATTTGGTAATACTTGGAGCTATTTAAGAAAACAAACTATTGGCTATCAGGAGAAGCTGGTTGATTTGTTTTTCTTTTTTACTAATATTGTAGAAGCTGTCAATCAATTACAAGAGCTAGACGCTGAGTATAAAAAGGCAGAATTTATATTTAATGATCTGTTCGTCTTATCTTTTAATGAATATGCTCGTCCCAAAATGACTTTGGAATGGAGTAAGTTTGATAATCTTCTTCATGTAAAGAATGGTTTTACGATTGCGGTGAGAAAGGACAAACTGATGTTGTTTTCTATGTATTGTAAGTTTGTGGATGAAGAACAGGATGGAGTTCAGCAACAGCCTATACTTGTCTTTATAGACAAACTAAAAAAAATATGGAAGGGGTATTTTCATGAATAGTATTGCTTCAAAAAACGGTAACCGTAAGGAGAATAGCTTGAAAGACTGTATTGTAAGTTATGAAAATATTTATAATGCTATTTACAGTTTGGAATCTTATGTCTTTGAGAAAGGTCTTCTAGATTGTATGAATCCTGTAATAGGAACAAGTGATAATATCATAGCAAAAAATGACCTTGAACTATTCTATGCTTTGGGTGATAAATATAATTCAAAGCTAATTCTGGAAGTGATACAGGCATGCGAGAAGCGACTTAATGAAATTTTGGATACTAAGAAGAAAGTTCTTTTCGGCATTTCTGTATATTTCAAGATGAAGAAGGTTGAAGGGAATAAATTGGTTTATCGACCGATGCACTCTGCCCGTTTGATAGATATGATCTGCATGGTTTGCATTTTGGCAAAATTGATGTATGATGATTCTGATGGGATACGTAACCTTTCTGAACTGTCTAAGCTGATTCCACATAATTTCTATGGCAATCTGCCTAGCACTGATGTAAAATACTTGTTTAAAAACTGGAAGAATCAATATAAGTCTTTTTCTGATGATGTTGTGCAGCATTGTCGTACCTATCAGAATAGCCATCGCTATTTGACAGAGGTATGTCTTGACATACAAAATTTCTTTCCAACGGTTTCCCCTAAGTATCTATATAATCTGATTGTAAATAAGCTTTCCGCTACTTTCGGTAGTGAAAATAAAGGTAAGGGTGGTAATGGTGATATTGAAACTTTAAAAGTTGCGATTGCGAAGTTACTTTATTTTGATATTGATAAGACTTACCTCGAATCATGGGCAGATGAATATTATATAGATAAGACAGAGGATATAAGTGGGTTCTATATGAATTGTGGCATTCCACAAGGTTTGCCTCAGTCATATTTCTTTGGTAATCTCTGCATGCTGGCTGTTAGAAAGAAAATGATGAAGAAAAACATATTTGAAGGAGATGCTTATTTTTATGTAGATGACTCTGTAATTTATATAAAGTCAGAACTGGATAAGAGTGAATTTAAAGAAAGGATAGAACAGCTCAACCAATCATTAGATGACCTTTTTAATGATAAGGATGGTGGAGACTGTGATGTTTATAATTTCCTGCCAGCAAACTGTAAGAAATTCCAGGAAAACTTAATATATAAGGTGCATTTTCATAAGGATGGAAAAAGCTCATGTAGTTATATAGATGATGCTGATAACCATCTAGAAGGTATTGAGAATATACCTAGGGAAATATCTAAAACCGGCGGCATGTTTTGGAGTTTAGATGATATAGATGATTCTATTTCATTCAAAAAACTTTGTGCAATCAAAATGGTGGTTGATGCAGAAATTCAAAGACTTAAAAAGAAAGAGGATGATTCGAATGCTGGAAAGGGTCAGATGAAAGAGAAGGATATTTCAAGACTCAAATGGCTGAAACGATATAAAAAATACTTCCTTTATCGTGTAAATCTCTTCAGATTGAAAACTGAGTCAAATTCTGGAGAAAAAATGATGGAGGATTTTATTCAAAAGATAGAAGATGAAAAATATGAAAATGATGAAGAAAGACTATGTACGTTAAAGGATTTTCTTGAAGCAACCGAAGAGGAAATCTTTCAGTCGAAATATCGGTTACTTATAGAAAAACTTTCTTCATCAAATGCGGATAAAATAGGAGAAGTAGTTAGAAATTTTGAATCTTTATTTACTCAAAAAGGCGAAACAAAGAATCTGTATTATCGTAAGGATGTAGAGAATTCTCTTGCGATGAAGGAACTTTATTTAGATAAATATGCTTCGCTGAAACGGGGGATGAACGGAAACTATAGAGGAAATAGGGATTTGAAGCAGGCTACTCAATTTGAGAAATTTAAAGTGTTCCTGGATAATATAAGTAACTTGGAGAATCTGCATAATCAGGAGGATTTAAAAGATTATTCTGTTTTGGGAATAGAGAAATATACATTATTCGTAGATAAGAACTCTCCTGATTTCCGACGTAAAATATTGAATGCTTATTATTCCGAATCGATAGGTGTCAGATGTTCTGACGATTATTCGTTTGTAAAATCCAACTCAAAGAAATTATGTTATACAGAGTTGCGCATCTTGTTGAGGTTAAGAAACCCACATTTTGATTTCGACGACTTTGTTGCATTCGTGAAGAATATCAACAATGAAGATATTTCTAATCAGATGAATGTTGATATGTCGCTTTTAGGGGTGTTGGGTACATTCATCTTCTTCGTTAAGAATCCTGATTGGATAGATAGCTTGATTCAGACTCATCGAATCACCAAGGGCTTGTGGTATAATGGCTCAAAATTCCTGAACTCTTATACCTTGCACAATGAAGAGCATGCTGTGACGCTAGTCAATAATGCGGTACATATTGTAAGAACCATAGATTATTTCGTGTTAAAGCCAATTGATTACTATATCTTGTTTTTATCATGTTACTTGCATGATATTAGTATGGTGATTCATCCTGACTTATATATTTTAGGTTCTGCCAACAGCAATACATTTGACTTTGTATCAGAGCAAATTCTAAAAATGCAAAATGCTGTTGACGAGTTCTTCAAGTTGGGCAAGGATAATCCTGTGCATAATGATGAGATAGAGAAAAAGAGAAAAAGAAATGTTCATTTTAAGGAAGCAGGCAATCATCTGGTAGAGGTATTTGAAGCTGTATATGATTTTTTTAGTGATAGAACCAGAGTAAGGCATCACACGGAAAGTGCTGACTTTATCCTATCTAAGGCTCATTCTTTGTTGAGTTATTTGGAACCTACACTTGTTTCTTTTGTTGCTAAGGTTTCTGAGAGTCATTGTTGGGATTATAAGGATGTGTATGGATTGAAGTCTAGGGCCAAAAGAGATACGGTAAGTCTGAAATATTTAATGATACTGATTCGTTTGGCTGATCTTTTTGATGTTGCCAACGATCGAGTCAATTATCATTTGTTGCGCCAGAACATAAGTTTCATGGCTGGTATTTCAAGATTCCATTGGATTTCACATCTAATTACCGATAAGCTCGAGTTTGATGCAGATTATGAAACTCCTTGTTTGGATGAAAAAGGTAATTTTATAGAGCAGAATATCTACATGCCTTTATATGATAAACCCATAACGGAGATTCTCATCGTCAGGTTGTATTTAAATGTAAAGTATTTGACAACCATCAAAAATACAGAAAAATGTGAAGGATGTAACTGTTGTTTGAATGATGGAAGGATAGAGATAAATATAATGGATGGGCCTGAAAATGTTAATGGCATTCAGTGTGAGAATGACAAATGTACCCTGATATGTCGTTGGATGATGAAAAAGCATGAATGGTTAGTTCAGGAGTTGAGGGCTTTGAATGAATATCTTTACTCCGTCAATAATCCTTTAATACAGACAAAAATCAAGCTTGAGATTATATGTAAGAATGACATGAAGCTGGATGCAGACTTGTTTGATGATGTATCTGCTTTTCTTAAAGTAGAATAGGAATAGATAAATAATCGATAACAGAGAAGCTTACGAACGACGGAAGAAACTTTACTTTCATCGGCATGGCAAAGATAAAGAAAAACGAATTGATATGAATGTTCAAAAGCAATTTGACACAGTTACAGGTGCGTTAAACATCTTTGATATGTCGTACTTGATTTCTGGTACGACTATGTTGGGTGTTTTGATATATACTTTTCCTGGCTTTAATGATTTTGTGTTTCATAAGGAGCAAGTAACATTATCCGTGATAGTATGTATTGTTATCGCATATGTGTTGGGGATGATAAGTTGGATAGCGGGTAAGCAAATTCGCTATTGGCTGATGAAGCATTTTGGGGAAAGGGATAAAGATGCCGATTTTGAATTTATGTTTTCGGAGGCTGTGACACATTTTACATTCACAGATGAGTTGATTACAAAACTGATAGAGGAAAATAAGAAAGTTGCTTTTTCGTATATGTGGATGAGATTGGACAACTCTCAAGATGAGGATTGTCGAAATCGTTTTGTGTATATTTCTCGTTTTTGGGTGTTGAGAGCGATATATGAGGGATTGATGCTGCCCGTCTTGTTGTTGTTTGTGAGTTTACTAATCAAGCATTTTACCATGTGGAGAAGTTGGTTTGAGGTTTTCAATCAGTGGCAAAGTGACTGGAGTGGTAAAGTGATATACAGCTGGGCAGAGAATATTATAGTATTTATTCTCGGTGTTTGTATCATGGCTACTTTCACATATTTCATCATGGATTTACTTGCTAATGAGGCAAGAAGGTGTGCTAATACGCAGGTAAGGGAAGTAATTGTGGCGTATTATCATCTTGTGGAGGAAAGAAGCCTTGGAACAGAAGAACAAGGGTAACTAGAAATAGTTGAATAGTAAGCCATCGGCTACCCCCGTATTGTGAGACATCAAAGCCCTCGCCAGGTTGTGCGGGCTGGGACCGCATGGGGAAAGCAGTTTACAGTTTATAGTTTACAGTTGATTTTTTAGTAATTGGCTGATAACTTGCAGATTTCTTGTGATTTTCTTGGTGGTTTCGAGAAAAAAGCGTAATTTTGGCGGCAAGTTATATAAACTAAATAATAGGAGATAAGATTATGGCAATAGCTATTAAAACAATTCCAGTATTGACTGGTGATGTTGCAGAGCGCTTTATAGAGATTGCAGAGAGTAGTAGAAATACTGCCACAACTGTGATTCCTGAAGGTGCACAAGATGCAATCCGTCGTATGATGGAACGCTCAAAAAATGTAAAGATTAAACTTCCTCTTTAATTAAATTGGCTGGTGAATAATTATCAATTTGAAGGTTCTTCTCACCCTTTATATACGCTGTTTTTACTGCCAGTCTTATAATCATATATTTGTAGAGCAACAGACGAAGTGGCTAAACTAATATGCAAGATTCAGTGTAAGATTCATAGAGTTGATGAACCGGCTTCATATACATATGTCATCTGTGTCGACCTCCAAAGTCATGAAAAAGATGGGAATCACTTGCAGTCCAAACACTTGCATAAATCATTTGAAAAAGGCCCAAAGACTTCCAGGCAGGACAACCAGGAATATAGGCATAGATGACTTTGACAAGAAAAGGGATATACCTATGGCAGTGAGCTACTGGAATAAGATGAAAATATAAAGATTGCTAAATTATAAGGTGCTTTCTTGGATATAATTAGATTTTATTGTATATTTGCAAAAACATAAATTTAGTAATGTATGACAGTAAAAGAAGATAAGGAAAAAGAAAAGACTCGCAGAGAAAATCTTAGCAAGTTTGTATATCAGCTTGCAAATACCTGTTTTACTGCAATGGTAGTAGTAGCTGCTGTTGGTCTTGTACTTGGGGTGGAGGATGCTAAACCCTATGCGTTGTTGCTTGGCGTAGGATTATTTTCTACAATCTTCTTGGCGCTGTTTGCTGATAATATTTTAAAAAGGAAATAATTATGGAAGGAATGTATATTATTTTAGGTGGTGTAGGCATCATAGCATGCTGCCTTTATCTTTGGTCTGCTTTTACGAAAAGCGGAAAGAAATGGATTGAGAGCCTTTAGGGCTTTTCACCGCTGCTCAGAAATGCTACGTTCTAGGGGGTTGGCGAACCAAAGGGGTCTTCGCCATGCTTGTACGGGATTAGGGATGGTCACGCAGATTCTGTACAATAACTTACGTCAGGTTATGATGAGATTGGAAGGTTAATTGATTTTGGGGTAATGTTTCAAGTTGAACTATAAATAATATAAGAGTATGTTTGAAAACTTGGATAAGATTAAGAGCTTTATTACGGATATTTTTACTCAAATATCTTTGAATAAATTGTCTAACTGCCATGACTTAAATGTCTTGGCAGAAAATGTGTTTATGTATGTGCTGAATGACTGCTTTGATTATCATTTGCTGAATGCTAATATATTGAATAATGTACCTAACCAAGTAGGTTTCGATTTGATTGATACTAAAAATAAAATTATCATTCAGGTTACTTCTTCTGATACAATAGAAAAATATTCCGAAACCATTAAAAAGGTAAAAAACGTGCATGGTTTCGAAGGATTCAATCTGAAATTCTTTATATTAAAAGCATCTGCTAATAAGCATCCAGCAAGTAGCAAAATACACAATCTATCAAGGCCTATTATCTTTGATAAAGACAAAGATATACTGGATGGAAATTGGCTTTTTGCTCAATTTACTTCACATTTTGATAGAATTTCACTGATAGAGAAACATTTGGAATTACTATTTAATGGTGAACTTTCCTATGAAATGATTTATAGTCTCCTGGATTTTTCTGAAAACATTTGCGATTATCCTTTACCTAAGCATTATTTACCTCGTAAGTTTGCTCTGAAATCTGATCGTTCGGAGACTTTTGACGTATTGTTCTCTCCAGAATCTAAAGAATATTCTCTAGATAAAATACTTAAAGAAGAGGTAAAGGATAATGAATTGCGTAAGTTTGTTATCTTTAGTACTGCTCAAAATGGTAAAACAACAGAGCTTCATAGGCTATATAACATAATTTCCAAAGATGTAGAAAAGGGTGTTCAATTTATTGCGGCATCTTCTTATAGTCAATTTCATCATGGTAGTTTCTTTAATATTTTGCCATGTAGATTAGAAGAAAACCAATACATTCTTCTAGATGGACTAGACGAACTTAATGATAAAGATAGGAATTCTTTGATAGATGAACTAAGGAATTTCTTAAAAAAGTACTCAAAAATAAAGGTTGTAGTTACATGCCGTTCAAACTATAACAATGGTAAAATGTTGAGTGATTTTACTCAACTTGAAATGTTGCCTTTATCTTATGATGAAATAGTATCTTACATAAAGGGTAGGCTTGGTGAACATACGACAAGTTTTATTAAATATATCGAACAGCACCAAAACATTTCAGAACTTCTTGATGTGCCATTCTATCTGTCTTCTGTTGTTGATTATTTTGGCGAAAAACATCAGATTCCTCAAACACAAGAGAAAATACTTGATTATGTATTTAGCAAAAGTTTGAAAGTGAAAGAAAAAGAGGGAGATACCATTAATGACTTAGCATATGGGGCAGAAGGCTTGTTTACTGTGATTGCGCTTACCATGCAATTTTCAGAAAAGCAAGTATTGTCTGGGCAAGAATTATATGAATATTTAAAGTTGCCAAAAGAAAAAATATCTGATCTAACTTTATATACTATATTTAAAAAAGATTCTTTTAAGGACGTTTATTCTTTCATTCATAATGGCTTTAAAGAGCATTTTGTTGCAAAATTCTTAAAGAATCTTTCCTGCCAAGAAATATTAAAGATTGTATGCTATGCAAATGGTGAAATTCCAATCATAAAGAAGAACTGGTATAATGTGCTGGTTCTTGCTATCTCATATATGGATGAACCTAGCAAGAAAAATCAGATGATAGAATGGTTGTTAAAGAATGATGTGAAGGTTTTACAGAATATTGATTCAACCAGTATTAGTATGATGGTTAAGCAGAGTGTTTTGAAGGGAATTTTAGGAGAATATAGAAAAGAGCAAATATATCCTGATGATTTTTACAAAATAGCCAAGTTCATAGCATGCTTGTGCAGTACAAAAAATAATGTTGAATTCCTGTTAGAAGAGTATAGAAACGTTCATCAAATAAATAGGGTGTCCAGTTCTCTGTTCTTGAAAACAAGCTGGAAACATCCCTGTTAATTGTTAATATTACGCTCTGATATTT
>OIYQ01000439.1_pt1 | contig 17287 bp, 17 predicted proteins | sample 1588311 | NCBI WGS metagenome assembly OIYQ01 (sample SAMN03283244) | human gut metagenome | biome: human-associated habitat; material: feces | host: Homo sapiens | place: Peru | collected 2012
ACCAAGCCCTTTTCGCTCGGCATCCTCCGGCGTATCCTCCTTGCCCGCGTTCTCCATAGCGGACAGGAGGGTATCTTCTGATACGTTTTGTCAAGGGTGTTTAAGAACTTTTTTCGCTGTCATTCAAAATCAGACGCTTGATTTTGTCGCTCATGGTTTCTTTGCTCGTTTCACTGAAATGAATTTTGACGCGGTAGGTGGTCTTTCCGATTTTCTTTATCATTACAGGTGGCGCGGCTTCCTTTACGGTCAGAGGGGAAGCGGTTGCGGGGGTGCTGCGGTTGCTGGTGTCGTTGTTCATAGGCTCTCCTTTCCATGAGAAAAGCCCCATGCGGTCATACATGGGGCGGTGGTTTTGAGGTTGAAGTGGCGAAGTGGCAAAGTGGCAAGGTATCTGGGTTTTGCCACTTGGATTTTGCCGTTTCACTTTTTAAGAGCGTGATACCATGCCGCGCCAATGCGCTTTGAGGTAATGCGCCCGTCAAGGTTTCTCTTTGCCGCCCGACTTCCCGGTATTGCTCTTCCCATTCGGCTATGCGGTTTTTGTCGCTTTTCTTCTTGCCCTTCTCGTCTGATATCATGCCTTGTATCTCGTTTTGCTGGGCGCGAAGGTTTTGTATTACCGCGCTTTGGTTTTGATAGACGGTTTCGCCTAACGCCTTATCTACGGCGTGTTCCAACTCGTTGTAAGCGTAGCCTAACTTCTTTACCGCTTCTTGGTGTCGTTTGATTGACCTCTCGGCTTTGCGGTCGTGGAAGTTGAACAGGTCGAAGGCTGACGAAAGCAAACCTATTGAACCTTGAATAACGCCTAACGGGTTGCCCGTAGCGATGCCGCTTGCAAGTTGGCTCGCTCCGTCCATCATGCCGCCTATGTCGCCTAATATGTCTTCCGTTTCCTCATCCATCGAAATGCCCATCTTCTTAATGCCGCCTACAACACTATCGAAGCATCCCGATACGAAGTCTATACTACTGCCTATACTCTTGAAGGCATCCTTAAAACCTTGGCTTACGCTCTTGGTTTGCCCGGTTTCCTTATCTAACGCGGCTTGAAGTACGTTTAGCTGCTCTTCGCCCTCAGTGGTTATCTTTAGTTCTACCTTCTGCTTGTTAAGTTCGGCTATCTTGCGGCGCAGGAAGTCTATGTAGGTCGAACCTTGGCTAAGAAGGTCGGCGTATGCGTCCTTTGCTGAACCTGCTAATATATCGTCGGAACTGTTTACCGCGTCCGTATAGTCTTGGTATTGCTTCTTCTTTTCCTGCAAGCTCTTTACAAACGGGTCATCGCTCTCTAACAACTTTTCGGCTTTCATCGCTGTGCGAAGTTCCGAAAGTCGTTAATCGCCTTTAGGTCTGTCGGGTTGAACTGTGCGGAAAGGTTTACTTTCTTGTTGTTTATGTCCTCCAACAGCTTTTTTATCGTGGAACTACTTAGGCGCGAAATGTCGCTAAACAACTGATTCCAACTTTCGGTAGCCATAAGGCGTGAAGCTGCAAGTTTGCTTAGTTCCTCCTGCTCCTTGGCGTTTATCTGTGAAATCATGGCTAAGTTGCCTTGTTTCTCGGCTTCCGCGCGTTGCTGGCTGTACTTCTCTTGTATTGCGGTCTGCTTCTGCTGGTAGCTTTGGTATTCCTCTAAAAGTTTGTCGTACTGCTCGCTTCCGCTGCGCTTGGCGTATTCTTGGCGTTTCTTCTCCAAAGCTGCTAACGCGGCTTCGGCTACCTTCCGTTCTTCCTCGGTGGATGCTTCGGCTGCTTGCTTTGTCAAAAGTTCGCGGTTACGGGCGTAGCTCTCTTCAAAGTCTAACTTTTCTTGGAGATAGCCTGCGTATTCCTTCAGAAGTTCGGCGGTTTCCTTCTTCGCCTGTTCCTTGGTGTCCGTTTCCTTGGTGTCTAAACGTTCCTTCTTGGCGTTGTCTACGTCGGAGTTGTCGTTCTTCAATTCCTCGCGCTTCTTGGCTATTACTGCCAACTGTCCGCCTACTTTAGTATCCTTGTCATAAACAATAACATCATGGCCTTTCAAAGCAGCAACTCTAGCAGCTTCTAAACCTGCAGGTCCTGCACCTACAATAACAACCTTCTTCTTAGTATCAGCAGGTGTAATTGTTCTTTCATATTCATAACCATTTTCTGCGTTAAGGACACAGCTTAAGAACTTTCTATTCTGGATAGAGTCTGTACATCCCTTATTACACATCATACATAAACGAATTCTGCAAGGCTCTCCATCTTCAATCTTTTTAACATAATCAGGATCAGCTAATAATGAACGTCCATAACCTACGATATCACATACACCATTTTCGATTAAGGCTTCACCATTCTGTGGAGTAACGATACGTCCTACCGCAGATACTGGAATACTTACAGCATCTTTAACTCTCTTAGTATATGACTGCATGAAGCAATATGGCTGAGTACCCATTGCTGGAATTGTATCATTCAAGTTACCTGTATGGTTAGCCTGTCCAACATGGATCATATTAACGCCTGCTTCTTCAAGCTTTTTAGCAAATTCAACAGCTTCATCAATCTTTAATCCACCTTTACCTCTTAATGGGTTATCAGTGATGATTGGAAGTTTATAGTCAATACAGATATGAGGGGCATGTTCTTTAATGCTTTCTACTACCTGTAATGCAAAACGTGTTCTATTTTCGAAGCTTCCTCCATATTCATCTGTACGATGATTTAATACTGTAGAACATAAAGCACCTACTAAACGGTCTCCATGAACTTCTACTACATCTACCCCTGCTTCATAAGCACGTCTTACGCATTCACCCATCTTTTTAAGAATTGTATTTAATGCTTCTGGAGTTACTTCATCAGTGAAATGAAGCATATCATGATGTAATTTAGCACGAGCTGCCTGCATATCACCTTTCTTAAACATTTCAGCTAAAGCCTGAACGTCATATTCAGGATGGAAAATCTGAATACCTAATTTACAATCAAATTCATGTAATGCATCCGCTAATTCTTTATAAGCTGGAATCTGTTCATCCTTGAATAATTTTGGTGTTGGAGAAACAGTATTTACTGGTGCGACGTCTCCAAGTACGATGTAAGATACGCCACCTTCTGCAATACGTTTATAGAAGTTGAAGCTCTGTTTAGAAATTGAACCGTCACGTTCTTCATAGCCAGTTGTCATTGGTGGGAACATGATACGGTTTTTCAATGTGATTGGACCTACTTTAATTGGTTCTAATAGTTTCATATTATCAATCTCCTTACAATACATTTTAACCACTCCTATTATAGCGCTTTCATTTTACAAATGATAGTAATTATATGGAATTTATAGGGTGTATTTTGTCATCAAAAGATTAAACTATACATTTTATAAGACAAAAAAGTGCGTACACAAAAGTACACACCTGTTTCTTTAGTATTCTTTCATGAATACGACCTGTGATGATTGTTCTTTGAAGCCATTTTTCTGATAAAAGTAATAAGCAGGAAATTCTCTTTCCGTAATCAACATAATACGGTCTATTCCTCTTTTTTTCGTATAATCAACAACTAAATCCATAAACTGTGAACCGAGTCCTTTAGACTGTTCATCCGTCATAATTCCAAATTCATCAATCCAGAATTCTCTGCCATTATACCAATGTTTAATACGACCTAAGGCTATTCCAATAAGCTGATCTCCATCATATAAACCAATAGAAAGAGATAAGCGATTCCCTACTAAATCATGCATATAAATAGATAGGTCCTCTTCATTCCATTCATCATTCCATGGTTCCCTGGAGAATATTTCATTAAATAATTGTGATATCTCTTTGACATGTGCCAAGCATATTTCTCTAACTTCCATAAGATCTCCTATTATAATTCTTCAGGAAGAATAGAATATACAACATCATCTACCACTCCCTGATTATTTTTTCCATGTTTTCTAAAGGTTCCCTCATATTTCATACCTGCTTTTTGCATCACTCGACCTGAATGAGGATTATTTTTATCATGTCTTGCACGTACAAGATTATAGCCTTCCTTAAATAAGTAAGAAATAACTTCTTTAAGCGCTTCGGCAACATATCCATGACCCCAATAAGCCTGCCCAATACAATAACCGATTTCTACTGTGTTTGTTTTTTGAACAATATTTGTGACAGAAATGCTTCCAATAAGTGTACTCTTATCCTTTACTACAATGCCCCAGTTATATGAGTCACCCTTTTCATATAACTGAATCCAGGAAGCAAGTAACTGCTTTGTGTCTTCTATACTTTGATGAGGTGGCCAAGTCAAATAACGAGTGACCTGTTCATCATTGGCCCAATGATGGTACATATCATCTGCATCTTCTATTTTAAATTCTCTTAATACTAAACGCTCTGTCTCTAAATAAGCCGTTCCATGACGCACTGTAATTTGACACGAATATTGATTCTTTAATTGTTTCAAGATATCCATATGAGGCTGCTTCAAATGTTTTAACTGTAATTCTTCAGATACCCATTCTTCTTGTAAATAAAGAACAGTATCATCTATAGGTGTATAAGAATATTTGAGACATCCTTCATCCACTGATGATAATTTCTGAATATGATTGTCTCTAATAGATTGATAAAAGGCATCTCTCTCTTCTTTACTTCTAAATGTATAGGTAACAAATATCTTCATTATAAATCCTCCTATAATTTTAGTGCATAAACCTTGAACTCTTCTTCTATATCACGATAATAATATTCCTTTAAATCAGGTGTACTCATCAATGTAGCAGGAAATTCTCTTTCCGTAATCAACATAATACGGTCTATTCCTCTTTTTTTCGTATAATCAACAACTAAGTCCATAAACTGTGAACCAAGTCCTTTGGATTGTTCCTCCGTCATAATTCCAAATTCATCTATCCAGAATTCTCTTCCATTATACCAATGTTTGATACGACCTAACGCAATTCCAATAAGCTGATTTCCATCATATAAACCAATAGATAAAGATAAGCGATTCCCTACTAAATCATGCATATAAATAGATAGGTCTTCTTCACTCCATTCATCATTCCATGGTTCCCTGGAGAATATTTCATTAAATAATTGTGATATCTCTTTAACATGTGCCAAGCATATTTCTCTAACTTCCATAAGATCTTCTATTATAATTCTTCAGGAAGAATTGAGTATACAACATCATCTACTACTCCCTGATTATTTTTTGCATATTTTCTAAGGGTTCCCTCGTATTTCATACCTGCTTTTTGCATCACTCTACCTGAATGAGGATTATTTTTATCATGTCTTGCACGTACAAGATCATAGCCTTCCTTAAATAAGTAAGAAATAACTTCTTTAAGCGCTTCTGCAACGTATCCATGACCCCAATAAGCCTGCCCAATACAATAGCCGATTTCTACTGTATTTGTTTTATAATCAATATTCGTGACTGATATATTTCCAATGAGTGTACTCTTATCTTTTACTACAATGCCCCAATTATATGAATCACCCTTTTCATATGACTGAACCCAGGAAACAAGTAGCTGTTTTGTGTCTTTAATACTTTGATGAGGTGGCCAAGTCAAATAACGAGTGACCTTTTCATCATTGGCCCAATGATGATACATATCATCTGCATCTTCTATTTTAAATTCTCTTAATACTAAACGCTCTGTCTCTAAATAAGCCGTTCCATGACGCACTGTAATTTGACACGAATATTGATTCTTTAATTGTTTCAAGATATCCATATGAGGCTGCTTCAAATGTTTTAACTGTAATTCTTCAGATACCCATTCTTCTTGTAAATAAAGAACAGTATCATCTATAGGTGTATAAGAATATTTGAGACATCCTTCATCCACTGATGATAATTTCTGAATATGATTGTCTCTAATAGATTGATAAAAGGCATCTCTCTCTTCTTTACTTCTAAATGTATAGGTAACAAATATCTTCATTATAAATCCTCCAATAGTTTTAGCGCATAATCCTTAAACTCTTCTTCTATCTCACGATAGTAATGTCCCTTTAAATCAGGTTCACTCATAAGTGTAACAGTTGGTCTATTCTCTTCTAAAGGCATCATCTCTTTTAATTCTGCTTCAAGTAATAAGTGATCCATCTCTTTCCAGATTATTTTTTCTTCATTCTTTAATTGAATATGAAAAGCTTGAAATATTTTTTCTAGAAGCTGGTCTTCTATTATCTGATATTCTTTCATCTGTTTTTTTATAGGAGTGATGAGATCACTCATATAAGCTTCACTTGCATCATGAAATAAACATGATAAAACAACATGTTTACTATAGCCTCTGCTTTGTGCTTCTTTCGCGCAGTTGAGAGAATGCTGTGCCACAGAGTAGAAATATTTAATATGACCATTTCCTCGACATAATAAACTTAATGCATGAGCAATATCCTCTAGATAAATATCATCTTCCTTAATATGTAATGGATCTATTCTGTGACCACTAAACACATTCATCAATAACATAATCTTCTTAAACTACCTTCCTCAAATGTATAATCAGGTGTTTCAAATGGGTATTTGACTTCATCTTCATAATACCAAGAATCATCATGTGATGGATTCTTTAATAAATGAAATTCCTGAGCAGGCATATAGCCTTGTGCAAGTAAGAAAGCCTTCTTACCTTCTTTATTTGTACAAACATCTACAATCATAACGACATGTCCTGGTGAACCACCTTTTAAGAAAACATCTCCTGCTCTTATTTCATTCAGTTTGATTGGTGTTGATTCACTCACCATGCTCGCACTTCCTGAATAGGCAAATACAATACGCAAGTATTTTTTAAAGCATTCATAAGAATCATCATAGGAAGCACTTTTTACATAACTGGCATGATCATTCTTAATAACAACGCGATTCCCTTCTCTCCATTTATTATAAGACAATAAAAATCCATCGCTTAAATGAAACTGAATCTTATCGTATTGTTTGGTGTTCCAGTAATATTCTGCATAGACTCTCATAACTGAGTCTGCACATTGCTGGAGGTTTTCATTTTCTAGTGGAAGCTTAAAGACAGCAATCTGTGAATTTTGATTAAATTTCTTCTTTCCATTATATAAATGAATAGGACTGCCATTTTCCTTTAACGGATATGTCTGTAAGAAATGAGCAAAATCACTTTGTTCTCTTTGATATCCTTTTGGTACAAGAATACGTGTTTCTAATGTCGTTCCTTCTGAGTTAATATATTTTTTATTTTTAGTTGTTGAAGATGGTGTACAAGCTGTTAAAAGTACACCAAGAAGTATTATTATTATTTTCTTCATAATTGACCTCAAATGATAAATAATGCAGCACAACACACCAATACAAAACCACTAAATATAAGAAAATTAGTGAATCGTATAGTAAATAGTTCTTCTTCAATGATAAACGTATCAGGAGAGTTTGGATCATAGTCCACTGTAACACGTTTATTATTTTTAAAATATTTCATCTGAAAATAACTGATACAAGGTTTTCTTTCTATAAACTTACCTTCTGCATAATATTGAATTGTCATGATATAGAGATAATGTTCATCCTGTTTGATATCTATGATTTTTCCTGGAGCCTGCAAAGAACAGCGTGTCGCCTTTAGGCGATATTTAAAACGAGCAATCAGCCCTTTAACCATCATTACAATACCTAGGATGCATATAAGTACAAATAATAATTTTTCCATAATAACCTCTAAAAAAATAATGGCCTGATAGGCCATTAGATACGATAGTTTCTGAATAAGTTCTCTTTTTTCACAAAGATATCTTTAAAGAATATAAGTGCCCATAGTCCAATCGCAATATAGGCAAAATACTGACTAATAAAATAAGAAAGTATGGCACCTACACTTAATATAATGAACCATTTCTTAAATGCTCTTCTTTGAGCACGGCTAATTCTTCTCTTATCATAATAACGGCTTTCTTCACGAGGTACATCCTTAAATGCACTAATACAATAAACTCCTAATCCCTTAAGACATGAACAAACTATATAATAAAACAAGAATGTCAATGCAAGAATTGCACAGCATATACATCCTGTATTAATCATAAACATACTAACAACTCCCTTCACCCTTCTATTTCTATTTTATCACAACTTGATAAAGAATTTAAAGAGACGATACCATTTATAACCAATATAATTGATTACTTCACGTTTAAGAAATTTAAACTTCGTATCTCTTGTACGAAAACGAGAAGAATGTGTAGGAGAGGTATATGCTATGATCCCAGCATCTTTTGCTTGAAGCATAGCTCTTTTCATATGTAACGGATCACTTACAATTAATGCCGTCTGATAATTATATACATCCATAATCTTTTTCGCATTAATTAGATTCTCTAATGTGACTGTAGATTGATCTTCTGTAAGAATATCATCTTCTGATACTCCTTGACTGATTGCATAAAGCTTTGCATTATATGCATCACTGACAGGATTTCCCTTTCCGTATCCTCCTGTCGTAATGATTTTCTTGACAAGATGCTTATTATATAAATCAACCGCATGATTGATTCTTTCCTGATATACAGGTGATGGATGTCCATTATATGTAGATGCACCTAATACAATTGCTACATCTGCATTTCTTGCATCATCTTTAAAACTATATATATAAATACTGACAGCATTGGAAAATACATAACAGATCACCAATGCAACAATAATAATCAATTTCTTTAAGATTTTCATGGCACTACTAAAAATCCTCCACAAAAACATCTTAAACTATTTCTCATATTTTTCAATCCTTGGATTAAAAATACATAGAATTTACATATTTATTTTTGATTGATTTAAGAATATGTAAATTAAGGTAAGGATAAAGCATGCGCCAATCATAATCAGATACATCATACTTTGTGTTACAGTATGTCCCATAAGTGTAAATGATGTATCAAAACTTTGATGGATTTCATTCATTACATTGGCAGGAACTTTTGTACCTAGTTTTAGAAATAAACTTCTTAATAAATGATTACGAATAAGCGATGTGCCATATGTCCCTGGCAGGAACTTAATAAATGTACGTACTGCAGGTGTAAATTGAGAAATAGGCATATAAGCACCACATAAGAAACCATATCCCGCACTCACTACACTACTAACAGCTGAAATCTGACCTTGTGTTGTAAGGAAATAATTAATAATAGATGATAAAGAAGCACCAAACAAAGTAAGTAAAAAAATATCTAGCAAACAATATAATATATCTTTTACTGGTAAGACAAAGTGACTTGTACCTAATACAATAAAGCATGCAAGTAACGCAGTGATATTAATAATCATAGTGATAAGTAAAGTAGAAATAAAATAACTAAGAGCTAATGTTGTTTTACTGACAGGTGCTATAAGTAAGTCCTTTATTTTATGATCTGCTTTATCTTGTACCATAATCATATTTGAACAGAATGATACTGTGACACAACTCACCGCAAGTAATGAAGAAAAGAGATAACCATTCACAAAAGCATCAATAGTATTTTGAGAGACATTAAAGTATTTCACTATACTATCAAGTGAATCATGATAGATAGTACCTAAAAATGTCATATATAAGACAATTAAGACTATTGGTGTAATCAAAGCTGTTAAGAAACGTCCTTTATCCTTAAAAAATAATACTGTATGTCTTAATGTGAGATGATAAAGCTGTTTCATGATTGTTCACCTCCTGGGAGTTTATTTCCTGTTACGTTTAAGAAGACATCATCCATTCTTCCTTTTACTAGTTCAAAGTCATTAAACAATTCTGGTTTTTGAAGAATCATTTCTTTCACAACACCCGGATGATTGATACGGATTGTGTAATGATCCTTATTATATGTATATGGATGTCCTAAAGACTTGATGTCCTCTTCTTTTACATGATAGATATTTAAATAATCATAAGCATATTTCTGTTTTAATTCATGTGGTGTTCCAGAAGCTATTTGACGGCCATGATCAATAATAACAACTAGATCTGCTTCAGCTGCTTCTTCCATATAATGAGTCGTAAGAAATACAGTCATATGTTTTTCTTTTCTTAAATTATCAATAACTTTCCATAATGTTTTTCTTGTTTGAGGATCTAAACCAGTTGTTGGTTCATCTAAGATAAGAAGTTCTGGTTCATGAATAAGAGCACGAGCTATATCTATACGTCTTCTTTGTCCTCCTGATAGCTTATTTAAAGGTTTCTTTAAAAAGTCTTTGAAATCTAATAATAGAGAGAGTTCTTCTAGTTTCTTCTTAAAAGAATTCCCTGTAATACCATACAAAGCAGCACGATACTTGAGATTATCATAAACTGTGAGCACATCATCTAATGCAGAAGTTTGATAAACAACACCTATAGTAGTTCTTACTTCATTCATATGTGTTTTAGTATCCTTGCCTTCAATGTATATTTCTCCTGTATCACTTGTAAGTTCACCACATATCATAGAGATAGTGGTACTCTTACCTGCACCATTGACACCTAGAAAGGAAAAGAACGTTCCCTTTTCTACAGTAAAGCTTAAGTCATCTACTGCTTTAATATCACCAAAAGTTTTTGTAAGATGTTTAATTTCAATACTATTCATAGTTGTCACCCCTTTCTACTTTTCAGAGCTTTATTGATTTCTATAGCCATACGACAATCATTAATATAATTAAAGAGTCTGACTAATATATCTACAATAATAATTGTTATAAAGAAGAAAATTCCTCCCAAGAAATCCTGATACATGCCAATTTGATAGCCTGCAGTTAGAAGTATAACTTCTAAGAATATTGTATGAAGAATGTCCTTCACTATTACATTTTGTAACTTGAAACTATAGATTATAGTAGGTAGACAAGCAAGTAAAGAGAAGACTGCTACCTGTCCTAAATAAGATACAGAAAGCATTTTTATTTGTGGCTGGTTAAAATAACAGAATAAGATTGTACACATCATTGATAAGTTATATATTACGAAATATTCTACAAGCATTGTATGCATTAATTCTTTTTTATTCATTATTACTCTCCTTACAACCCAATCATTTGTTTTAGTACACGTACATATTGTCTAGAAACGATAAGTTTCTCTTTATTAGTCAGCATCACTTCAAATCTTCCAGATAATGATGGTTTAATAGAATCAATTTTATCTGCATTAATAATGAATGATTTAGATGCTCTAAAGAATGATGTACCTTCTGTTTCTTGTTCAAATTCATAAAGTTTCATCTTTGATTCATATATTTCCTTTTTGCAATAAAGAAATGCTTTTTGATCAACTATTTCAAAGTAATATATATCATTGATATTCAATAGATAGGCAGTTCCCCTTTTGTATCCAATTATTCTTTTCTCATTTTCTATGAAAGAGATCATACTTTGTATTTCATCTGTTATCTGATAGCATTTAATGACAACTTCTTCTTTTTGATCTTCAGATATCAATTTAATTCTTGTCTTCATATTTTTCTCCCTTACAAAAATGATACCATAATATAATACATGTGAATATCACATCCAATTAAGTTGTAGAAATGATTGTATAAGATGCACAAAAAAACTAGGCCTTAGCCTAGTTGATTTCAATGGAGCCACATGCCGGAGTCGAACCGGCGTCCTCTGCATGGCAAGCAGATATAATAGCCATTATACGAATGCGGCCTCACTAACACTCGAGGAGTGCTTATTCATAATACCAAATAATAATATAGGTGTCAATAAGATTTGTAAAAAAAATGAAGGATCAGTGACGATCCTTCTTGTTCTTATCATATATGATCTTTAAACCTTTAAATGTAAGTTCCTGATCATAAATATCAATTAAGTCAGTTTCTTTCGCAATAAGCTTACCTAAGCCACCTGTAGAAACTACTTTTAGATTCTGACCATATTCTTCTTTTATCTTCTTGATAATATATTCAGTCTTCCCAATATAGCCATAGACTACCCCAGCCTGCATTGCAGTGACTGTATTTTTCGCAATAATATGCTGTGGTTTGACTAATTCAATTTCTGGAAGCTGAGCAGCCATAGAAGAAAGAACACCGGCTTCTATACCAATGCCTGGTGCAATTACACCGCCAATAAAAACACCTTTCTCTGTAATAACATCATAAGTAGTCGCTGTACCAAAATCAATAACAAGGCAAGGACCACCATAAGTATAATATGCCCCTGCTGCATCTACTAAACGGTCTGAACCAAGAGTAGATGTATGATCAATTTGAATATTGATGCCTGTTTTCACACCTGGGCCAACAAATAGTGGTCTAATATGAAAGTATTTAATAATGGAACTTGAGAAAGAATAGTTAATCTTTGGTACAACCGAGCTAATAATGACATCCTTAACATCTTCTACATTCAAGTGAGAGGCTTGAAGGTATGAATGAAGCATTAAGCCATATTCATCTGATGTACGTTCCATACGTGTTGTCATACGAAAACGACCTACTAAATGATCTTCTTTGTAAACACCAATAGTAATATTTGTATTACCGATATCTATAACCAATAGCATTCTTATTTCTTAGCTCCTATTTTCATACATTCTTTTAAGATAATATAGCTTAGATCTGATTTAGACATCTTATCGATATCCTTCATAGAATCCTGAGTAATAATAGTAACAACATTTGTATCACCCTGAAATCCTGCACCCTCTGTTTTAAGATGGTTCGCAATAATCAGATCACATTGTTTTTTATTTAATTTCTTTGATGCATTTTCAATTAAATCTTGTGTTTCCATCGCAAATCCACATATCACTTGATGTTCAACTTGATGATGCCCTATATAATCAAGTATATCTGGATTCTTTTTAAGTTTAAGAATAAATTCTTTGTCATTTTTCTTAATCTTTTCTGTTGATGTTTCTACAGGTGTATAGTCAGCTACTGCAGCTGACATAATAATATAATCATAATGTGTATGATGTCTTTTTACACATTCAAATAAATCCTGGGCACTTGTAATAGATTGATTGATAATATAAGGCACTGGCTTTAATGATGTAGGACCATGAATTAATCGTACCTTGGCACCAAGTATAAATGCAGCGCGTGCAATTGAGTATCCCATTTTACCTGATGAGTGGTTTGTAAGAAAACGTACAGGATCTAAAGATTCTTGAGTTGGTCCTGCAGTGACTAATACCTTTTTGCCTTGTAATGGATGGTCACTAAGTGCATATTCCATCATTAAATGAAGATGATTATAGTCTGCAAGTTTACCTTTACCTGTATCACCGCATGCAAGAAGACCTACAGCAGGTTCTACAAATAAAACACCATCATCCTTTAAAGTTTGGATATTACGCTGTGTTGTTTTATTTTCATACATATGTACATTCATTGCAGGTGCAATGAGTTTAGGACATGTGGCTGCTAGAAAAGCAGCTGTCAACATATTATCTGCAATACCATTCGCACATTTTGCGATGGTTGTTGCACTCGCTGGCACAATCATAAATAGATCAGCATCCTTGACAATATCTACATGTGTAATACATCCTGGATCATCATCAAAGACATCAATATATGTTTTCTTCTTTGTGAGAGCAGAAATAGAAGTTGGTGTGACAAACTTCGCTGCACTTGGAGTGAGCATGACTTCAATTTCATATTTTTCTTTCACTAGATCACTAATGAACTGTACAGTCTTAAATGCTGCAATAGAACCAGTAATCCCTATAATCAATTTTTTCATCTATTAATACCCTCTTTTCATTTATAGATTATCCACGCTTCATTAAAGCGAAGAGAGGTTTTGTGACAATTACCACAATAACAACACCCACAAAAGCTTCAAGTAAGCTCTGTGTGCTTGATACTGCTAAGAAATAACTTCCAAGCTTGCTTGCATCCTGACCAATAGCCTTAGCATAAGATGTACCAAATAAAGCCCAGATACCACCTAATACTAATACTGTATTTGTTAAAGCACCTAGGAAAGCAGCGACTGCTATCGCAATAGTCTGCTGTTTATTCTTAATTAACTGATAAATAGAACCTGATACAAACCCAATCATAACTCTTGGGACAATCGCAATGACTGCACTAAGTACTGATCCACTAATAAATGGTGAGAATACGAAAGATGTCACTGTTGGCTGCATTGTGTTCATTAATAATGAAGATAAACCAAATACAAGACCAATCAAGCATCCCTGCTTAGTACCTAATACAATTGCTGCAATAATAACTGGAACATGAAGTAAAGTGGCTCTTAATGGTCCAATTGGGATAAATCCTAAAAATGGTACCATGACCATCACTGCTTCAATCGCAATAAATAATGCAAGTAAAGTCAGATTCTTTGTTTTTTTGTTATTCATTTGTTTCCTCCACTGTCATTTGTATACGCAATATGACGTAAATATAAATTTTGCCAGCAGAATATTAAGTTAGCTCCTAAATAGGTAGCCACAGGGCATATCCTACACAGCACAACCATTATATACTCATTTTTTGGAAATGAAAAGCATTACATTTTCCCATATTATATATCATTAACTGGAGAACGAGCCGGATGTCTTGCGTCCTTTGTTTTATCATAACTGACTTTTTTTTCTAAGTTTCTATTATAATCACGTTGGAATATACATGAGAAAATAAGATTTAAAATATAGTCCATAGAAAGATTTGAGGCAAAAGGAGCTATTTTAGTAAAGATTTTCTCTCTTGAGCCGACTCTTAGTATCACATCACCATAATGTGATAGCTGATTATCGCCTAGAGAAGTAATCACAATCATCTTTGTCCCCTTCTCTTTTAATGTCTGGGCAATACGGATGATTTCAGCTGTTTCTCCTGAATAAGAGAGAATCATTGCAAGATGTGATGAAGAAGAGTTATAAGCTAAAAAAATCTGTTCTCCTTCTAGTGTACGAATATTTACGTTACGTCCAATACGTGTCATCTTATGCTGGAAGCTTAATGCTTCTAACATTGAATTACCATTTCCATATATATCTATAGACTCATATTGATTCATAAGTTCTATCGCTTTACGCAAATCATCAAAATCTATCAGTTTAATTGTATCTTCAATAACTTCTCTGCTCATCGTACCAAGTTTATAAGCAATTTGTGGATAGTTATCTTCTGGGCCAAAGGGGAAGTTAACATCAATTCTTTTGGTTTTAGTAAGTGTATATTGCAGTTCTGCTGAATACTTGATCTTAAAGTCATTATATCCTTCTAAACCTAGTTTGCGACATAATCTAACGATAGTGGCAGGAGATGTATACGTTCTTTTTGCCAATTCCTTAATTGATAAATTCAATACATCTTCTCCATGATTTAATATGTAATGGGCGATTTCCACCTCAGCATGTGTGAAATCTAATGCGAATTCTAATTGTGTCATTATACTCATTGTTTATCACCTGATTCAATTATATCATGAAACGTATTTTCAATAAACTTGATTTTAAATACTCTTTTTTGAAACAAAAATAAATTAATACCTATACATATTTACTTCTTAAAACGCTTATGTGAGAATAAGATTGTACCATAGAGGAGGACAAATAAATGGAAAAGAAATTACCAAAAGATTTTTTCTGGGGTGGCTCAGTATCATCATTCCAGACTGAAGGTGCCTGGGATGAAGGCGGAAAGGGTTTATCAATCTATGATGTAAGACCTACACCAGAAGGACATGCAGACTGGAAAGTTGCAATTGATGAATATCATCGTTATAAAGAGGATATTCAGTTAATGAAAGAAATGGGATTCAACTTCTACCGTTTCTCTATTTGCTGGAGCCGTATTATTCCTAATGGAGATGATGAAGTCAATGAAGAAGGTGTACAGTTCTATAATAATTTAATTGATGAATTAATTGCGAATGGTATTACTCCAATGATTACATTAGTTCATTTTGATATGCCTTATCATCTAGTAAAGGAATACAATGGTTTTGCATCACGTAAGGTTGTTGATTTATTTGAACGTTATGCAAGAGTTTGTATGGAACGTTTTGGTGATAGAGTAAAGCATTGGATGTCATTTAATGAACAGAACCTACATTCATGTAACTTAATCTATTCAAATGCAGAAATTATTCCTGAGGGAAAAACTAAAGCTGAACATCTATACCAGGTCGCACATAATGTTATGATTGCTCATTGTAAAGCTGTTAAGGCTTTAAGAGAACTCGTACCAGATGCTAAGTTTGGTGGCATGACAACTATTACTAACTTCTATCCTGCAACTGATACACCAAAGAATAACTTATTCTGTCAGAAAGCTTATGATTTAGTCAATGACTGGGTATGCTATGTACAAGCAAATGGTAAATATCCTAGATATTATACAGCATACTTAAAAAACAGAGGTTGGTTCCCTGTATTTGAAGAAGGCGATGAAGAGTTATTAAAGTATACATGTGATTATTTATGCTTCTCTTACTATCGTTCTAATACACTCACTGAAGGTGAATTTGATATGACTACACCTTTCAATGATATTGTAGAAAAGCATGTTGTAAAGAACCCTCACCTTGAAGCGACTGAATGGGGCTGGGAAAAGGATGCCATTGGATTTAGATGGGTCATGAATACTTTAAGCGAAAGATATGATCTTCCTTGCTTCGTATTAGAAAACGGTATGGGTGCAAGAGAATCATTAAATGAAAATGATACTGTAGATGATGATTATAGAATTGAATATCATCGTAATCATATTCAGGAAATGAAGAATGCGATTCTAGAAGATGGTGTTGACTGCTTAGGTTACATCACTTGGGGTCCTATTGATATTCCTTCTTCTAGCTGCCAGATTGCCAAGAGATATGGTTTCGTATACGTTAATAGAACTGATGAAGAACTATTAGACTTAAGAAGAGTACCTAAGAAATCATTCTATTGGATCTCTAAAGCATTCAAATCTAACGGCGAAGATTTAGACTAGTATCCTAAAGCCTCATTCGTGAGGCTTTTCTTTTTTCTTAATAGCGCTTAGTATTTTCCTAATTTCTTAAGAATTCCTTAATAAAATCGAGTGGATTAACTGTAATAGTTTGATTTTCGAATATAAATAGTGTATTATGGCGTTGGTAAAAATGATTGAATACTTTTACTAGAGGTAAAAGTGGAGGTATCTAATGAAAACAAGTTTAGTTATTATGGCTGCTGGTATCGGCTCACGTTTTGGTGGAGGAATCAAGCAGTTAGAACCAGTTGGACCTAATGGTGAAATTATTATGGATTATTCAATCCATGATGCTATTGCGGCAGGTTTCAACAAAATTATCTTCATTATCCGTAAGGATATTGAAGCAGACTTCAGAGAAGTCATTGGTGATCGTATCGAAGAAGTCG
>OIYQ01000442.1_pt1 | contig 17216 bp, 10 predicted proteins | sample 1588311 | NCBI WGS metagenome assembly OIYQ01 (sample SAMN03283244) | human gut metagenome | biome: human-associated habitat; material: feces | host: Homo sapiens | place: Peru | collected 2012
CAGAAGATCGCCGGCTATACGGGCTGGACTTTCGAGTATGTGACCTGCGACTGGTCGAACTGTTTCGAGAAACTCGAAAATGGTGAGATCGACATCATGGGGGATATTTCCTACACGGATGAGCGCGCAGAGAAGATGCTTTACTCTGATATGCCGATGGGGGAGGAGAAGTACATCCTGTATGCAGATCTGGAAGCATCGGGGATCCGTCCTTCTGAGCTGTCTACCATCAATGGACGGCATGTCGGTGCGCTTCTGGGATCGAAAACTGAGATGATGCTGACGGCATGGGAAAAGAAGCATGGCATTGAGACGACGCATTCGAATACTTCCAATTTTGATGAAGTGAATCGGAAGCTCGCGGCGCATGAGATCGACTGTTTTGTTTCCCTAGAGCAGCCTTTCTGGAAAGAGCGGGGGATTTCCCGTATTGATATGATCGGGAAATCAGATATTTATTTTGTAATAAACAAAAATCGGGCGGACATCAAGAAGGAACTGGATGAGGGCATGCGGCAGCTCGAGGAGGATGATCCTTTCTTTCTGGCGGATCTGTACAAGCAGTACTTTTCTTTTGACACAAAGCCTGTACTGACGGGAGAAGAACAAAACTGGGTCAATGAGCATGGCGCGATCCGCATCGGCTATTTGAAGGATGAGCCGGGCGTCAGCGTGATGGATCCAGTCACGGGGAAAAAGGGCGGCGTGCTGTATGACTACATGGAGTACGCGGATGACTGTCTGGGAAATCAGCATCTGGATTTCGAGCCCATCGAGATGGAGAGCCGCGCTGCATTGAGGGAAGCATTGCAGACGGGCAAGATCGATATGATTTTCTATGCAATCAGCAACCCGAATGCCGGAGAAGAAAATGGGATCGCTTTCACAAATACCGCATGGACATACAATCTCTTCGTCGTCACCGAAAAAAAGCCTTTCGAGGAGATGGCGGCGAACCGCGTGGCGATCCTGAAAGATAATCTGCCGGTCCGGCGGCATATCGAGTACTACTATCCGCAGTGGATGATCATTCCGTGCAGGTCTGTAGAAGAGGCCAGAAACAAGACAGTGAGAGGAGAGGCCGACTGCTTCGTCACGGGTGCCCGGCAGGCAGTGAAATACACGGAAAGAAATGCACTCTACAGCATCCCCCTCTCCAGACCATTGGAGCTCTCCTTCGGCGTGAAAAGCGGACAGCCCCAGCTGCTCGCAGTCTTGAATAAGACACTGAAGGCGATGCCGATAGGTATGCTGTCAAGCTCCTTCTCCATGCATGAAAATGCAAAATATAAGGTGACACTCGAAGACTATATCAAGGACAATCTGCTGCTCTTTTCCGCCAGCTTTCTTCTAGTCACTCTGCTGATTCTATCCATTATCATCCTGCTCCTGCAGAAGGCCAGAAAAGCGGAGCATGCTGCCAGAGCGGCAGCTGGGAAGGCAAAGGATTTGAATGAGAAGCTCCAGATCGCGGTCGAAAAAGCCGAAGGGGCGAATCGCGCGAAGACGAATTTCCTGAGCAACATGTCCCATGATATCCGCACCCCGATGAATGCCATCCTTGGCTATAACCAGCTCATGCGGAAGAAACTGACCGATCCGCAGCTCATCGACTATCAGAGAAAGATCGAGCAGTCGGGGAGTCTCCTCCTCTCTATCATCAATCATGTGCTTGACATGGCGCGTATCGAGAGCGGTAAGAGCAAGCTTGATGAGAATGCCGAAGTGGTGGGAACGATCCTCGATGAAGTCTATGGCGTCTTTGCTCCAGAAGCAGCAAAGAAAGAAATACGGATGAAGAAGACCATCGCCGTCGAGCATCGCTCTCTTATATGTGATGGGACGAAGATCCGGGAAATCTTCGTCAATCTCATCAGCAATGCTGTCAAGTACACGCCTCGCGGTGGTTCTGTCTCAGTGACTGTCACTGAACTTCCGTGCGAGAGGAAAGGCTTTGCGAGGATCCAGACAGTCGTCACGGATACCGGCATCGGCATGAGCAAAGAGTATCTTCCGACCATTTACGACTCTTTCTCCCGTGAACGCAATACTACGATGGGAAAGGTCGCCGGTACAGGGCTTGGCATGGCGATCGTGAAAGAGCTTGTCACGATGATGGGCGGTGCCATCGAAGTCAGAAGCGAGCTCGGGAAGGGCACCACCTTCACCGTCACGCTTGACCATAAGATCGCGGAGACCCGTCATGACGATAGGAAGGAAATCGCAAGCCGGAAGGCTGCGGCAGAAAGCCTCGCCGATCTTCATATCCTTCTGGCCGAGGACAATGATCTTAATGCAGAAATCGCGATGACACTTCTTGAGGAAGCGGGGCTGAAAGTCGACCGCGCAGCCGATGGCATCCAGTGCGTCAGCCGCATAGAGAAAGAATCCGCCGGCGCCTACGCCCTCATCCTGATGGATATCCAGATGCCGAATATGGATGGCTACAAGGCGACAGAGACCATCCGACAGCTGCCGGATCCAAAGAAAGCGGCTATTCCGATCATTGCCATGACTGCGAATGCCTTCGAAGAAGACAGGAAGATGGCACTCGCCAAAGGCATGAATGGGTATATCGCCAAACCGATCGATCCTGCCAAGATGCTTGCTGCCATGCAGGATGCGATAGAGAAATAGAATCAGCCGCCCGGTGCGAGAGACCTCTCGCACCGGGCGGTTTTTGCTTTTGGGGACTAGCGGGGGTAGGGAGATACATGGGAAGGAGTTTTCGCACAGTAAAGCGGGAGTCGAAGGATCTATTTCGTGAAATGCGTTTCCAAATCTCACTGAATGAAAATATGAAATCTGTATGAATGGAAACTGGAAATCTTATGGAATGGAAATCCAAAATCTCACTGAATGGAATTGCAGAATCTTACTGAATGGCATATAATACGACCATAGGAGGATCGCTATGGACAAACAGAAATACATGCCGCGGCTGATAGACAAGAAGGTCGAGACGTATCTCAAAACCTTCGGCGCACTTTGCATTGAGGGGCCGAAGGGGTGTGGGAAGACCTGGACATCCGCCTACCACTGCAAAAGTGAGATTCTGCTCGGAAACCCGGAAGGCAATTTCCAGAACAGGCGGCTTGCTGAGATGTCGCCTTCGCTTGTCCTTTCTGGAGAGCATCCGCGCCTGATCGATGAATGGCAGGAGGTACCGCCGCTTTGGGATGCGGTGCGCTATGCGGTCGATGAGACGGGGGGAAAAGGGCAGTTCATCATGACGGGTTCGGCCACGCCGAACCACAAAGGCATCATGCACAGCGGTGCAGGGCGTATCGCACGCCTACGTATGCGTCCGATGTCACTCTACGAAGCGGGCTTTTCTTCTGGCGATGTCTCGCTGGAAAAACTCTGCGAAGGACAGCTTACACCCGAGCTCACTGGCGAGGTGGGACTTCCACGACTCATCGAGTACATTCTGCGCGGGGGCTGGCCTGGGAGTCTTGACCTGCCGCTTGCGGAAGCCTCCCTGCTTCCCAAAGAGTACGTGAAAGCTATCGTCGAAGATGATGTGTACCGCATGGATGGCATCAAAAGGGATACGAATAAGATGCGCCTCTTGCTGCGATCGCTGGCGCGTAACGAAAGCACGACGGTGACGAACCGCACGCTAAAAAATGATGTGAAGGAAATCGATGATGAAGACATCGATGCGAATACCATCAATGAGTACCTGAATATTTTTGAGCGGCTTTTCCTCATCAATAACCAAAAGCCATTTGCCGCGTCTGTGCGTTCATCTGTCCGCATCAAGCAGGCCGTGAAGCGTCACTTCGTCGACCCGTCTATCTCGGCGGCGCTCCTTGGTGTCACGTCTTCCTCTCTTTTGAACGATCTAGAGACACTGGGCCTCCTCTTCGAGGCGCTGTGTGAGCGTGACTTGCAGATTTATGCTGACGCTTTCGGTGGATCGCTGTATCATTATCAGGACTACAAGAACCGCGAGATCGATGCGGTGGTAGAGTGCCCGGATGGCGAGTGGTGCGCTTTTGAAATCAAGCTCGGTGCGAACCAGATCGATGCAGCCGCCGAAGGGCTCTTGAGACTCAAGGCGGAATTTGAGGCAGATCCGAGGGGCAGGCCGCCGAAGGTGCTCTGCGTCCTCTGCGGCCTTTCGAATGCTGCCTACCAGCGTCCCGACGGCGTCTTCGTCGTTCCATTGACGGCGCTGAGAGATTGATAGTTGTTAGTTGAAGGAGAAACACTATGATTACCGGAGATATCAAACATTTAGAAGACTACAAAAAACAGCTGCCGACATTCATCTACGACTGCCTGAAAGAAGTCGCGGCTTTTGATTTTACTGCGGTGCCTGACGGAAAGTACAAAATCAATGGCTGCGATATGGGCGTGGAGTCGCCTGTGACCGAGCCGGCGGCGGATAGAAAGCTTGAAGGTCACAAGAAAATGATCGACATCCAGTACGAAGTGGAAGGTGAAGAAGAATGGCTCGGCGTGGAGACGATTTTCGAAGCGGGAGAGTGCATCGAGAGCCATCCGGAGCGTGACCTCTATTTCTATAAGTCTTCGCCCAAAGGCGAGTCGAAGGTGTACTTTGAGACAGGCCGTTTCGCGGTCTTCTTCCCAGAAGACCTTCATCGTCCGCTCTGCCAGGGAGAGAGCGGCAGCTGCCAGCTCCGCAAAGCGGTCGTGAAGGTGCCGGTGGAGTTGGTGACTGGGGACTAGTGACTAGTGACTGGTGACTGGTATTGCGTTTCGTGCTTATATGGTATATGTGAGACTCTCGTATTCCTCAGAGCGTCATCCCGGCCGAAGTGGAGGGATCTTTCTTGAAGTCTGGTACATCGTGAAGTGGGGAATGGCTGCAAAGTGGAGCACCAGGCGTACCCTCCGCATGGCGCATGAGTATAGATACGGATGGCAAGAAAGATTTCTCGACTACGCTCGAAATGACGATAGGGGAAAGCAGGATCCCTCACAACGGTATGAAAGCCCGGTGGGGTTTATCTGTTTCTCGAGAATGTCATCCCGGCCGAAGTGGAGGGATCTTTCTTGAAGTCTGGTACATCGTGAAGTGGGGAATGGCTGCGAAGCGGAGCACCAGACGCACTCTCCGTATGGCGCATGGGTGTGGATACGGATGGCAAGAAAGATTTCTCGGCTACGCTCGAAATGACGATAGGGGAATAGCGTAACCTTTCAATCCCCTTCTTGACTTACAGTCAACTTTTTGCTATTATAATCTATATTCGATTACTAGCGATTTCTACAGTATCGCACGATGAAGGCGATATGTGTAAGGGGGCAGAGTATGAAGTATAAAAAGTTTTTAGCAGCTGCCATGGCGGCAGGCTTTTTGCTTTCTGCCGGCATGATGACCGGCGGATGCGGGTCTGCCAAACAGCAGCAGGGGCAGCAGCAGGCGATGAAGGTCACGACTTTCAAACCGTTCAAGTCGGACACGCCGATCCAGAGAGAGTATGCCGGCTCCATCATGGCCTTGCAGGAGGTGCCGGTCCGCTCGAAAGTATCCGGTACAGTCATGGAAAAATACGTCAAAGGCGGTGACCATGTCACAGAAGGGCAGCCGCTCTTCCGCCTCGATACACGCACCTATTCCTCCTCTCTGGCTGCGGCACAGGCGCAGGTGGCGCAGGCTTCGGCTACCTATGAAAATGCGAAGCGCGATCTGGCCCGCTATGAGCAGCTGATTGCGACGGGGGCGATTTCCCGTCAGGCCTATGATGCACAGAAGGCAGCGACAGAGTCCTATCAGGCCGTCGTCGAAGCAGCCCAGTCGCAGGCAGCGATCGCATCGGATAATCTTTCCGATACCATCGTGACAGCGCCCTTCACAGGGACTCTCTCCATGGATGATGTGAATATCGGTACCTTCGCTTCGGCAGGACAGACGCCGCTCGTCACGATTTCCTCGGCAGATCCGCTGTATGTTCAGTTTGATATGTCAGAAAGCGAATACCTCTCGCTCACCAAGAATAAGAGCGGCACAGAGACGCTCGGGGATGCCCTGAAGCTGCGCCTTGCCGATGGCTCCATCTATCAGGAAACGGGCAAGATCGTCCAGATCAATCCGGGGCTGACCGGCGGGCAGCTGACCATGAAGGCAGCCTATGCCAATCCGGATAACCTACTCGTACCGGGGATGTATGCGACTGTTGTTTCTGATGCAGAAATCGCCAAGGGCAGCATTTTGGTACCGACCAAGGCACTAGTACAGCTCCTGAACCGCGATATGCTTGATGTCGTCGTCGATGGCAAGGTCCAGCAGAAGGCGGTCAAGCTCGGTGCGACCTATGGCATCTATACCATCATTGAAAGCGGCATCGATGAAAATGATGAGATCATCGTCGAAGGCCAGAATAAAGTCCGTGTCGGACAGGCAGTCGCTCCGGAAGAAACCACACGCGAGGCCTTGGAACAGGCGGCGATCAAGGCCGTTTCTGCGCAGCATGGCACGACAGATGCTAAGAAATAAGGGGAGGAGCTATGGCAAATTTCTTTATTAAACGCCCTATCTTTGCTATCGTCGTGGCTCTTGTCATCACGATCGCCGGGGCACTCTGTATTTTCTCACTGCCGATCGACCGCTATCCGAAGATCACGCCGCCGCAGGTCTCTGTCCATGCGACCTATCCGGGCGCTGATTCTGAAGTCGTAGCGCAGACGGTGGCCGAGGTCATAGAAAAGAATGTCGTCGGTGCCGAGGGCTTCGATAATATGTCTTCGACATCGAATTCGAACGGCTCCTATTCACTCTCGGTCCAGTTCCTGACGGGGACGGACTCGGATATGGCGACCATCCGTGTACAGAATGGCGTCACGGCTGCGGATGCCGGGCTTCCTGATACGGTCCGCTCCATCGGGGTCACCACGAAGAAATCTTCGGGGGATATGGCACTCGTCGTCGGCCTGCTCTCGCCGAATGGCACGTACGATGACGTCTTCCTGAAGAACTATTTCTCCATGAACTACCTGGATGAGCTGAAGTCCATCAAGGGCGTCGGCAACGTACAGGAATTCGGCTCTGACTTCGCGATGCGTATCTGGATGGATCCGACGAAGATGTCGCAGAACAAGATCACTGCGAGCGAGGTCATTTCTGCCGTTTCTTCGCAGAATAAGCAGATCGCGGCCGGTAACATTTCCAGCGCTCCGGTCGATCAGAATGCCTCCTTCCAGTACATCATCACGGCGAAGGGTCGTCTCGTGACGGAAAAGGAATTCGGAGATATCGTCCTTCGTACCAATGATGACGGCTCCATGCTCCGCCTGAAGGATGTGGCCCGTATCGAGCTCGGCGCGAAGGACTACAGCTTCATTTCCCGTGCGGCAGGACAGGAGTCGGCGATTCTCGCCTTCTCTCTGACCGATGATGCGAATGCACTCGAAACGCTGGGCGCGATCAAGGAAAAGCTCAAAGAAGATGCGAAGAGCTTCCCGGATGATATGACCTATGTCATCTGCGCGGATAACACGGACTTCATCTATGCCTCCATCAAGGAAGTCATGCATACCTTCGTCGAAGCGCTCCTCATCGTAGCACTGATCGTGTACATTTTCCTGCAGAACTGGAGATCCACGCTCATCCCGATGATCGCGGTCCCGGTATCGCTCTTGGGTACATTTGCTTCCTTCCTGCTTCTCGGATTCACCATCAATACCCTGACGCTTTTCGCGATGGTTCTGGCCATCGGGCTGGTCGTCGATGATGCGATCGTCGTCATCGAAGCCGTCGAGTATGAAATGCGCTACAACAACCTCGGCCCGAAAGAGGCGACTGTCGCTGCGATGCAGAAGGTACAGAGCCCGGTTATCGGCGTCGCGGTCGTGCTGGCTGCGGTTTTCGTACCGGTCGCTTTCCTTGGCGGGATCATGGGTATCCTGTACAAACAGTTTGCTCTCACCATCGCTGTCTCTGTCCTGATTTCTGCTTTCGTCGCGCTGTCTCTGACTCCGGCTCTCTGCGCCGGCCTCTTGAAGCCGCCGAAGAAGCAGAATAGGAAAAACTTCCTCGATCGATTCTGGGATACCTTCAATGACGGTTTCGATCGTATGGTAGAAATCTATGGGGCGATCCTGCAGAAGATGGGACATGCGATCGCTGCCCCGATCATCGTCCTTGTTGTCATCACGGTCGCAGCCTTCGGTATTTTCTTCAAGCTGCCGACGGCATTCCTTCCGCAGGAAGATAACGGCTTCTTCATCGCGGCGTTCTCTCTGCCCGAAGGCTCTGTCAATGTCAGAACGAATGCAGCGATCACCGATTATCTGGACTACATGGGAAAGGATCCGGCGGTCGAACAGTCGCAGGGCGTCACCGGCTTTGATATTTTGTCCGGCGGCCAGAAACCAAATGCAGGCCTTTCCTTCATCAAACTGAAACCGTGGGATGAACGTAAAGCGCCAAACGAACAGATCAATGCCATCATGGGCAAAGCCATGGCGTATGGGGCGACCCATCCGAATGTATCTCTGATGGCGCTGAATCCGCCTCCGATTCCAGGTCTTGGCTCCTCCGGCGGCTTCAGCCTTTACATCATGAACAAGAGCGGCGCATCGGATGAAGAATTCCAGCGCGTCGTCGGAGAATTCCTCGGCGCGGCAAACCAGCGTCCGGAAATCCAGATGGCCTACACCACCTACCGTAGTGATACACCATCCTATAACTTCGATATCGACCGAGAAAAAGCGCAGCGTAATGGTGTGGCTGTCGGGGATATCTTCACCGCCCTGCAGGCCTACTATGGCTCTGTCCAGATCAATGACTTCACCATTTATGGACGTAACTTCAAGGTCGTCGCGCAGGCGGATACCCAGTACCGCACGAACCCGGGGGATAACAAGTTCCTGACGGTCCGTGACAATAAGGGCAATATGGTGCCGATTTCCACCTTCATCACGCCGAAGAAATCCAATGCGGTCTCTGTCATCACGCGTTACGACAACTTCCCGGCGGTCAAGGTCGGCGGGCAGCAGAAGGACGGGTATTCCTCCGGGCAGGCGCTTGATGCGCTCGAAGAAACTGCCAATCAGGTCCTTCCGAATGGTTATGGTTTCGAATTCGTCGAATCCTCCGCGCAGGAACGTGAAGCGAGCGGTAAGACCGTGTATGCCCTCTCGCTCGGTATGCTCTTCGTATTCCTGTCTCTGGCAGCTCTTTATGAAAGCTGGAAAGTCCCATTCACGGTCATCTTCGGGATACCGACCGGCTTCTTTGGTGCGAGCCTTGCAGCTCTGGCATTCAATGTCTATAACGACATTTACTTCCAGATCGGTCTCTTGACCATCATCGGGCTGGCCGCGAAGAACGCCATCCTGATCGTCGAGTACGCGAAAGTCCGTACCGATCATGGGATGGAAGCGCTTCAGGCGGCTGTCGAAGCATCGAAGATCCGTCTTCGCCCGATCCTGATGACGTCTCTCGCTTTCATTGTGGGTAACATTCCGCTGGCTCTCTCGACCGGTGCAGGTGCCAATTCCCGCTCTGAAATGGGGATCGCCGTTGTATTCGGTGTGCTTTCTGCCACCATTTTCCAGATCTTCATCGTTCCGATGCTCTTCGTTGTCATTGAACACATTCATGGGTTCAAGAAATCGAAGAAAGTCGTCACGGAAGACTGACAATCGTAAATGAAAAAGAGCCTCGAGCCTTGTGCTCGCGGCTCTTTTCTTGTGGAGGGACTAGTGGATAGTGACTAGTGACTGGTGACTGAAATGTCAGCTCATGGCATTGCTCGAGCTATTTAAGGAAGGTTATGACGAAGCCATGCATAAAATTTCTTGTGGAATCTGATTCTGCGATTTAATCAGCGTTTCCCTAGCTATTCTCTGCGGTGCTTAGATCCTTCGACTCAGTTCTCATATTTCAGATAATCCATTTTCTAATATACGACGTTTTTCTCCGCTCAGGATGACGAAATGCGCCGCACCAACCCCTTTTAACCCTCTGAACCTGTTGAACCTGCTGAATCCGTTGCACCTTTCGAATATGTTGCGCATTTTCACGAAGCGCGCTCCTTGTGCTATACTAAGAATGAATCAACATGAAAGGCGGTGCTCTCATGCTTTGGGACAGAAAATCGATCCACACCATCCACTGCTTCGGTGACAGCTTGACGGCGGGCTACGGGGCGCTTCCCGGCGAGGGCTGGGTGGAAGTGCTCGCGAAGCGGCATCCGAAGGTGGAGTGGTACAACCATGGCCAGTGCGGCGCGCTCACCGAGGACATCCTGGATGCACTCGAAGGTACAGCCGCTCTTGCTAGGACGGGGGAAGGCTTCTTCTTCATGGGTGGAACGAATGATATCCTCTGCGGTTTTCGTCTCTCTTCTCTGGAGGGGCGCCTGACAGAGCGGCTGCCCTCGATCTCCGGAAAGGTGCCGCTCACGATCGGCATCCCGCCGCTTGCGACGAAGGAGAGCATCTGGACGGGCTGGCAGAGCGAAGCGGTGTATGAGAGAAATCAGGCAGATCTTGCGGCGTATGGGGATTTCTTAAAAAAGCTCGCAAAGAACATCGGCGCGCTCGCCATCGATTTTTCGAAAGCCTTCCCGCTGGAGGATGGCTGGTACTATGACGGCCTCCATCCGAATGGGAAGGGGTATGAGCGCTTCGCGGAACTGGTCGAAAACATGGTTGCCTTAGAATCCAAACAACGATCAACCAACGGCTCATAACACCATACAGAAAGGAACTTCAATGAACAATATAGAAGAACGTACTCATGAACTTACAAAGAATCGCATCCTGACATGGGAAGAAGCGGAAGCGCAGATCGCAGCATGGAAAGCGAGCGGCGAGACTGTCGTATTTACGAATGGATGCTTTGATATGCTCCACCGCGGGCACATCACCTATCTCGCACAGGCGGCATCGCTGGGCGACCACTTGATCGTAGGGCTGAATTCGGATGCGTCGGTGAAGCGGCTCAAAGGAGAGTCGCGTCCCGTGAATGGAGAAAACGACCGTGCGCTCATGCTTTCGGCTCTCCGCAGTGTGGACGGCGTCGTGATCTTTGGAGAAGATACCCCGACCGAGCTCCTGTCTCATCTGAAGCCGGATATCCTTGTCAAAGGCGGGGACTACAAGGTGGAAGAAGTCGCCGGAAGAGAGTACGCCGGGCGCGTGGAGATCCTCTCCTTCGTCGATGGATACTCGACGACGAAATTGATCGAGAGAATCAGGGCGTGATGAGGGCTGGTAGCTAGTGACTGGTGACTAGTGACTAGATATCAGACGTCAGACATTAGACATTGGGCACTAGACATCGGACGTGAGTCATTAGATGTTTAATCCCTAATCCCTAGTCCCTAGTCACTTTTTCAAGAGGCATTGATACTATGCAAAACTGGAAACGAATCGTGTATACCATGGCGGCCATACAGATCGGGACGGGGATCTCGATCATCGGCGTCATTGCCTTCATTCCGCTCTTTCTGACATCTGAGCTGGGCGTCACGGACTCGGGAGAAGCGGCGTTTTGGGCGGGACTGATTTCCGGTGTGACGCCTTTCTTCGTTGCGATCGCGGCGCCTTTCTGGTCCATGCAGGCCGATCGCCGGGGACCGCGTTTTGCGCTGTCCATGATCCTCTTCATCTTGGGCGTGGTCATTGCTTGGATGTATTTCACGCGATCGCCCGTAGAACTTCTGATCCTTCGCATGATCCAGGGCATGTCCGGCGGCTTTGTCGCGGTCGGTATGTCTCTTGTCATGAATGTGACACCCAAGAAGCAGCTGACGTGGGCGATGGGGGTCTTTCAGGCATCCATGGTCATGGGGGTCATGTTCGGTCCGCTCGTAGGCGGCATGATCGCGGATACTCTGGGCTATCGCATGCCCTTTGTCATTTTCTGCGCCCTGTCATTTTTCTGCCTTGTCGCGGTGCGTCTCATGGTGCCAAAGCAGATCGGACTGGAACAGGCAAGGAAAAAGGAGCCTTTCATGAAGCAGCTTTCCTACTTCATGAAGAATCCCGTCGTCCGTCTGATGGTCATGCTGCAGTTTCTCTGCAACTGCGGCATGACAGGGATCGGGCCGATCCTCCCGCTCTATATCAAGGAAATGATGGGAGGCGATGCCATGGCAGTCGCGACGATCGTAGGGATCATCATCTTCGTCGCAGGCGCCACGAGCGTCACCTCTTCTCTGAATGTCTCGCGCCTTGCTAAGCGGATCTCTATGCCGAAGATCCTCATCTTTGCGTCTCTTGTGACAGGCGTGAACTTCATCCTCCAGTATCTGATGCCCGAAGTCTGGACGCTGGGCTTCATGCGCGGGCTCACCGGCTTCTCCCTCGGGATGATCATGCCGCTCGCAAATACCATCCTCGCGCAGGCGGTGCCGCCGGAAAAGCGGACGATGGTGGTGGGCTTCTCGACCAGTTTCGCACTCATGGGCAATGTTGCCGGCCCCATGGCGTCGGGCACCATTGCCATGCAGTGGGGCTATGGTATGGTCTTCTGGTCGACGGCCTTCTGCTTCTTCCTCGCTGCGATGGTGATATATAGGGAGAGGAAAATCATATAATGGGTTCAGGGTTCAGGTTGATGGGTTCAAGGTTGTGGTGGCAGCTTCGCTGCAAAATATATATTTGCGGCGGAGCCGCCACCACCATTTCGGATTTCTCATTCAAGCGAAGATTTCAAACGGAATCAAAGGGCAGTACGCCCCAGAGGCTAACCTTGAACCCGCCAACCTTTCCTATTTTCTTCTTGCATTTTGCTTTAAATCCTGCTATCATACTAACGTATATGTACAAGCAAAGATGGGAAGAAGCTGGGAAATTTCTCACAGAGAGCCGCCGGGGCTGGAAAGGCGGCAGGAAGGAAACAGCGGGTCACCCCGGAGCTGACAGCGAGATCTGTCCGCGGCGCACGTTACGCGCAAATGAGCGATCAGTTACTGATTATTTAGGTGGTACCGCGGAAGCACTCTTTCGTCCTATGTGGATGAAGGAGATTTTTTATTGTAGGAGTGAAAGATATGGCAGAAGACATGAAAGATCTGGGAAAATACGACCCCAGTCAGATCGAACAGAAATGGTATGATTTCTGGGAAAAACATGGTGTATTCCATGATGAACCGGACTCTGAAAGAGAACCGTACAGCATCGTGCTGCCGCCGCCAAATGTCACCGGCCAGCTGCACATGGGACATGCGCTCGACAATACCCTGCAGGATATCCTGATCCGTTACAAGAGAATGCAGGGCTACAATGTCCTGTGGCTGCCGGGCAAAGATCATGCCGGCATCGCAACGCAGGTCAAGGTCGAAAAGCAGATCGCTGAAGAGGGTCTCAATAAATATGACCTCGGCCGTGAAAAATTCCTGGAACGTGTATGGCAGTGGAAGGAAAAATTCGGCAATCGCATCGGTCTGCAGATTCGCCGCCTCGGCTCTTCCTGCGACTGGTCCCGTGAACGCTTCACCATGGATGATATCTGTGCGCGTGCCGTTCGTGAGGTTTTCGTTTCCCTCTATGAAAAAGGACTGATCTATCAGGGCTTCCGCATCACGAACTGGTGCCCGCGCTGCCAGACAGCACTCTCCGACATCGAAGTCGAACATGAAGATGAAGTCGGACATCTCTGGTACTTCAATTACCCGATCGCTGGCGAAGAGGGAAAATACATCCAGATCGCGACCACCCGTCCGGAAACCATCCCGGGCGATACCGCTGTCGCTGTGAATCCGGAAGATGAACGCTACAAGGATCTCGTCGGCAAGAAGGTCGCACTTCCCGGCACCGGCCGTGAGATCCCGATCATTGCCGATGAATACGTTGACATGGCTTATGGTACCGGCTGCGTAAAGATCACACCGGCGCATGACCCGAATGACTTTGAGGTCGGCCAGAGACATCAGCTCGAGACCATCGTCATCATGAACAAAGATGGCACGATGAATGAAAAGGCAGGAAAGTATGTCGGCATGGATCGCTACGAAGCGAGAAAAGCCATCATTGCTGATTTCAAAGAAGCAGGCCTTCTCGTCAAGATCGAAGAAACAAAGCATGCAGTCGGTCACTGCTCCCGCTGCAAGACCGTCGTCGAACCGATGACCACCCAGCAGTGGTTCGTCAAGATGAAACCGCTCGCCGGCCCGGCTATGGAAGCCGTCACCTCCGGCAAGACCAAGTTCGTCCCGGAACGTTTCTCTAAGACCTACATCCAGTGGCTGTCGAACATTCATGACTGGTGCATTTCCCGCCAGCTCTGGTGGGGACATCGTATCCCGGTCTGGTACTGCGATGACTGCGGCGCTGTCTCTGCGTCCCGCACCGACCTGACGGAATGCCCGAAGTGCCACAGCCAGCATATCCATCAGGATCCGGACGTCCTCGATACCTGGTTCTCCTCCGCGCTTTGGCCATTCTCCACGATGGGCTGGCCGGATCAGACACCGACGCTGAAGCAGTGGTATCCGACCTCTACCATGGTCACCGGCTACGACATCATCTTCTTCTGGGTAGCCCGCATGATGTTCATGTCCATGGAATTCATGAAGGAGATCCCGTTCAAATACGTCTTCATCCACGGCCTTGTCCGCGACTCTCAGGGACGTAAGATGTCCAAATCCCTCGGTAACGGTATCGATCCTCTTGAAGTCATCGAAAAGTACGGCGCAGATGCGCTCCGCTTCACCCTGGTGACCGGCAACACCCCGGGCAATGATATGCGTTTCTACTATGAACGTGTCGAAGGAAATAGAAACTTCGCCAACAAGCTCTGGAATGCGACCAAGTTCACCCTGATGAACCTGGATGACTATGACAAGGATTTCGTCCCGACCAAGGAACAGCTGACGCTCGCCGACAAGTGGATCCTCGACCGTCTCGCCTACACCGAAGACTATGTAGGCACGAACCTTGACAAGTATGAACTCGGTGAAGCGGCAGACAGCATCTACAACTTCGCATGGAACTACTTCTGCGACTGGTACATCGAAACGGCGAAGGGCCGTCTCTATGGCCAGCACAATACGGATAGAAAGGTCACCCAGTATGTCCTCGTGTACACCCTGACACGCATGCTGGCGCTGCTCCATCCGTTCATGCCATTCATCACGGAACACCTCTGGCAGCATCTGCCGCATGAAGGCGAAACGCTGGCAAGAGCGGCTTGGCCGAAGGCAGACGAGGCTCTCCGTTTCCCGACTGAAGCAGAACAGTTCGACCGCATCATGGACTGCATCAAGGCTGTCCGCAATATGCGTGCCGAAGCGGGTGTTACCCCGAATAAGGCCTGCCACATCCAGATCGCTGTCCTCCGTGATGATCTCAAAGCCTGCCTTGAAAATAACAAGGAATACTTTGAAAAACTCGGCCATGTCGAAGGCATGAAGCTCCTCGCAGCCGATGCGGCAAAGCCGGAAAATGCAAATGCGGCTGTCGTCACCGGACTGGAAGTCTACCTCGAGCTCAAAGGCCTCATCGATACCGCGAAGGAAAAGGAAAAGATCCAGAAGGCGAAGGACGCTCTGGCCAAAGATATCGCCCGCACGTCCGGCAAGCTCTCCAATCAGGGCTTCCTCGCCAAGGCACCGGAGGCTGTCGTAGCGAAGGAAAAAGAAAAGCTGGCGACCTTCGAAGAAAAGATGAAGTCTTTGGACGAACGTCTGCAGTTCTTGGAACAGCTTGGCTAATGTAGGGACAGTCTATGGGGCGGGCTTACGAAAAAACTCTGAGGCGTGCTGGTGGCGGCTTTGCCGCACATATAAATGGGCGATGCCCGAAGGCGGAATCAGTCACCAGCCGCCAGCCGCTCCTCATCCCTAATCCCCAGCCACTTACGATACTCATAAGGAGAAATCATGAATTACGAAGAATCTATCGCCTATCTGGAAGCGGCGGCATCCTTCGGGATCAAGCCGGGCCTCGAACGCATCGAAGCCATCCTTGAACGTCTGGATCATCCGGAAAAGGCTTACAAAGTCATCCATGTCACTGGTACGAACGGTAAGGGCAGCGTGGTGGCTATGATCACCAGTGTGCTGGAAAATGCGACACTCAAAGTCGGTCGCTACATTTCCCCGCATCTCATCGATTACACCGAGCGCATCCACATCGCAGGCCACGATATTTCGAAGGAAGACTTCGCGAAGGTTGCGACCGTTGTCCGCGAGGCGGCGGAAAAAGCCATCGTTGACGGCGTCGAAGCTCCGACTGAATTTGAACTCCTGACGGCTATGGCGTTCTGGTATTTCAAGGAACAGAAAGTCGACTACGCCGTCATGGAAGTCGGTATGGGCGGGCTCTACGACTCTACGAATGTCATTATCCCGGTCGTTTCCGTCATCACGAATGTAGCGATGGACCACGAGAAATACCTCGGCAAGAATCTGGAAGAAATCGCGCATCAGAAGGCCGGCATCATCAAAGAGGGCATTCCTGTCGTCACAGCAGCCCAGCATGTGCCGCTGAAGCAGCTGAAAAAAGAAGCGCATGATAAGAAAGCGCGCCTGTATTTCTACGGAAGAGACTTTGAGATCGATACCCGCAGCAAGTACGGCCACGGACAGGTCGTCGTCGTCAAGCGCAAGGACATGCCCAAGGAACTCGAAAACTGTCTCCTCTTCGTGCCTTTCGTCGGCGCGCATCAGGCAGTCAATGCCGCTGTCGCGACTATGGCGCTCACGCTCATCATGAAGCAGGACGAGAGAGTCAATGAGAATGACCTGCGTGAAGGGCTTGCCCGTGCCCAGTGGAAGGGCCGCTTTGAGATCCATGATCTGGGTGGTATCCCGTTCGTCATGGACGGCGCACACAATCCGGCGGGCGCTGAAGCACTGAAGGAAGCGATCGAAGAACAGTACCCGGAAAAGCGTCGCGTCCTCGTCTTCACTTCTCTTCAGGACAAGGATACGGAGACCGTCATCCAGCTCCTCATTCGCAAGGGGGACCGCGTCTTCCTGACGGAAGCACCGACACCGCGCACCAGAAAGCCGGAAGAAATCGCTGCCATGATCGATGAGCAGAAGATCGCGGCCGTGCATACGGCAGAGCCGTCTGTCACGAAAGCACTGGACGCAGCACAGAAAGAAGCCAAAGAGGGCGATGTCGTCATCATCTGCGGCTCCCTCTACATCCTTGGCGAAGCCATGGAGTGGATGGCCAAGAAGATCGGAAATTAAAAATAGTTAGGGGAACGCTGATTAAATCGCAGAGTCAGATTTTACAAGAATTTTTATACATAGCTTCGTCATAACCTTCCTTAAATAGCT
>OIYQ01000444.1_pt1 | contig 17143 bp, 18 predicted proteins | sample 1588311 | NCBI WGS metagenome assembly OIYQ01 (sample SAMN03283244) | human gut metagenome | biome: human-associated habitat; material: feces | host: Homo sapiens | place: Peru | collected 2012
CCCTGAAAACCGCCGGTCTGCTGTGCGCTATGGCACAGTGCGGTTTTCTGATCCCGGCAGACGAGCGCAGTGAGATCTGCGTGTTTGAGGAATTTCTGGTAGATATCGGCGATGAACAGAGTATTGAACAGAGCCTTTCCACCTTCTCCGGCCACATGAAGAAAATCACCGGCATTCTGGAACTGGCCATGCCGCACACCCTTGTGCTGCTGGACGAGCTGGGTGCCGGTACCGACCCCGCCGAGGGTGCCGCGCTGGCAGTTGCCATCATTGAGGAGCTGCGCCGCCGTGGTGTGCTGCTGATGGCAACTACCCACTATGCGGAACTGAAGGTTTTTGCGCTGGAGACGAAGGGCGTGGTCAACGCCAGTTGTGAGTTTGATCTGGAGACCCTGCGCCCCACCTATAAGCTCAGCGTGGGCGTACCGGGCAAATCCAACGCATTCCTGATCAGTGAAAAGCTGGGCATTCCCAGCCGCGTCATTGAGGCGGCTCAGCAGCATCTGTCTGCGGAGGATAAGCGTCTGGATGCAGTTCTGGGCCAGTTGGATGATTTGAAGCTGCAACTGAAGGAAAGCCAGAACGAAGTGGAGCAGCTGCGCAACGAAGCCTCTCATCAGCTGGAAGCTGCCCGCAAAAAACGGGATGAGCTGATCCAGCAGGGCGAGAATGAATTGGAAGCTGCCCGTGCCAAGGCGCGCACGCTGGCACAACAGGTGGAAACACAGGCCTACGCGCTGACTGACGAGTTGCGCCAGCTGCAAAAGGACGAGCGCATGAGTGCCCAGCAGAAGGCACAGCGCGCCCGCGAGATCGCCAAAAAGGAGACCGAAAAGCTGTTTGCCGGTACGGAGGTGGTGCATAACCCCGTCAAGGAGTTTGTGCCGCTGAAGGAGGTAAAAGTAGGGCAGGAGGTCTGCATTGCAGAGCTGAACCAGCTGGCCACCGTTCTGGCGCTGCCGGACAAAAATGGCGATGTTCTGGTGCGTGCCGGTATCATCAAGACCAAGGTGCCCCTCAAGGGACTGAAGCAGCCGGAAAAGCTGGTGAAAGAACCCACTGCGCCCAAGACCAAAGCGCAGCAGCGGTATTCCCGCCTGACCGGCGATACCAACCGTCCCAACGGCAGGGTAGAGCGCGTACAGCGCACCGCAAAAATGGAGTGTAACCTGCTGGGACTTACGGTGGATGAGGCGCTGTCGGAGGTGGATTCCTTTATTGACCGCGCCATCCTGAACGGACAGACCGTGGTTTATCTGATCCATGGCAACGGCACCGGTGCACTGCGCACTGCTATTCATAAGCATCTGCGCGGCAACCGCATGGTAAAAAGCTTCCGTCTTGGCCGTTACGGCGAAGGCGAAAGCGGCGTGACGGTTGTAGAATTGAAATAACCCAGTAAGGACTGCCTTTTGAAAAATTGGCAGTCTTTTTTTGTTGCAGCGCAGGGAAAAGGCGAGTATACTCGTATTATATAAACAGGAATATAAAACGAACAGGAAGTAACGCTTTATGCCAACCAATCATCGCAGACCCGCGAATAAGCATAGCAAACACAAAACGCACCGCCGCAAAACGCAGCACCGGCTTTTGCGCGGTCTGCTGCTGGTTCTTGCGGTGCTGATGCTCTGCCTTGGCCTGTTTCTATGGAAGGCGGCGCTGGAGCTGAACGCGCCCGCAGAACCCGCCGTCTCGGCTACAGAGGATGATTTTCGCCCCGTGGTGGGCGATCCGCCGTACCGTGTGGCAATAGACGCCGGACATGGCGGCAGCGACCCGGGCGCAAGGGGGGTGGTTGAAGAAAAACATGTCACTGCAGCCACGGCTGCTGCGCTTCTTCAGTGGTTAGAAGAGGATTCCAATTACATCCCACAGCAGACACGGGAAAGCTTTGATGCAACCGCTACGCCTGCCCAGCGTGCAGCGGCTGCCAGTGCCCAGAGCTCGCAACTGCTGTTGTCCATCCACGGCAACTCCGCAGCCAACGGCTCTACGGCATCCGGGTTTGAGTGCTATCCGGCAGTACCCGGGCGTACATGGCATCAGGAGAGCTTTTATTTTGCAAGGCTGCTGGCAGGTGGAATGCAGAGCATCGGCGCAAAGCTGCGCGGACGTGGGGGAGTGCGTTACATTTATTATCTGGAAAACGACCAGAAGCAGCTGGTGGAAAACACCTACACACAGGTGCGGCCTGAACGCAGCTTTACGCTGCTGGAGGATGTGGATTGTCCGGCAGTGTTGGCGGAGCAGTGTTTTGTGACGAACGCCGAGGATGTGGAGCGCTTCGGCAGCGAGGAGGGCTGCAAGAATGTGGCACGCATTTATTACGAAGCCATCTGTGCATACTTCGGCACAGAACCGCTGCCTGTAAAATGAGCATCGCATAACCAAAGCAAAAGAAGCGAGACTGCTTATATAACATGACCTGTAACGCACCGGAACGGCTACCGCAGGCATAAGTCGAACGCTTGAACATACTGGTAATACGTCCAGCGGCGTAGAAGGGTGTAGAAGCGGGCGTGCGCAAACTGAAGAGCATCCACAGAAGCTGCCGGAAATCTGACAGAAAGAGAGAAGGGCGGCTTCTCTTTTTTGATTATAGTTGTTTCGTATAATGCACGTTATGCGAAACTTAGGGGAGTGGAAAATGCCCATTTCCCGGATTTTTGCGTTCCAGCCCCAGCTGGCTCATTTTTGGCCTTGGTTCAACCGTTCTGCACATTCTGCACTTTTTATCATATTTTATTGTTTTCTTTGTCTCACGCTTACAGATTGTTTCTGCGTTATGCGCTGCTGCATCGGTTCGTTTGCAATGCATTTTATTCCAGTAAGCATTCTATGTGCTTGCTTTATAACATTTCATGCTGCGTTTTATAATTTACAGTTTGCGGCTGTGGTTGTTCATTTGCTTTTGTATAGACATTACTTTGCGCGTTTCTACCAGAACGTTTCTATGGATGTTCCTGCGTGGATTGCTCGTATTGTAAATTATAAAGACCCATGGCAGCATCCGGTCGAATCGGATCATGTCAGGGGTCTTTGCGTGTTTTCGGGCACTTTTCTGAATCAGATTATGTAAATCAAGTATCGTTCGGTGAATCGTCGGTTTCTTCGTTGGACATTGCCGAAATATCTGCCCGGAAGCCATCCTGTGCAGCGCCCTCAAAGGCTGCCATAGGGCCGGACGGCGCAGAAGTATCCTCTCCCGCCGGGGTGTTTTCGGCAGATGTCTCCCCTGCCGTTTCTGTTGTATCCAAGCTTGCTTTTGCAGCTTTTATGGGCAACACCTTGCCAAGTGGATTCTCTTCAATGGCAGAGCGCACCTGAAATTCTTGTAGGTGCGTATAAATTTGTGTTGTTCCAACGCTGCTATGGCCCAGAAGTTGCTTGAGGGTAAGGATATCTACATTACCGGTCTGATACATCAAAGTTGCGGCAGTGTGGCGCAGTTTGTGGGTGGAAAAACCCTTCAGTCCGGCGGCCTTCATCGCGCCGGAAATCAGCTGTTCTACCCTGCGATTCGAGATACGCTCCTTGCGCATCCGCGTAATGAACACGGCTTTTTCCTTGGGTGAAAGCCCTTCCATAATATTACGCTTGCGCAGATACAGCTGCAATGCCTCCACGCAGGCATCATTCAGGTAGACCATGCGCTCCTTGTGGCCTTTGCCGAACAGCCGGATCTGCCGCTGTTCCAGGTCAATGTCGCCAAGGTCCATCCCGACCAGTTCTGCCAGACGCATCCCGCAGTTCAGAAACAGTACGACCATGCAGTAATCCCGTTCCGGGAAATCGCTCTGATGCTGGGTGCTTTCCAGCAGCTGCATGGATTGCTCCGCCGTCAGATATTTTGGCAGGACTTTATCCTGCTTGGGCGGTTTGATGGAAGCCGTCGGGTCCTGCGAAAGGCGGTTGACCTGATTGACCAGATAGTCATAAAACCCATGCAGGCTGGCCAGCCGCCGGGCGGTAGAGGACTTTTTGTTTCCACATTCACGGTTCAGAAAATACAGATATTCGTAGACGTCCTCTTTTGTCACGCTGCCCCAGAATGCGGTGTCGAGCCCTTTGGGGTCAATCTCTTTCAGTTCCGCATCCTCTGCCACAAGGCCCCTGCGGCGCTTCATAAAGCGGCTGAAACCGCGCAGATCGCAGTAATAGCTGAACGCTGTGTTCGCGCTTTTGCCTGCGATCACTTCCAGATAACGCACATACTCCACAATGTCCGCCGAAGCATCATCGAACGGTTTGTGCTTGCTGGGATTCTTTTCATCAAGATAGATGGACATATCGTTTCCTTATCAATCATTTCCATTAAAGGCGGTCGTTTTTCAGAGCATGGATCGCATCCGAGATATAAGCCGCCCCTACGAGCTTCATGCCAGGATAATCCGCCGGGTTCAGATGCGCGAGGCTGTGCTTCGGCACGACGGCACGTTCAAAACCGATGCGTTCCGCCTCCCGCAGACGCTGTTCCAGATTGGGCACACTGCGAACCTCGCCGCCCAGACCGACTTCGCCGATGGCGATTAATTTATCGCTGACCGGGCAGTCCAGCAGCGATGAGACCATGCTGAGGCAGACCGCCAGGTCGCAGGCCGTATCCCGCAGCGTGATGCCGCTGACGATGTTGATATACACATCCAGGTTGCCGAAGAAATACCCGGCGCGTTTTTCAAGGACCGCGATGAGAAGGTTCATGCGATTGTAATCGTAGCCGCTGCAGGCGCGGCGCGGTGCCGGAAAATTCGTTTTCGTCGCAAGCGCCTGAATTTCGCTCAAAATGGGGCGGCTGCCCTCCATCGTGCAGGCGACGCAGTTGCCGGAAACGCCGAGCGGACGGCCTTCCAGAAGCATCTGTGACGGGTTTTCGATCTCTTCCAGCCCCTGCCCCGTCATATCGAACATGCCCAGCTCATTCGTGGAGCCATAGCGGTTCTTGGCTGCCCGCAGGATGCGGTAAGGCAGCATTTTGTCGCCCTCAAAGTATAGCACCGTATCCACGATGTGCTCCATGACCTTGGGGCCGGCAATGGCACCATCCTTGTTGACATGCCCCACGATGAACATCGGGATCTCCTGCTTTTTAGCCACTGCCAGCAGCCGGGCCGCGCTTTCCTTCACCTGGCTGACCGTGCCGGACGAAGAGGAAATGTCCATGCAGCGCATGGTCTGGATGGAGTCGATGACCACAAGGTCCGGTTTTTCCTTTTCGATCAGGCCGCAGATCTCGTCCACGTCATTTTCGGCTACCAGATAGATGTTCTCCTGCGGGATCTTGAGCCGCGCGGCACGCAGCTTGACCTGCCGCACCGACTCTTCCCCCGTAATATACAAAACCGTGTGCTGGTTGGAGATGGCACCGCAAAGCTGCAGCAGCATGGTGGATTTGCCCACGCCCGGCTCACCGCTGAGCAGGACCACGCCGCCCAGCACGATGCCGCCGCCCAGCACACGGTCCAGTTCGGAGATGCCGGTCAGAATGCGGCTTTTCTCCTCGGTCGTGCTGATCTCCGACAGGCGCTTCGCCGTCAGCGAGGTCACTCCCTCATGCCGGGCAGGGGCAGCGGCTTTTCCTCCGGTAAGCCCCGCCTTGGGGGCCTCTGCGACCACATCTTCGTTCATGGTGTTCCAGCTGCCGCAGCTGGGGCAGCGGCCCATCCAGCGCGGGCTGGTCTCCCCGCAGTTGGAACAGACGTAAACAGTCTTCAGTTTTGGTTCTTTCATAGACGCTCCTGTGGGGCCCGCCGGGCGGCAGGCCCGCTTTGTTTGTTCCTCTTTATATTACCACATCCGGTTGGCCCCCGCAACCGCTCTCTTATTTTACCTCTACGATGGTGATGTTCTGAGCCGTCACGCTGCTTTTGCTCAGGACGATATCCCGGATCTGCGCCACCTGCGCTGCTGTCAGTGCGTCGCCGGAGGTCATCACCGTCAGATCTGCCCGACCGGACTGCAAAAAGCAGAGGCAGTCCGCGAAGCCTTTGGCCTTGACCATCGTTTCGATCTCATTTTCCGCATGGAGATCTTCCAGATTGCCGGTCAACTGCTGGGTGTAGCTCTTTTTTTCTTCTGCGGAGAGCGACGACGATTTCAAAGCTTTCTGCACGGCGTCCATTGCTTCGTCGTGTGCCTTGGTCCGCTTGAGCCGGGCCTCCTCAAAGAACTTGGAGCCGCTGTGATTCGCTACGCTGACGAGCTGTGCTTCTCCATAATTCTTGTTGGCGCTGGAAACGGCTTCCGCCTCGGTCATCAGGCCGTCCAGAATGGGCGCGGAGGCTTCGTCCGCCGTGTCTGCTCCTGCCGCGACCTGGACGGCATTTTCCTCCAGCGTGACGCCCGCCCGCGCATACTGCCAGTTCAGATAGACCGCAACGACCAGAGCCGCCGCCAGGGTAAGCGCCGTCACTTTTCGGGTGTTCTTGGAAATAGCTCTCATGGAAATGTTCCTCCTTGTCTCTGCGACTGAATGGTTCTGAAACAGCCGGTCAGGGCCGGCGTTGTTCTACACAGATCCGGGTAGACGAAATATCCAGCAATGCCCGCACAAGCTCGGTGATCCGTGCAGCGACCCGGACATCTCCCCCGCCGTCACAGACGACCGCGACCCCGCACACCTGCGGATAATAGACCGTCTGCGCCAGAGCCGTGCCATCATCCAGCAGCACATGCGTTTCCTGGCTTTGGGTCTGTCCCGACTGCGTGTCCGTTGCATAGACGGTCTCCTCCCCGGTTTCCAGTGTCACCATCACGGTCGTGGCCCCGGCCCCGTCGATCTGCCCGATCAGGTCCTGGAGCTGCGCCTCCAGCTGCTCCCGGTAGGCTGACGCCTGGGAAGCCGACGCCGCGGATGGTTCCGCAGGCGGCGTTGCGGGCAGCAGTTCGGAGAGCAGCAGCAACAGCATCGCCGCGCCGCCCAGCACCACGGCCAGTCGGGTGCGATTCTGCTTTTCCAGCAGTGCCCGGAAATCAAATGTCGTTCCTTCTCCCCGCTGTTTCATGGCGCATTCTCCCCGCCGGGTACGTTCCACACAGGCGATACGCCCAGCGTATGTTGAAGAAGTTCCTCTACCGCGTCCCGCGTTTCTTCCGCCTCTCCCGTCGGCGTCACCGTCAGGGAATGGACCTGTACGCCCTCCGCTGTCTCTTCCAGCTCGATGCGGATGGTGACCTCCGCGCCCAGCTCCTCACGGCAGCGAGCTTCCAAAGTTTCTTCCAGCTGAGACGCTGCCGCGCAAAGCACGGTCTCCTTCTGTGTTCCCAATTCCACCGAAGACGCCGCCGGGAGAGCGAACGCCTGCCACTCCCCTTTTGCCTGCGGAAGCACACAGAGGACCACTGCTAAAATATATAACCCAGCCACCGCTTTTATGCTGCGCCGGGCCCACCCCTGCCCTGTGAGCTGTGCGGTCAGCTCCGCGCAGATACACGCCGTGCAGAAAACTGCCACCGCCGCTTTGATGTTCTGCACTTCATCCACCCCCTACCACAAAGAGCAGTGCCGTGCCTGCAATGGCAAGCCCCGCAAACAGCGCCGTCACCGCCATCATACAGCGGAGCGCCTCTGCAAAACATTCCAGAAGGTTCTGGCAGCGCTCACTGCCCATCATTCCGCATAGAAGTCCGCATCCGGAAAGCAGGCCCAGCTGGATAAGCATTCCCAGATAGACCGGCACGAATTCTGCTGCAATGGTCAGCAGTGCAGCCAGCCCCAGCCCGCTTTTCAAAAGCTGAAGGCACGACAGCACCGTCTCCGAGGCGTCGCGCAGCGTTTCCCCGATGATCGGCACCGTCCCGGTCAGAAGCTGCCCGGTGCGAAGGGCCGCACGGTCCAGCTGCAGCGTTGAGATGCGCTCCAGACCCAAAAGGGCAACCAGAAGTTTGCCCGCCCACCCCAGCAGCTTTTCCAGCGCACGGCCAACCGCCTTGCAAAAGCTCCCCAGCCCGGTTTCCGCACAGATGCAGCAGGCCATGCTCAAGGCCAGATAGCATTGGAGCAGCGGCGGCACCAGCACCGTGAGCCCCTGCGCCAGAGCACACAGCAGCGTCAGAAGAAAACCGCCTGCCGAAGCGCCTGCCACGCTCTCGCCGCCCAGGGTCAGGACCCCTGCATACACCGGCAGAAAACCCAGAAGAAACCGGTTCCAGCTTTCGATCTGGGTGCAGAGCGTTTCGGAAAGGGCCACGAGCTTCTCCCATAGCAGGACCCCGCAGCCCCCAGCACAGACGAGATCCAGCAGCGTTCCATCCGCATGGCCGCCCAACAGCAGTGCGATGACAGCGCCCAGCACCAGAAAGGTCAGAACCGCCGCATATCCGCTTGCAGCGGTATGCAGAGCCGAGGGCAGGGACTCCGGCAGAAAACTGCGCAGCGCCTCCCAGGGGTCTTCTGCAAACGCCGCAGGCGGTACCGGGCTTTGTTCCAGATAAGGCCCCCACATCTCCGCGCCCGGAAGGCGCATATCCCAGTTGTTCATCCCGTCATACTCCCGATTCGCTGTAAAATCTCTTCCAGCAGCGGCCACGCCGCCGCAAGCACCAGACAGCGGCCAGCCAGCCCGACACACCACGCCAGCGATTCCGCTCCGGCTTCTTCGCAGAGGGTATGGGTATAGTCCGTCAGAAGCAGAACGACCGCGCTCTTCATCAGGCACGAAAAGGCTGCGCCGTTCGTCTGCTCCCCCAGGCGGACGATGCCGAGGAGCGCCGCCCGGAATGCAGACCCGACCCGCACCAGAAGCACCAATGCCGCCCCCAGCGAAAGCAGCAGCGCGTAGGATGGGACACTGCGCCTGAGCACCGTATAAAGCAATGCTGCCACAAGCGCCAGACCAAAGGCCGCTGCCGCCGCACTCATAGTGCGAACAGGGATTTGATGGTCACGAACAGGGCGCTGATCTGTTTCACCAGAATGGACAGGACCACGACCAGCCCTGCCAGTGTCGTCATCATCGCCTGGTCCTCCCGCCCGGAGCGGATCAGCAATTGGTTCAGCACCGCTACGATGATGCCAATGGCCGCGATCTTAAAGATCAGGTCGATCTCCATCTTTTTCATCCTCTCCGCTCAAATCAGCAAAATTGCAGCCGCCAGCCCCAGCGCAAGGCCAAGCTTATGCGAAAGCTCGTTCGTTTGCCGCAGCTGCGGTGCAAGCTCTGTCTGAAACGCCTCGAACTGCTGAATGTAAAATGCAAGCTGCTGGCATTCCTGTGCTGCTTCTGCATGGCCCAGCCTTGCCATGCACGCCCGGAACACGTTCTGCTCCCGCCGGGTCAGCGCCGGATCGGGAGCCAGCGTTTGCAGCGAATGCTCTGCCTGCCCCACAAGACCCTCCCGCTGCATAGCACAAAGCAAAGCTCTCAGATCCGTACGCCGAAATTCGATCTCCCGGCGGATGCGTTCCAGTAGGGCAATGGTCTTTTGCAGTGCCTGCCGGTGCGCCTCTGCACGGATGCAGACCCCATCGCCAACGCACCAGCCGCAGAATACCAGGCAGACCGCCCCGATGCCATGCAAAAAGAGACTGCTCATAAAAACCGCACCTCCCGCACCTGCCCCGGCTCCGCCCGCCCTTTGAGCCAGACCAGCACATGGAGTGCACCCCGCACCTGCAGCGCCTGCACCTGGGGGCGTCCGACCGCTTCTTCCGGGGACGCTGCATGGAGCGTTGCGATAAAGTCCACGCCGCTGAAAAGCCCTTGTTCAAGCGCTGTCACCTCATCCAGACCGCCCAGCTCGTCCAACAAAAGGATCTGCGGCGAGAGTGTCCGCAGTGCCATCTGCACAGCCTGTCCCTTCGGGATACCGGCGATCACATCCAGCGCTTCACCGGGGGACTTCCGCCGGGAGCTGCCCGAAAACAACTCCCGCCGCTCGTCGATCACCGAGACCAGCTTTTTCTGGCGGACAAGCTCCCGCGCCATGCTGCGCAGAAGCGTCGTTTTGCCGCTGCCCGGCTCGCCTACGAGAAGCATCCCGATGAAATGCGTCTGCAAGGCTGCACACAGTTCCTCTGGGAGCGGGATGGTTTTCTCCCGCGCAATGCGTAGGTTGACGGAGGTCAGTTCCTGCAAAACGACGCCCTGTTCCGGGTTTTGCAGAAAGCGCCCACCAAGGCCCGCCCGGCACCCGGAGGGACCCGTCACATACCCCTGCGCGATCTCCGTCTGATGCGTGTGGACCGACCCGCCGCACAGTGTGAACAAGATCTCCTCCATCTGCTGCGGCGTCAGAAGCATCCGCTGCAAGGAGGCAAGCTCCCGCGCTGTTTCCTGCGGTGTGCAGACTGCCCCGCGCATCGTGAACGCTGGTGCACAGCCCACCCGCAGCCGAAGCTCCTGCACATCGGGCGCAAGGGCCGACGGCATGTCCAGAAGCGGCCGGGCCAGCCAGCTCGGCAGCGATTGAACCATCTGATAATACTCGTCCATCCTGCATTCTCCTTCCGCGTCTCTTGTCATCACTGTATGCAGCCGGGCGGAAGATAGAACCGGGCAGCACAAACGCCCGCACAGCGTGTTCCACTGTACGGGCGTTTGATGGGGTTCTTCTTTTATTCAGGACTCCGGAAAGATTCAGGCTTCCGGCTTTGGTTCCTCGTTCAACAGGGCGAGGAACTCTGCTTCGGTCAGCACCGGCACACCAAGGGCCTGTGCCTTGGTCAGCTTCGAGCCTGCCGCTGTTCCGGCCACCACATAGGCCGTCTTTTTCGAGACGGAACCGCTGGCCTTGCCGCCGTTCTTTACGATCAGCGCTTCCGCCTCATTGCGGGAAAGGGTCTCCAGTGTGCCGGTCACGACCAGCGTTTTTCCGGCGAGTTTATCGCCCTTTGGCTCTCCCTTCCACTGCATATTCAATCCGGCATCCGCCAGACGATGGACAAGGTCGGTCGTGCCATCTTTTGCAAAGAACTCGGTCACGCTCTGGGCCATCACACCGCCAAAGCCATCGATCTCGCTGATCTGCTCCTCGGTCGCCTCCCGGATGGCTTCCAGCGAACCGAAATGTTCCGCCAGCAGAGCCGCAGCCTTATCGCCGATGTTCCGGATGCCAAAGCCAAACAGCAGCTTGTCCAGATTGTTTTCCCTAGAGTGCGCGATGGCTTGCAGCAGATTGGTCGCACTCTTTTCCTTGAACTTTTCCAGCGTCAGCAGCTGCTCCAGCGTGAGGGTGTAAAGGTCAGCCGCCGAGTGCACCAGCCCCTTATCCACCAGCTGCGTTGCAACCGCCGTACCGAGTCCGTCGATGTCCATGGCATCGCGGGAAGCAAAGTGGATGATGTTGCGGAGCGCCTGTGCCGGGCATTCCGGGTTGACGCAGCGCAGTGCCGCCTCATCTTCCAGATGCACCACCGGTGCGCCGCAGGACGGACAGACTGTGGGCATCTCATAGGGCTGTGCGCCTTCCTCATGGCGGGTCACACCGATGACCTCCGGAATGATATCACCCGCCTTGCGCACCTGAATGGTATCCCCGATGCAGAGGCCGAACTGATGGATGAAGTCCTCGTTGTGGAGCGTCGCACGTGCTACGGTAGTCCCCGCCAGAAAGACCGGGTCAAAGCAGGCCGTCGGGGTCAGAACGCCTGTGCGGCCAACGGCTACTTCGATGCTGCGCAGCGTCGTCTCCTTGACCTCCGGCGGGTACTTGAATGCAATGGCCCAGCGCGGGAATTTGTTGGTCGAACCCATCAAATCGCGCTGTGCAAAAGCATTTACTTTGATGACGGCACCGTCCATATCAAAATCGAGCTTCGAACGGTTCTGGCCGATCTGCTCGATCTCAGCAATGGCGTCTTCGATGTTGTGCACCACGTGATAGCGCGGCGAGACCGGCAGACCCAGGCTCTTGAGGTAGTCCAGACTCTCTGCATGGGTAGTCAGTTCCTTACCGCGGATCTGCTGCACATTGAAGATAAAGATCGACAGCCCACGGCTCCCGGTAATTTTCGAATCCTTCTGGCGCAGCGAACCGGCGGCTGCATTGCGCGGATTCTTAAAGGGGGCCGCTCCCTGCAATTCCTGCTCGGCGCAAAGGTGCTGGAACGCTTCATGCGGCATATACACCTCACCGCGCACTTCCAGAAACTCCGGTGCATCCTTCAGCTGTTTGGGAATTTTCCGGATGGCTTTGACATTGGCCGTCACGTCTTCGCCGACCACACCGTCGCCGCGGGTGGAAGCCCGCACCAGCGTACCGTTTTCGTATTCCAGGCTGCACGAAAGGCCATCGATCTTGATCTCCACCACGTATTCCGGTTCGACGCCTGCTTCACGTACCCGGCGGTCAAAGTCGCGCAGTTCGTCAAACGAAAACGCATCCAACAGACTTTCCATTTTGACAGCGTGTGTGACCTTGGCAAACCGTCCGCTGGGGGTCCCGCCGACATGCTGCGTCGGTGAGTTGGGTGTGACCAGCTGCGGGAACTGTGCTTCCAATTCTTTCAGCTCCCGTGTCAGGGCATCGTATTCAAAATCCTCCAGTTCGGGGGCATCCTGATCGTAATAAAGGCGGTTGTTCTTTTCGATCACCGTACGCAGTTCTTCCACGCGCTTTTGCGCTTGCTCCAGTTCCAAATACTCCACGCTCCTTTTCTATGGGCTATTATAGCATAAAACGGCGCGGCATTCGAGTCAATTTTTCGCTGTAAAAATGTGCCGCTCAAACAGGCTATACGATTTGTATTCTTTTCGTTCTATGCGTTTTTGATGCAGATAAAATTTTGTTGCAGACAGTTTTCTTTGTAATTTACTCTTTGTTTTATTTCTTCGTTTTTAATCGTATCTACGTCTTTTTCTATCGGATTATTTCGTGAAATCAACGGTTCAAAATCGTCTTGATCTCCGCGAGATCCTTTGCAAAATAGATTCCTTTCTGCCTCTCTTCAGACGACAGGCCCGTTTCGATCATGTGGCCCAGCAGCATTCGCAGGCCAGTATAATAGCCATCCAGGTCGTACAGAATGCAGGGCGCATCCAGATGCTTCAGCGAGACTTTGGACATCACCTCTGCGATCTCTTCCAGCGTACCTGTCCCGCCGGGAAACGCAATGAACGCATCACCCAGCTCGATCATCTTCGTCTTCCGTTCGGTCATATCCTTTGTGACGATCAGCTCCGTGAGGCCATCGTGTTGAAGTTCCCCTTTGACAAAGAACTCCGGCTCTACGCCGGTCACCTCTCCGCCCGCAGCCAATACACTGTCCGCCAGTGCACCCATCAGGCCGCTTCGGGACCCGCCGTAGATCAGCGCATTCCCGCTCTCCCCAATCCAGTGCCCAAGCTCCTGCACGGCCGCTTTCAATGCCAGGGTGTTTCCTTCGTTTGCTCCAAGATAAACTGTAATGTTCATAGGTTCTCCTTTCACATCCGGTGCTCAGGTCTTGGGCTGATACTGCACACTGGATACATTGTAAATAGTGACAAACGCCTTGGGGTCCTCCCGGTTGATAAAGTTCATCAGCTTCTGATACTCGCTCTTGTCCACGATGGTAATGATCTCGTTGTGTTTTTCCAGATTGTATGCGCCGATGGCCTCGTACATGGTCGCACCACTGTGCAGATCGTTGATGATAAACTGCCGCAGCGCCTCCTCTTTTTCGGTGATGATGCAGACGCGGCGCTTGATGCTGTTGTCGAAGATGAAATGATCCAGCACGATGCCGTTGAAATAAGTGCCCAGAATGCTCAGGACCACCGTTTTCTTATCATAGACCAGCGCTGCGGAAAGCGCTATGCACATCCCCGACAGAGACATGGCTTTTCCCAATTCCATGTGCAGGTACTTGTTCATGATTTTCGCCACGATATCCAGCCCGCCGGAGGACGCGTTGCGGTTGAACAAAATGCTCAGCCCGATGCTGACCACCAGAATATAGCACACCACGTCCAGCTCCTGACTGCCAGTCATCGAGCCAGCCTCCGGGAACAGCTTTTCAAATAGCCCCAGAAACACTGGCAACAGCACACTGGTGTAAACGGTCTTTGCGCCAAACTCTCTGCCGCAGGTAACGAACCCGATGATGAGAAGCACAACGTTCAAGATCATCGTGATGACCGACAAGGGCAGCGGCACAAAATTGGACAGCACGATGCCAAGGCCGGAAATGCTGCTGACGGATGTATGGCTCGGCACCAGAAAAAAGTAGACGCCCGCCGCAATGATCGCGACCGCCCCGGTCAGGACGGCCATCTCTTTCAGAAGGGCGCCTGTCTTTGCTTTCATATCATTCATCTTTGTTCCTCCAGATTCAAATTTTCTTCAACACAGTATACCATGATTTTCCCTTTTCGGAAAGGACCTGCACAAAAAAGACCCCTGCGGTGCATCCAGAACCGCAGAGGTATCGTTGCATTCTTATCGGTTTGCAAAATTCAGCGCCAGCAATGCAAACATCCAAAACCGTGTCCGCGCCGCCTTCGACAACACCGATGGCTTTCATGGAGGAGTGAATGAGAATCGTCTCGGTGCCGGTCAGCCCCATGGCAGCAAGATCCTGCTGGAGGATCTGTTTTGTGTATGTCATTGGGTGTTTTCAGATACACCCTAATGAAAAAGGCGTATCGTCTCTTGAATGTCATACCACTGGTTCCTGTTTGCCGTTTTTACCTGCTTCAGCTAAACATTTGACAAAGAGCCAAGAAAGCCCAGAATCATTCGAATCAACGAACAATTCTGAGCTTTCTCATGCCACCGGCTGGGCTTGAACCCGCACTCTGTCGCCAGAAAGGGATTTTAAGTCCCTCGTGTCTGCCAGCCTTCGGCAAATTCTATTTTTGTTCGCTGTATCGTCTGATTTTTCGTTACGAGAGAGATTTTTCCTTCGTAAGCGAGAGAGATTCGTACTTTTTTGATAAGACGATATTACCACATTTTTCGCTCCATGTCAATCATGTAAAATTGTTTCATCTTGTCGTGCTTGATCTTCGGAGCGTCCGGGGTCCGGGGCTGCCGCCGGGGCGTTTGCCCTGCCCAGATGCGCTCCTCAGGGTGGGTGATGACGAGTTGAATTACGGTTTGATTGGTGTATTGATGGACGGAATTGAATGATGGGTTATCGCTGATTTTTTGAAGGATGTTTTGAGAGCGATTTTAATGTGCGAACAGCCCGGATAGCTTCTTATCTATATCGCCCATTTGATTGTTTATTTGGCTTGTCCATGGTCTTCCCTGCTGTGAGTTTGGGCTAAAATTTCACCGGAGGTGATTTCGAGGCCTGGAGTGAGAAATGGATATATTTCGTTTGATATGAAACAATTATTCCGTTATAAAACCGTATGGATGAGATTTTGTAGCCACACCCACACGGTTTGAGGTTTAAAAAGATTATTTCAATTTTTCGAGGATCTCGTCAGCACTCATGCCTTCAGCCAACAGCTTTTTCAGCACAGCCTCCGCCTCATTCTTCTTCGCTGCTTCGGCGGCCTTTTGATCAGCGGCGGCTTTCTTGGATTCCAGCTTCGTCAGTTCTTTCTGGGCAGACTTGAGAGCAGCCTTCTTCTCTTTCAGATCAGCTTTCAGAGTGTCGATATTGACCGTGATAGAAGTGATTTCTGAAGTGAGGGAAGCGATAGATTCCTGCTTCTCTGCAATCTGAGATGCGTAGTCGTTGGCGATTTTCGGTTTATTCTTGCTGCCTTTGGTTCTGGGCATAGGATGATACCTCCGATAAGATTATGTATGATTTGAAGTTAGTGACAACTACAAAAGTTATTTTTCTTAAGATTCAATTATCTTACTCTTTTTGCCCAACAATCATAATATCCTGCTTTGTAATTTCTGCCGCCAATTCATCGATAAATTGATCGAGCGATTGGGAGATGAATTCATGTAACAGCCAGTTTTCTTTTGATTTCATAAGTCTACTGAGCTGTTCTGGTTTATATCTCGCTATTTCGCTTATGCGATGCATTGCCGCCATATTAATCGTCATATCGCTTAAATTGATTATTTCTGGGCCTTGCAAACTCTGGCAATTGGTTCTCTTTAAATACCACAATCGCTTTGCTCCACGAATATACGAGAAGTCTTTTCTATATTTTTCATTCAAGTTTCTTAGTTCACCAGATATACTCGTTGCGTTATACCTTGCTCCGTCCTTACTGATCAAACAGAATCCAGGGTTCTTATGCAATTCCAAGTCAGGGTCTATTGTCGCCATGACTTGAGTAGGAATCGTTTGTGCGTTGGCTGCGAAGTATTCTCTTTCTAAATCAACTCGCAGGTACGCTTTTCCATCATTTCCCTTATAATATTTTGGCATATCACCTGCATTTAATGGAAGAAAGAGTTCATCAACCTTTTTAGACCTCGTGGTGTACGTCATAGAATATGCTCTATGCACAAAAGCCAAATTATATAATAGGCTTTTCAATGAATAAGATTTAGTTCCATCTGGCCAGATTGTCGTAAAGTTTGCATCAAGTGTTCGCGCGAACAGCGGAAAAACACCCTTTTGTTTATGCTTTATTTTAATATTATCTAAGTCTACCCCTGTATTGGTTTTATCTTCCAGAATTCCATGAGTTATAAACTCTTCTACAAAGTCATCCGCCGATGTTGATGTAAAAGCCAAATAAGACTTGGCTGCATTAAGCATACAATAATAGGCTGCAACGGGCGATGCTTCAAATGGAAGCGTTTTTGTTGCATTATAGAAAATCTCTGCCTGTTTCCAATAAAACTCATATCCAAACTGATTGGCGTTACCATATTTTGCTGAATTTGTTTGGTTAACAAACTTCATCGCCTTCCCATGAGACGCATAGAAAAAAGTAACGTATGGAAAAACATCATCTGTAAGCACCGTGGGTTTTGCAAAATCTTGTTTTGTGTATGCCTTCGACATACGCAAATTTTTTCCCTTTTGATGCAAGGGGGATTCGTTTAGTTGAAAATTTGAATGATGAGGCATTTAAGCACCTACCTTCAATCTTCTTCCGATGCGTTCTCTGCATCTTAGCCACATTCCCATGTGTTGCCTGCCGCCCACCGCATAGAGGTGTGCAAAGTTTCGAGCGACAAAGCTGTGAGAGATTTCCCACAGCTCAGATTATTACTTTTACCAGTTTTTCAAAAGAGATTCTTGCTTGCAATCCATACCCCTACCACTGCTCCAAGTGTATTGAATAGCACATCATTCACA
>OIYQ01000445.1_pt1 | contig 17138 bp, 12 predicted proteins | sample 1588311 | NCBI WGS metagenome assembly OIYQ01 (sample SAMN03283244) | human gut metagenome | biome: human-associated habitat; material: feces | host: Homo sapiens | place: Peru | collected 2012
CCTGTTGCCTTAGAAGCATAATCATCGTGCTTCTTTCCCTCTTCGTAGATTTTCTTCTCTACGACCTTTGCATCTGTCATTTCCATAATACAATCTTTTGAAATCCTTAATATTAACTAACACTATTGTAACGTTACGGATGCAAAGGTACAAAGAATAGGGGAGAGCAAATATAACTCTATCACACTTTCTTTTAGCGGTTGATTATCAGAGATTTAAGGTGATAGGAGGTAATATCATAAATAACAAAAAAGAGAGGCAATCACTTACCTCTCTTGCTCTTAATAAAGTGTAGAATATCCCACTTCTTCCAATATCGGGTGTGTCCTCGCTTTTTGCAAACGCCATTTGGAATGTCACCTCTAGCAACCATACGATTGAGTGTAGCATCAGAAACGTGAAGTTTCTCCTTGACCTCCTCGGTAGATAGCATCGGGTTAAGCATATCGGGGATGATGTCACACAATCTATCCAAATCATCATCGGTCATTCCGCAAGCGGTGACCTTCTCGCCATTCCTCTGCTGCTCGTCTGCCTTAAAGCAAGCATCACTGAGCGACTTCAGAGCCGTTCCGAGTATCTTATAATTCAATATTTTTCCCATATCACGCACAGATTTTTCGTCCTAACTTGGTTCTACTGATAAACATGTCGAAGAATCCGTATATATAAAACATTGCTGTTACTACCATAATAGTAAAGCAGGAATCTATCATATCATTTGTCGTGTACCAGCTCCACTCCACGATGTGAGCAGCATTCACACCAAAGAAATAAAAGAAGGGTATTCTATATCTCCAACATAGGTAGAAGAATCGGCTTGCTAATATCAAAACCATCGGCAAGATGTACACCATAAAGTAGATAAATAAATAGCAGGGAAAATTCTCATTGTTTGTTATGAACATTTCCCTTGGATGCTGCGAGAAATCCCACATTCCGTATGCGTGTAAGCACATAATAATTATTGGAACGTATTTGCAGAACCATCTGAAGAACTTCAATATCCTTCTGCTGTATCGATTACCATACTTCATGAGCATCCCCATCAGCTCCGTCACATCAATGTCTTTTATCAACCGTTGGACGTTACCATGCTTCATGAGCATCCTCATCAGCTCCGTCATATCAATGTCCTTTATCAACCGTTGGACTTCGGCTTCTTGTTCTTGTGTCATTAATAAACCTCCTTTTGTCTATAGCTAATTGTTCATAATTCATTGATTTAAATTAAATGATGTTGCAAAGATACACTTTTTTGCACAAAACCATCGGAAATGAGAATATTTTTGTGTTAAACTTTATAAAAAGTAACAATCTGAAAGTTTTGTTATCATTTTATCGTTTAAGTAACAGAAACAAGGCGGTCACCATGTGATAAACCGCCTTATCTTTTACAATACATAAGTAAGCCATCTATAACGCTTCCTTCCCTCAAGGTAAGCGAGGTTTTCCTGATTGGCATAAGCCTCCCTCTCAAACGATATTTCACGATAAGCCTTATGACTGTCTCTGAGGATGATAAGCCTGACAAGCCATTCAACAATATACCACAAGTAGAAAAACACATAGAGCATTTCCTTCATTTGCTCGGTATGTATCTGTTCGTGATTGAGAGTCTTATCACTGATTGGCTTGTCTCTTCGAGTGAAGAGAACCCCGAAGAGGTTTATGTAACTGAAACCTCTAGGGGGAATGATTTTATTCTTGATAATCTTCATACTAGATAATGAATAATTCTACAAATAAATACGTGAGGAACACATCTGCGAACCCTGCTATCTCCAGCCAATACCAAGGATGAAATTTCACTTCCTTACTAATATACCAGATACCGTTTGCCACCTTAAAGAAGTCAATGGCAACAATGTAGATGGTGTATAAGAGAGCTACGACGAACGTTATCCACCAGCACACCGACAAGCACCAGCCTACACAACCTGCCGCAGCCACGATAGCCGCCGACTTATGCACCGAATAGGCATCACGGTCGCAGTAGTTCGGGGCAAAGCCTACGAAGCACAAGCCTGCACAGCCGAGGAAGGCAAGGAACTGAATGCCCATGCCTGTATCGAGCAGGGAGATGAGCATAAGGAACGCCACCGCAACCATAATCAGCGAGAAGAGCCAACCCATGTTGCGGGGCTGCTTGAAGGGAGCGATTTCGCTGCCCGTAGTAGACTGCAACTGATAATAGGTATCGCTCACCATATTAGGGATGCCGAAGCGCAAAGCCATCAGCAACAGATACCCTCCAAGCAAGAGGAACGAGATAAATGCAAGATACCACATAAGCGCCTACACCTCCATCTTCAGTTTCTCAGGATAACCTGACTTATAATCATAGGTCAGAACAGCCTCGATATTATCCAGCTCGTTCACAGCCTTCTTATGCGCTGCCGTCACGTTGAAGCATTCCAGCGCATACATTTCAAGGGCTGAGAGCAACTGTATAGCCTTGTCACAGTCTACCTCAAGCTGATAACTTCCCAGCCAAAGTGTCGTTTTCTGCTGCCCCATAGCCTTGGCGATGGTGGTAGAGTTCATCAGTCCTACTCTGGTAGCCTTGTCGAGCCATACTTCCATGCCGTTCAACTCAAAGGCATTTACGGCTACAGAAGAGTCGTAGGCCGTAATCTCAGCAAGCATCGATGTCTTGGCTGCGGAGAGCACGGCTGCATCATCATGAGGGGCAGTAGATGGAAGAGGGAGCCAATAGCAGTCATACTGATAGGCTGTGCGCTCTATTGCAGGGGTATTTCCGACTTCAATGCCACCGCCCAGCTGTTCGGCAATCTGCTGTTCGTTGAGTAATACGAGAACCTTGTTGTCGCCACTAAACACAATCTGTGGCTGCTGTGTCATAAATACATTCTTTTCCATATTCATCTGAAAATTTTAAAACTTGAAAAAATACTATAAAATCAAATGCCCAATTTGCTACAAATATAATCACAGGCTTCCTGCTTGGTTACGTGGTATTCCTTGAAGAAACTCTTGTTGCCTTCATGACCTACGGTAAGTCTTTGGTGCAGTTCCTCACCGTTTGCCACCAACTTGAAGAACTCAACAATCTCCTCACTTCCTTCATTGGAATTGCAGAGGCGCTTATCTCCGTTTGGCTTCAGCTCAATATATACAAGCTGCACGAAATAGTCTACCGGTATGGCTGCTATCTCTTCTTCTGACGCTCCATTGGCACGCATCTCCATGATTTTGTCTTCACGTTTCTTCTTGGAAATTTCAAACTTATAGTCTACGGGTACGATGATGGTACCATCAGGAAGGTCACGGAGCTTCTGTCGGTCGCCCTTCTGCGTATTGACGTGCATTCCATACTTATTTACTACTTCCATATAATGATGTTCTATCATCTGAATTAAATGCTTACTGTCGGTCTTCTTGAGCATTCCGTAATATCCCGCATAATGCTGCTTGCCCTTGCGCCATGCTCTGATGCTCCTGCGTCTTATCTCTGCCCTTACGTGGGCAAAGGTATCCCGGTAGTCTATCTTGCAATAGCGGAAACCGTCGCTCACCCTGCGCATCTGATAATCGCCCTTCACCGACAGCATCAGGGCGCTCTCGTAATAGCTCATCTGAAACGACATGGCTTCGCGTACCGATTTCCTGTCACCGCCCATCAGACGGTTATCGCCAAAGGCGCAGAAGAACACGTGGTATCTGCGCAATATCTCCCTGTCGCAATCGTTGATGCTTATCATTGCCATAATCTGACTCAGACTGCACCCGATGGGCAGACGGTCGAAATACTGGAACATCTCGGTAAGCAAGCAGCGGGTGAACGGGCAGACGATGGTCTTAAACATGATGCCCAGCACAATCTTTATGCGCAGGTTCTCGTAGAAATGCCTAATATCGGTCATTCCTACCCAGCTGTCAGGGTGATGTGCCACCCAGTGACGGATGATATTGACCATGCAGAATCTAGGGTCATTGGAAAGCATGGAGCGCTTTGCTATGCCGCTATATACATTCCTTACCATCATATTGCGGAACTTATGCTCTATGACAATGAGCATGATGTTCTGCATGATGCGGTCGTACATGGCTGAAATCTTGCCATTGCGGTCCTTGTCTCCCTTACCCCGCTTGTGGATAACTCTGTCCTCCGGCGGTTCGGGATGATAGGTTTGAGTGCTCAGTTCCTGATATATGCGGTCGCATATCTGCTGTTTATGCCCGATGTACCATTCCCTTACTTTCCTGGCGCAGTTTGTGCGCTGCATGGTCCGGTCGAAGCCAGCCTCTATGATATATCTGTTCAGGAAGAAACGTTTGAGATTTTTCAGTTTTCTCTTTGAGTTTGCTGTCTCCAACTCCTTAAATATAGCTTCCTTTTCGGTAGCTATTGCGTTGCTTTCCGCTTTATCCTCATCATTTCCCCAGAAGGGTAATGACGAGCCGTAATCGCATCGCCCCTGCCCACCAGTGGCGGCAGAGCCGTCCGTTGTGTTTGTGCTTGCTGCACACGATGTAAGGATTTTCCCGATAGGTTCAGCATTTCTACCGCTTATGACAGCGAAAGCCCCCGCGTAATTGTCATTCTGATTGCCAGCGTGATTGTTACCATTAACGGTACGCACACTCGCACGAGGATTCCAAGTATTCAGATTGCAACCCACGACGGAGCCGTTGTCCTTACCTTCGTTCTTGCCATGCCATCCGAACATACCGATTCCATAAGGCTCGGCTAACACCATCGGTATGTCTTCACGGCTTGGCTCAACCCACGCATTCAAGTACTCGCAAGCCGACTGCTCGCGGGGCAATTCATGGTTAAGTCCATTCAATACGAGGGTTTTGAAAAATTCCATAATCTGTTTCTTTCCGCTAAATAATCAAACGGCGCCTGGGCATGTGGGGCACGGCTGAGCGCCTAGCCCCACGAGCCCACTGTTGCCTGAGTTATGACTTCTGTTCCGACTTTTGCTCGCTAAGACGCGACTAAAACTTTTGATTCAGAAATTAATACTAAAAATTAAAAATTCACTAAAATTAAATTGATACTATTGCAAAAGGACAGCGAAAGCCCCCGCGTACGAGTCAAGCTGACTGCCAGCGTGACCGCGACCATAAACGGAACGCACACTCGCACGAGGAACCCAAGAAGACAGAACGCAACCCACGACGGAGCCGTGTACCTGGCGCTTTCCTTTTCCTGCATTATTCGTATCATACATCCAAATGTACATATTTTCATGCGTTCTCGTTCCTCCGCTGAAGGCAGTGGCACAGAAGAGTGAAAGGTTATAATCACACTTGCTTACCCAGTATTCGCTGCTCTGACGGGAAGGATATTTGTAAACCTGCGAAAGTCCCTTCTCAATATCAGCTTCGCCGTCTACGGCAGCTTCATAGCCAAACATCTTGCGAGGCTTGATGTCCTCATAAGACGCAGCACAGCGAAACTCCATCGATATGTTATTGCTGTTATCAACCTTAGCTACAAGGAATGCACCATCCATCTGACGGAACAAACCTATATACGGCAGTGTAAAACCACGGTATACCGGAATGCTGCGCTTCAGGATAGCTTTCTTGCCTGTAAGATCAACACTGCCGGAAGTCAACTTCACACCATCAGCAAACTCCATCAGGGTATAAGAGTTGACAACGGCAGTCATTACACCGTCTGCCATACCCTCACATCCAGGCACTCCACGAACCACGTAATAGTGCTTGTTGACCGTCATTCCGGTACCGTCAGATGGATTGATACTGCCATTAGACGTACATACGATATTGCCGGAAGCATCAAAAGAGAAAATGTTTGCCTTACTGCCTATCTTAGAGATAAATCCTGCCTTGGCAATACCGTCAAGCACACGCTGACCCTCCAGACAACCTACTACACCATACCAGCTATCTCCAGCCACGCCACCTATAAGGTTTCGCTTGGTAGAGCCTACGGTTACAGCTTCATTGCCCCAGACATTGGAATAAGAAGGAGTAGGGGTGAGAATCTTCCAACCGCTCACCGCACTGATGGCATCATCATAGAAGGTAGTGGCATCGGCTACTTCTGTAGGCGTAAGACCCGTACCAAAAAGATCGAGCTGTGTATGCTTCAAACTGCCAATCTCGGCATAGAAGAGAGCCAGGAAAGCCTCGTAGAACTCATAGTACATGCCTGTATATGGGCGATTGGTGAGTGCATCAGCGTTCTTATTCTGTGCATTGCTGATAGCATCTACGCAAGATACATACTGCGAAGGATAACCGCCACCTGCTGTTTTGTAGCTAGCCTTGAAAACGCCGTGAGGCGCTGTATACGAACCTGCCTTGGCGGTATTGTAGATGCAGTGAGCCTGAGAACGAACATCACCCTCCAGCTGACAGTTTACCGTCTCCACCGGAGTGATGGCAAACTTAGGCAGGCGCTTACTTGCCACGTTCTGCCAATAAGCCGGAATCAGTCCGATACCGAGCACATTCGTTTCCTTATCGTTCACGGTCTTGGTAGCCTTCAATAACTGCAAACCCTCCATGTCAACACCAAGCACCACATCACCATCGGAACCATCAATGGCTATGTCATCACCGTTGGTAGCCTTGGTGAGTCTTCCACCTACACAGATATGCTGCGGTACACCGTCCTTGACGGTCATCAGGTGGAAGTGCTTGCCGATCTCATGCAGCAGAGCCTTGCTGCCATAGGAGGTTTCTGCATCGCCCGATGCCGCACCGTTCTGACGGGCAAAGCCACAGAACTGGTTAGCCTCTCCGAACGCATCCATCAGCGCCTTGAACTGCGTGATACTGTCATTGACCGGAGTTTTATCCAGCCATACCTTCCAGCCTTCTGCTTCGGCAGAGGGATGGGTGGCGTTATTGTCTACCAGGGAGAGGAAGATACCATCCTGAGTATGCACGATGTCATTAGTCTCATAAGTAGCTCCCTGCTGCCAGTTACCCTTGTCTGTGACGAAGGCATTACCTAAAAGAATTTCTTGCTGTTCAGCCATATTATTATTACTTTTTAAAGATTGATAATTAAATTCTGAATACTAACTTGTTGCCCTTCTTCACTACTCGTTCGCTCACGTTGCTGCCGTAGTCAACGATATAGAGCTTGTTGCCAACATGCTTGAAGGTAGGATACATGGCTCCACCTCGTGCCACGATACCCGTATCTTCGTAGGCGTGGGTCTTGATATTCCATTGCCACCAATTTCCGTTATCACCCATCTTTACCGGATGCTCATTCAGCTCCTGGGCAATGGCGGTCTGCGTCTGCGAGTTGGTGATGGCAGCGGAGGTATCCTGCTGTCGCTTGGTTTCTGCCGTCTTACGTGCCGTCTCGTTGTTGTTTCGGGTGGTTTCTGCTTCCTGCCGAGCCGTTTCCTGCTTCTGCCGTGTAGTCTCGTTTAAGTTGCGTGTGGTCTCTGCTTTCTGCCGAGCCGTTTCCTGAGTATTGGCGTTGTCGGTAGCCGTCTTACATGCTTCGGTCTGTGTCCTAGATTCCGCAGCAGCATCGGTAGCAGGCTTCATCAGCTCTGCCTTGTCGCTATCCGTAAGGTCGGCAAAGCGGAGACGAATGCCTTTTGGAATACCGAGATTAAGCTTATATACAGGATTTCCGGCAGTATCTGTGCCGGAAGCTGATACCGAAGCGGTGGCATTCGCATTCTCTGCTAAAGTGGTCACGTTACCGATGAGGAACTGAGGGGTCTTACCAGTGAAACCTCGGAATCCACTCATGTCTACAAGATAGGAGTAGAACTTCCGTCCTTGCTCATTAAGAGCGACTACATAGAGCTTTGCATTGTCAGCATCCTCAACGTTCGCCGTATTGATGAGGATGAAATCATTCTCAGCGAAGGTGTTTACGTCCGTTGCATTCATCGCTGATACGGAAGCGAATACCTTCTTAATCTGGAAAGCCTTACCCGTAAGGTTTACGTCCGTCTTATTATAGGATGATGTCGTTACGTTCCATTTGTAATAATAACCGTCCTTGTCTACGTAAGGTGGGTGGGAATAGGTGGAATTAGCCTTTGCCGTAGCATCATCGCAAGCCTTCTTCGATGCAGAGAAGCCCGTTTCGCGTTTGTTTTCTGCTGCCACACGTGCCTTTTCAGCTTCTACTCTTGCGGTTTCAGCCTTCACTCTACCGGCTTCTCCCTGAATCACCTTGTTATAGGCTTCGACAAGGGCAGTAAGGTCAGGATTCATGTCGGTATATGCCACCGCCTGCGTCCACGTCTTACCGTCATCATAGCTTACCTCTATACCCATCGTGCCGCCGCGGAACTGAGGAGTCTTACCCTTGGCAACCACGCCCAGGTCCTTGCCGTCAATCTCCCAGTTGCCGTTGGCATTAATGCTAGGCTTAATGCCATTGACGAGATAAGCCTTTACAAACTCGGCAGGAATCTTGACCTGCAAGCCGCTAGCCGTGTAGACCCAGAAGAAGTCGGTGCTAACTACTAAGCGTGAGGCGGTGCTCAACTGACTGGCTATGTCATTGATTTTTGTTTCTGTTGCCATAAAATTATTGATTTAAAGATTCATTGATTGCCTTGCTGACTGCTTCGATGAAACAAGGAGCGGTGGTTTTCTCCACCAGCCCCTTAATGATGTCGAGCTCTTCCTGCGAGTAGTCGGTTTCATCACTTCCGTTCCACATTTTCACAGCAAGAGCCTGTCCTGCCAATCCGAGACCTGCACCCTGCGAGTAGATGATGTTCGCAATCTGCTTGCGAGCGTTAACAACCTGACACTGACTCTTGTCGAGTGTCACGAATACTTCCAAATGTTCTAACTTGACTTTCATATTCTTTGCTTTTTATTATATAACAAAATTTTAAGAATCATTACTACATTCAGAGAACCACGTATCGCCATCAAATACAAGCTGGATATGCTCGTACCTTTTTGAACTCCTGAAGTCTCCAGATCTTCCACTTGCAGTATGATAATTAACTCCAGTAGGTGCTTTTATTGTAACATCACCCGTTCCTGCTCTTATAACAGTAAAAACATCTCCTTGTTTAGCACCTGTTGCGGAAGTTGGCAAAGTTATCGTGATGCTAGATGAATTGTTGCAGCGGATACACATTCCTGACGCATAAATTGCAGCATTATTGCGCAAATCCATACTGTAAGAAAGTGGGACAATAGGAACACGGAAACCAACGAATGTACCATTTTCCATTACAATGCCAGGGTATTGAGCACTAGCATTGGAAGCACCAACGTTAATGTGGATTCCTGCCTGAGTTGCAGAACTTTGAGTAACAATACCATAATTTACAACAGATAGAGCAAAGTTATAACTGGCATAGGTAAAACTCTTTGCATCTAGAACCACCATGCGGGTAAAGTTGTTGCCTTCCTTTCCAATAACTAATCGTGCATTGCTACAGACAAGATTATTATCTTCCAGTTTGAAGCCGCCAATCTGTCCGCTCGTAGCCGTAATCTTACCCGTAATATCCGCATTGGTCGTCTTAAATTTACCACCTCTAGTTATAGAAGTAGTAGCATTGCTGCCTTCAGTACCGCCTATCCAGAACGCATAATCTACATCATCCTTCACCCATCGGAACGAGCCAAAGATATTGTTACCTTCCATCAGGTTAAACTGCTGACCTTGGGCGAACTTCAGAACCGCATTCTTTGCCACGATAAGAGGAGAATACATCGGACCAGCATCACTCAGTTTCGTCCATAACTTATTTTTGTCAGAGTCAACTGCTGATGGGTCGAATGAACTGCCCGTAGCCGTATGCGTAACGTTGCATTGATAGATAGACCAACCATCGTTAGCATTGTTATCCTCGATATATATCAGGTCGATATACTTCTGTTCCTTGGTCAGGGCAGAATCATTATGATACGTTGCGCCACTCTTCCATCCTTCTGAATTACGGACGATGCAGCCGTTCTTGCCCATCTTTCCGGCTTCAGCAAAGTTGGCTACCACAACAGGCTGACTCCAATCGTCCTGAACAGAGTCAGTACCATGTTTTCCTGCACGAACAGACTCCCAAATGAACCTGTTTGTAGACGATACTGCTAGCCGTTTTGCCGTCCATCCCCCCTGTAGAATACCATTAGTACGGTAAGGCTTAGCTGGCGCCTTCGTATCGTTAGTGGTAGCGATATAGGCGCGCTCCATAACGATGGCTTCAGCCTGCATCGGCATCGCCTTGCTCCAGGTTATGTTGCCTACAGCATCTACGGTTCCGTCGGTACGCCATAAGCTCTCAGTAAGAGCTATCATTGCTTGCCAGGCAAAGAGACCATAGTCGCCAAAGAAGTCATTGCTACCATCCTTGAAATATCCGATGAAGAAATAATATTCTCCTGCATCAGGCATAGAAAGCTTCGCGACAAGGCTCTGTCCGTTGCCGCTTATAGCATAGGCATGCTTCGATTTGCTGAGATATTCATCGTCAGTCTTCAGCTGATTACCTTTGTCATCGATAACCTCAGATGGAAGATAGAGACGGGAGATACATACCAGGTCGTAGTTAGCTTCAGAATACGACTTCATCATCACTCTGAGATAGCTATCCCGAAAATGGTTAACAACTTTAATACGACGTATGCACTTGCCGTCGTTACCAAGAGAGGCAGGCGTCTTATAGAATGTTTTCTTCTGCTTGATACCATCTAACAGAATTTCACTTTCTTCTGTTCCCCATGCGCTAGTACTGCTGTTGTATCGGTCGATAATCTCATCTGTTGTAATCTTACCACCCAGCACGATACTCTTACCTCCCGTAGCTGGAGCCGTCTTTGTCCAGCCGTTGCCAATATCATCCTGCGCTTTATCATAGTCGGCAAGCGTTTTCGGAGTAGGAAGAACTGATGGTTCTGAAGCTGAAGACTGATAGCCTACGAGGAGACTATGACCGTCCTTAGCCTTATAGCCCTCGCAGGACACTGTGTATTCAGGAGCATCCTCAGTATAGGTGGTTTTAACCACCTTCCACAGCCAAGGCTTATCGTCATTGAAATCGGTTGGCATTTCCGTGCTACCGTAATACCAAATGTCGTTGGCAGTAGGAGCCTCAGTCAGAGAGTGCCATGCGATAAACTTTGTTTCCTGACTGACGATACTTCTAGGATAACGATTGAAAAGTTGTGGCATCGAGAACTCACCATCACTGCCAAGTTCTCCTCGCTTATAAGCCACGAAAACATACCGATTATCCTTTGTCGGCGGCATTGGGTCATCCTGCCAGCCCTTAGGCAGGTCTCCATTTATTCGCTTAGGTGCAGAGAAATCATTATAGAGATAATTAGACTGATAGTAGATATACTCATATCCATCTCCGTCCGAACCCGTCACGTTAGGTACTACCTTAACCGTTACATAGTCGGAATAGCTTGAGCCATCGTCAAGCGTGCCCGTCACCTTGAAGACAATGGTCTGCGAGGTAATACCGAGGGCAGCACCTTCCTCGCACGTTATTGTAGCTACATTGCCGCTGATAGAGCAGGACACATTACTGAGCGTAGAACTGTACCTTTGGATTGATGAAATATTACAGTCATGTCCGTCTACGAGCAGACTAAAACCAACTTCCTCTCTGAATGCCATGAGAGCATTGCCATTGCTGTCGGTAGGAATCGTGACAATATCATCGGAAGACTTCGCTTTTGGCGCATGCTTACCGAAATGTGCGTATTCCGCAGGGGCAGAGAAAGGTCCCCAATGACCATTTGTAGATACTCGCTTACTTACCCATTCATACTGGTTCACTGCATCCACACCCGTAGGATCATCCGTCCATCCCAATGTGGTAGGAACATAATCTGTGCGCTGATATTCAGCATTGGTAGCATAGTCGCTAGGTGTAGGGTTGGAAGGACCTGTGTTTAGCAACTTGAAGATATACTCAATACCCTTACCATCCTTACCGAATGCAAGCACAGGTACAGATTCCTTGTCGAGCATCTGATTATTCTTGTCGTAGAGAGCGAAAGTAACCATCTTATCGTCTGACGTTACATCAACACCAGCACCAAGAGCCAAGTCCATAGTAGCATTCTCGCCCTTTCCGTATTTCAGCGACATTCCCGAAGGAAGAGCGGTCAGCTTGTATCGCTTGTCGTCTGATGATGTAGCATAGACATCACAGCTCACGGAATTGACCGTCTTGTTTCCGTCCTTATCCACTACGATGCTGTCCGCAGAAGGTATCAGCTCATAGACTACGGTATCAGCCGATTTCAGGATGGTAAGCTCTCTCGTATACTCGTAGTTAGCACCTGCGTATCTTCCCACAACCGTAATGTTCATCTTTGTGACCTGAGCGAGGGTATCGGCAGTAAGATTATCAGCGTCAATGGTGATTACCTTTGCTTTGCCCTCAATGCTCATCGAAGTTTTCAGACCTGCTACCTTAGAGATATTGAGCGAGGAAATCGCCCATGGCTCGTTGTGATACAGAAGTGACACTTTGGTCTTAATAGGCAAGCCGATGTACTTAGCTGTCTTGGTATTCCATGCCACCGATGCACTCTCGTTACTGAGGTCGCACACCATAAAAGGCAGGGTATCGTGCTGAATACGGATAGGCATCTGCACCATCTTTGAGGTCTTGCCTTCCAGTTCTACCACAATCGTTACCATTGCATCCGTAGCCTTTCTCATCGCATCATAGTCAAATGTGGCATCATCGGTAGTTCCTGCCACTCCGTCCTTGATATTGCGGATAGCGGTGACAAAGATGGTAGAGTTCTGTACCATCACCTCACAATCTTCGCTCACGGCATGTACACGATAATGACCTGCTGTCACGTCCTCAGTATTGCCATCCTCTTCGAGCAATATATCCATTCCCTTGCGCACGAATACAGCCGTAGAGATGCGGTATTGCTTGGTAGTCTTCTCCTCGTCCTCGGTATAGAGACCGTTGATGACATTGCCCATATCATCTACCGTGATGACACTCTGATACTGCGAGAGACTTACATCATAAGCCTTTGCCTCCTCACGCAAGTCATCGAGTCCCGAAAGACCTTGCAGATAATTGATGTTTCCACCGAAGTAGATGTTGTCTTGAACGTAGATACCATTACCCTCTGGTCGCACGGTAGAGCCATCCTTCTTGACAAGGAGCAGACCACCCAGCCAGCCGTATCTTGCCACACGGTTCTGCGACTGCACTTCCCAAGTTTTGACCCCATCCAATACCTCGATAAAGCTGTTTCCCCTTGAGGAAAAATACATGCTGCTCTGGCGCTTCTCATCGGTAAAGCTACCGTATTGGGCAAAGTCCATATATGCGCAAGGGTCTGGAGTCACGGAACTTTTCTTTCCGTATTGGAAGACGAACTTACCCTTCTCATTTGTGATGATATGGGCAACGTAGAAATAGGTAGAGAAGAAGCCCTTGTGCTGAACGAATTTGCAATCGTCCAAAGCTCCTTCCTCAATCTTGTCTGCTCCATGCACATTATCTATATCGGCATAGAGACCACGACAAATATCGCCCACTTGCAAAGAGCCATAATCATTCTCCTCCAGATGAAGGGTGATAGTACGATTCTTCACGTCCACGCTCTCTATTGTACCATAGCCATTCGTATTCCACTGTTCTGCTTTGGTTACAGAAATCTCGTTAAAGACAAACTTAGGTGCTGATATGAACTGACGGGCATAGATGCTGTTCACCTCCATGTCACCCATCTCATCTATCTGAGCACCATGACCGTAAGGACCTGAGTCGAAATTATTGGTGAGGAGTTTGAAGAGGCTCAAAGTGCCATCAGTAGACCATGTTCCCTTATTGTCGCCAATATCCAAACCTTTAAGCAGCTTCTGAACCTTTTCCCAGGTAACGGTTCCTTTTGCGATATCATCTGTTATCTTTGAGACGAAGTACTTGCTTCCCTCTGTTGCAACCTGATTCTTGACCTGTGTAGTTGTCAATCCTGCTCCAGTTCCTCCATTTCCGCTTTGGAGTGATGAAATCTGCTGCTGAATCTTCTGAATGGTTCCGACCTCTTTGTCCTCGCGAAGGGTTATATCGTAGGTTGGAATCTTGCCATCTTCTTCCTTGATCGTGAGCTGGTCGATAGAGATGATTCCTTCGATATTGAGGTCTGTATCATTGAAGTTCATCAGGTCGCCGGCCTTAAGCGTATCGTGGAGGCTCTTGATAACTCCGGTTTCGTCAGCCTGCGCCAGATCGTGCTGTCTTGCCATGAAAAGCTCATCAACCTTAGGCTGATAGACATATCTTGTGTAGTCATTCTTATCAAGGAGCGCAATGGCGTACTTAAGGAGCTTCAGTGATGCGGCTTTTACATACGAATCAGGAAGAGTGATGCCGGTAAGAACGAAATGGTCTCCACTCTTGATCGGGTAGTCCTTGTATGGGAACCACAGCTCAAGAGCATCATCCTTGCTCCTCTCAATAGTAAGTCTCCATCTACCATCAACCTTGGTTGAGGATGCTACCTTGAACGTTCGGCCACCGCACATACCATCTTTCATGGAGATTGAGAAATCGTCGTCCGCTAAATCTTTTATATCGAAATCAACAGCTTTGCTGAGATAAATATCAACATTATTCGGACCAGGGTCGCCATCATATCGGCCGTCATCATCAGGGGCAACACCCTCATCAATCTCATCAACACGCACACCACCGATAACCATTTCTTCGATGGTAGGGTAGATTTCTACGACTCCATTCGTCTTGTCATCGGTATCGAAGAACTGCGATGCCGAACGAAGACCAATCTGATCGATGTTGATGGAATCGATGTATGGTCTATGCGGGTCAGTAGAGAATCTGTGTTGTTTTCCGGTAGGGTTCACATACTTCTTTTCCTGTTCAGTAAGAGAGTCGTAGAAATCACTCAGCGATACGTGAGGGAATCCAGGCAGCATAAGCCTGTTGATGGACATATTATTCGGAAGATTCTTTGCGTACTCCTTCATGGATGAAGGAACGACCTTCTTATTGAGACCGGACGTGATATACATCTTTGTATTCCCGGCCTTGACCTGAGCGATGAATGCGTCGAGTTTCTCCTTTGATTCCTCATCTCCGGTGTAAGTCTGTGTTCCCTTTAACTCGGAGTAGAACCTGCATTTGCCAGAGCTGCCAGACTGTGTTACATAACCGGTAATTGTAGTCTGAAAATCGAACGTTACCTGAAGGACCCATCCGAAAGACTGTTCCTGAGACTCTCCGGAAACGACGTACTTTCTCTTATTCTTAAAATATGTTTCGATATAGTCGACATCCAGTTCAAGCTCGACATTTGTGCTAGCTGTAACCACTTTCGTGATATTCGCCACGTACTTGACACCGAGGTCCGCATAGTAATGAGAAGGAAGATTCTTCTCGGAGCCATAGGCTCTCAGTCTTGTAACGACACTCTGGTCGGAATCAGCGTTCTGAACAATCTCATAGAGTCCATTGCCGAGTCCGTACTTAAAGATATGGTTTGCCTGTATTCCGGTAGTACCGACATAGATGTTTCTTCCTCTGACGATGAAGTTCACATCCCATTTCTCGTTCACGAGCGCAAGGGCCTGCCAACAGGTCTGTGAATCCACTGTGATAGACATCGATTCGATGACGTTATCGCTTGTTCCTTCGCCGTACATTGACATCCACTCGCTTTTTTTGCCACCACGCTGCACGGAACGCTCCATGTTCCTGGAGTAAATCTTCCAAAGACCCTTACCAATCTGATCGTCGAGGTTCGCCTGAATCCTGTCAAGCAAATCGTCCAGAGTCTGTACGTAGAACGGGAATTTCGGCAGGGCAGTGTAATGGAGTTCGTTGTCATTCAATACCACATCGAGGAACTCAGCCCTAGAAAGCTCATCCTGCAATGCATTGAACTTTACGCTGTCATATACGAAGCCCTCACCGTAGGTGTCAGGTCTTGCCTGCTTATCCTTGCCTGGCTCGTAGTTGAGCTCGAATCGCTCGCCACGATAGACAATATAGTCGCCTATCTGAAAGTTGATAGGCACTTCATGCTTGAAATTGATAGTCACGAAGCATTCGCCCATCCAGGAATCAGAGTACTCCAATCCATGAACGGTTATCTGCTCTCCGTTAACGTCTGTCAGCTTCGAGCCATCCTTATGATAAATATTCCAAGTGCTCATTTGTATGCTATCCTAAATTTGAAATACTGCCCTGTGCGTCCATAATCGGCTTGACATCAGTAACAGGGTCGTTAAACTTGAATGTAATAGAGAGGACAAGCAAATCCTCGCTGCCCGGATATCTGTATAGGTCCGGATCAATGCTATTCAGTCTCACATGCTGCCTTCCAACCCTGTTGAAGTCGCAGTACATTTTCATCATGCCAGACTTGCGGAGATAGTCGATGAAAGCCTTACACTTCTCGTTGGCACCGAAGGCATCACCCTTGAACAGGAACTTGACCTTGTTCTCGTATGCTGCCATATAGAGACCGTCCTTGCCAATATACTCATCGTCGCCATGCTCGTCGTGCCATTCCCTTTTAATAGGCTCCTTGACAGAATCACAAGGCTTGAACGGACTCTCGCTAACGTACATACCGAAGTCGGCGATGGAGTCCTTCACCTCATTACCATCGCCTTCCTTCTGCATGTATATCCTGAAATAATCTTTCATACCTTAATTCAACTTTTTATAATTGCAAATATACAAAATAATACATAAATATGCAAGTAACATACGCATAAATATGCGTTAATTGAACTTAAAGTCGTGTCTATCCCTGATATTGACTGGTCCGGTCGCTTTCACGACTGTTCCTCCGTATTGGTAGACGAAGCACTTTGCGGTATCTTCGCATTCAACATGAAGCTCTGCACCATCTAACAGATTGATAAACACCCTGGAGAATCCCTTAACCTTCATGTAAAGTGAAGAATTGTGCCTTACGTATATCTCTCCACTGTCCATCCAGTCATAGCTGATATTTGCTACGCACTCTCCATTGAGGATGACAATCTTTGGGTTTTGCAGGTCAACATTCTCGTCAACATACACACCATGATCATGAATGACATCACCAAAGTACTTCTTTATATCCTTGGTCGAAGGCCAGTTTCTTCCGATACAGAAGTCGATACCCTTAACAAACTTCTCGACCATCTCATGCTTGGATGAGTTGTCGTGCCACTCGGCGGT
>OIYQ01000455.1_pt1 | contig 16931 bp, 18 predicted proteins | sample 1588311 | NCBI WGS metagenome assembly OIYQ01 (sample SAMN03283244) | human gut metagenome | biome: human-associated habitat; material: feces | host: Homo sapiens | place: Peru | collected 2012
GAAAGCGACCTGTTCGGTCGAGGAACCGGAACTGCATGATGTATAGTCCCACAGATTTCACAGATTTACACGGATTTATTTTCTGATTAACTCTTTTTTTATGTCACGTAGATTTCGCAGATGACGCAGATTTTACTATCATACGTTTTTTTTCTCCCACAGATTTCACAGATTTACACAGATTTAGACCTGTTCGGTCTATGGGGTGACGCAGATTTTTCTTCATCTAATACGCAAAAAAAATCTGTGTAAATCTGTGAAATCTGTGGGACAAAAAAACGTAAAGTCGTGAAATCTGTGGGACAAAAAAACAATCAGAAAAAATCTGCGTCATCTGCGAAATCTGCGTGACCTTATAACATGTGGTTTAAGTCGCCTCGACCGCATAGGTCGCTTTCCGTTTAAATTCCGTGCGTAATCCGTACAGCAAGAATGCTCTTCCGATAACTCCGTGTAATCCGATGAATAAAAAATGATGAATAAATTAAAAAGAGGATGTGACATAAACTTATGACACACCCTCCTAGGATTATTCATTTGAGCCTCTTTTGGGTCAGAAATGAGCCTAACGTAACGTTTGTTTTAGGCTCATTTCATCGCCAAAAGAGCCTCTATTGCAGGGTAAAAGAGGCTCTATTCCAGACCAATAGAGGCTCTATTCAGCTTTCTCCTCCTTCCATGATCAGCAGCTCGATAATTCGGCAGGGAGGATTCTTCTGCAGCTGCTCCATGTAGAATCTCGTGATGCTGTCGGGGTAGATGCTGTTGCGCTGCTCCATGCCCCTGAGCTTGCTCAGCGCCTTATCCGGATGATTGGGTGGGGGAATGCAGCTCTTCTGGAAGAACTGGCGGTAGAGCTTCTGCAGGGGGATGGGGCGCAGGAGATCGTCGTGCCACTCATCGCCCACGTCCTCCTCGCCGCTGCTCCTCACCATCACATAGTCGCTCACATCATGTACAAACTCGATGATCCATCTCTTGGGGCATCGCCACTCCCGGATGCCCGATTCCTGATCCAGCATCCACTTATAGTCGTCGAGCATCTGCTCGTGTGCCCGTGCTCTCAGCTCATTGTATTCTTCTCTTGTCATAGCCAATTCAACATTCAACATTCAACACTCAACATTCAACACTCAACACTCAACACTCCCCATTCCCTTCCAGGGTTCATCGTCCTTCGCCAGCACCTTGCCCTGCATCGCCTCGGCTATGCAGTCGTTCTCCGATTCCCTTTCGTCGTATCTGCCGCAGGGCTGGCGCACGTAGTACACCTTTCCGGGATGGCAGAACTCCTGGTCTCTCACCTTCAGCATCTCTACGATGGTAAACATCTTGCCCTCCTCGGGCTTCGAGATTCGGTTTACGGTGAGCAGGAAGTCGGCAAGGTTAGCCCACTGCGCACTGCCCGCTACGGAGTAGATATCCAGCGGCGGAAATGCCTCGTGACCGTCCTTGTACTGTATTCTCGGGTGAGCCACCACCACCGTCCAGATGTGGCGTGTACGGCTCCATGCCTGCAGCTTCGTCAGCATCAGTCTCACCTTCTCCGTCTCCGTGGCACGGCTGCCGCCCTCGGTCATGTTGATGAACACATACGGGTCTATCACCAGATAATCTATCTTCTGCTTCTTGCGGTTCATCATCGCCTCCATCATTCCGATGATGTAGTTGCTGTCGGGCAGACGGGTCTTCGTATCGAAATCCACCATGTGCTCCGACAGGAAATCCAGCACCCTGCGGTTCTCCTGCCTTGCCTCTTCGGGCGATTCGGCGCCGTCCATATCCTCCGTGTTCCTCACCCCCAGGGCTATGCGGGCTATCTCCCTCACGTGCTTGCCCTTGATAGGTTTCTCGAACGAGAAGAACGCCACGCGCTTCTGGTTGTGGTACATCAGATGCGCCATCAGACAGTTGAGGAAATCCGTCTTTCCCGAGTTAGGGCGACCGGTGAGGATGATGAGTCCGCCCTCGGAAGTGGGGTGGAAGATGCCGTCGGTGAGTCCGCCCATCCCCACCTCGTAGCCACGGTCGTAGTTGCCCATCATGATGTCGAGGATGTCCTCCTTGTGCTCGGAGAGGTCGTAGATGTCGGCGTCGCTGATGCCCTGCGCTTCGGCTATGATTCGCTGCACCTCGCGGCTTCCGAATGCCTCATATACCTCGCTGATGTCCTTCTTGCCCTGCGGCAGCGTGGTAACCTTGGCGCGGGTCTGGTATTGCTCTATCAGGAGTTTCACCAGTCGGCGGCCCGGTCGGTCGGTATCGCCGCAGATGATGATTTCGCCTGCCTGCTGAATCCACTCGTCGAAAGCCTCGTGACTCTCCTCGATGTTGGTGCTGGCACCGTTGGCGATGCTCAGCACGTAGGGGAATCCGCAGGTCATCAGCGTGAGACGGTCCTTTTCGCCCTCGGTGATGATGAGCTGTCGGATGGGCTGTGCGTCGGGGCGGAGCAGGTTGATGCTGTCGATGCCGTAGGGAGCGCAGGGCTTGGTGGGGGAAACCTGGCAGAAGAGCTTGCTCCACTCGCCGGTGACGGGGTGCTGCTGCACGGAGCGGAACTTCACGTTGATGATCTTGCCGTCCAGGTAGTTGCAGTAGGCGATGGCAGGCACCATCACCACGCCTTTCGGGTCCTCGCTTTTGGAGTCATCCGCATTTTGCTTCATCCATGCGCACATCACTCCTTCCTGAATGATGATGTCGGGCGAGAGCTTCATTGCCTGGATGTATCGCTGCACCATCCCCTGGAGCGAGGCGAGTTGGGAGGCGGAGATCAGGGGACGGGCCTTGGGATGGCGCGAGAGGAGGTTGGCGGGGTGGAAGTGGTCGATGAACTGCTGCTGCTCTTCCTGGGTCCTGAAGGGGTAGATGGGGTAGAGCCAGGATCGGTTTTCGGCATCTATCTCGCGGAAGTCGTCGGGCAGCATGGGCACGTAGTCCTTGGCCTTGTGTTCATCCTGCTGTTTTTTCTGGGCATTGGCGTAGTAGTTTCCGTTCACCTTACCGCTTCCCTTTCCGAGCAGCGATTTCATCTCTTCCAGGTATCCGCTCCAGTTGCACGACCAGCAGTGGGTCAATCCGTTATCTACCTTGATGAAGCAGTGACGCTTTCCGCATTTCGGGCAGGTTACGCGGATGTCGAGCTTTCCTCCAGCCATCAGCTTCATGGTTTTCTGGCTGATGTTCTTCAGGTGATTGAGGAGGGTCTTGAGGGATGGAGCATCATCAGCAGGGATGATGCCGCTCAGCATTTCCTTGTATCTCTCGAAGAGCAGCTTCTCTTCATCAGAGAGATTTTCCTTGATTTCATTGAAGTCGGTAGCATAGTAACGTGGCTTCTCATTTTTGTTTTGATCTTGTTGGTCTTCTTGCATGTTTTTAGTAATTTTATGTTGTTGTTGTATTGTTTGTTCAAGCTTTAATTGAATTACTTTGGAATAACCCAGGTGTGCGAGAATTTGTTCCAGGCAGCGTTGCCGGATGGTCTCGGAGCAGCATCCGGTGGTATTCGATGCTGCTCCTGGGTTCCATCACATCGTGCCGTATCATAGAATCGCTGTTTCGACGCCTTGTCCTGATACTCGAAATTCGAGATAGGTCGGTACTGCCGCATCATTTCTGCCGCATGCAGTTTGAGGTACTTGGTGGCATCATTCACGGCACGCATGATGTTCTTCTGCATGAAATCGATATTGATGATTCTATTCAGCCATACAGCTTGCCCCTTTTCTCCGTCGATGCTCATCATTTTCTCACTATGGATGATGAGATATGGCCAGATGTAATTGTTGAAAAACAGAGTTGTGGCCAGAGTCATTGGATGAGTCGCTTCCTTATCGAGATAGAGTCCTGGTATTTCCTGCATTGTCTTCTCGTTTATGGGCTTGACGATGGCATTGTATGGATCATCATTTTGTGCCACATAGTAGAGTAGATTTCTTGCGCAATCTTCAATGACCTTCTTTCTTCCTGCGGAATTTTGTGCATCCTGGAGAAGCTTAGCATACTTGCTTGATATTTTTCTTTTATTTATTTTCTTTTTATTAATATTATATATATTATTATTATAAGCATCTCCAGGATGCATTTTTTCCTGCATGTCAGGCAGGTTTTCCAGGTCTTCTTCCTTCGCCAGATGCCAGATAGGAGTATAGAAAGCTTTGAGGTTTTTGGCTTTATGCCCATCTTTCTCATTCTTCAAGATTCTTCCAAATCCGGTACATTTCAGGAGTATATCCAGGAAATCTTCCTTGCTGCGGAATTTCAGTCCCGTTGCAATCTCCGAAAATCTATAACTGTCATACAGTTTCTGCTGATTCATCCATGCTGGTTCTCCGAAGTAGAGCATCAGCATTTTGCGGATCTGCACGTCACTCAGCCCGCTGGTATGCCAGCTGGCGATGAGTCTTCGCTCCGTCTTGATATCGATGCAGGTGGTGAGCGGCTGGATGGTGTAGCAGGTGTCATTGCTGGTTGTGTTGTTTTTCATTTCAATTTACCATTTACGTTAGTGAATATGTTGAAGTAGAATACATTCATTTCGTTAAGCTTATCCAGGCTCTTGATGGTGTGTGTCAGATGATAACCGAATGTTCCGAATACTTTACAAAATTCCTCTCTCATATCGTCGATATCTTTTTGGCTCATGTTGGCAATCACCCCACGGAAGCCTCCTTTCTTTTTCACGCAGTCGACTGCAAAGTCTGGGTCTACGTTGAGGGGTGGTTCCAGGAGGAGGATGCACACGGCAATTCGCTCGATAGCTTCCGTTGACAGGCAGCAGTTGTCGGGTACGTTCTGGTATTTGTTGAATGCCATGTTGTGTATTCCACTTGTCTCGTGAAAGGCTGATTTCGTAACCTTGTATTTCTCTGTCAACATTCGGATGAATCGGCTGATGTTCAAGGTTTCTGTTCTACGGATGTCCCATCTTGTGGCGTAGCCAATGAGATTTTCGGCCTTCTCTGCATCATATTTAATGTAGATGGTAGCCTTGGTTCTTGGTTTGTTTCCTGTTTTCTTTTTCATTATTATTTTATTTTATGCAAAGGCGACCTTGCCTTACGCATTGCAAAAAAATGAAAATTCCGTGACATAGCCAAAGAGATGAATACTTCGTGACTATAGTAGATGAAGTGATAAAAATATTTTTTTGCCAGTTAATATTGCGAGATTTAACAGAAATAATTTGGTGGTTTCGGATAATTGGCGTATATTTGCAGGATAGGAGTTAAAACAATTCATTCAATTAATAAATAGTAAGTTATGATGGTATATGTTGCAAATCCACTTTATGATGCCGTGTTCAAATACCTGATGGAGGACGAGCGCATCGCCAAGACCATTCTTTCGGCACTCTTGCAGAAGGAGGTGCTGGAGGTAAAGATGCGCCGCAACGAATACAGCAATATCAATCGCAATGCCATTTCCATGTTCAGAATCGACTTCGCCGCCAAGGTGAAGGAGAAGGATGGTTCACAGAAACTGATTCTTATCGAACTGCAGAAGACATGGCTTGAGACGGAAACTTTACGCTTCCGCCAATATCTCGCCTTGCAATATAACAACAAGGAGAATATGACGAAAGAATCTGACAATAAATATGCTCTTCCTACCGTAGCCGTGTATCTGTTGGGGCATCGTGTAGGTGAAATCAATGAGCCTGTGGTCTATGCCCAGCATCGCATTTACGACTACGAGGGTAAGGAAGTGTTGCTTGATCAGCCTGATCCGTTTGTGGAGAGTCTGCAGCACGACAGCATTATCGTACAGATTCCTTTGCTAAGAGGCAAGGTGAATAATCACTTGGAGAGAGTGCTGAGTGTCTTCGACCAGACTCTTGCTTACGAGGAGGATAAGAGAGTATTGAGAGTAGATGAATCGCAGTATGCTGGTGATGGTGAAATGGAATATATTGTTCATCGACTTCAGTCGGCTGCCGCTGATCCTGAAATGCGTTATCAGATGAATGCTGAGGAATATTTTATTCCACCATTGCAGGATCGTGATACTGTGATTATGGAGCAGACAAAACTTATTGAAAAGAAGGATGCCGACCTTCTTGAACAGGAGAAGGCCATCAAGCAGAAGGATGCCGACCTTCTTGAACAGGAGAAGGCCATCAAGCAGAAGGATGCCGACCTTCTTGAGCAGCAGGAGATGCTGAGACGTATGGTTGAAAATCTGACTAAGAATGGTATGGATGATGCCACGGTGATGAAAATGACAGGATTGACTGAAGAGCAGATCAGAAAGTTGAAATAATCCCTTAGTAGCCATACACGATTTAAAAAAGATAAGATATGAATAATAACATAGATTTACTTAGGGAATACGCTTCTCTTGCAGGCAAGGAAGACGAAAAGAGCGAAGCTCGAAAAACTGAGATTTTAAACTACATCAAATTAAATGCTGATGATAGTGATAGAGAGGAGGCGAAAGTTTTTCTCAACCAAAAGATCGAGCAACTTCAGAGCGAAGTCCTGGCTTTGCGTGAGCAGCTTACAAAGGAAGATTACAAGTTGCTGCCACTTCGATACATCGCACAGGAATACTTCGGAAAAAGCGCAGCATGGCTCTCTCAGCGTCTCAATGGCTCAGAGGTTCGCGGTTATGTTTACACGCTCAATTCCGAGCAGAAAGATATTTTCAACCGTGCCGTCCAGGAGATTGGACAACGCATTAGCTCTTTGCAGTTAGCATAGAGTTATCTATTCACACAACTCTGTCCCCGGCACGATTCCGTGCCGGAGACTTCATTTGAGCAATTTTTGGATAGCACATACATATTTCGGCAAGTCGGCATCATGGCTTTATCACAAGCTCGATGGCATTGACGGAAATGGCGGTGTAGGCGGTTTCACCGAAGAGGAGAAGGTTATGCTCCGTGGAGCACTTTGCGATGTTTCCAATCGCTTGCGTGCTGCAGCGGATAGGATATAATGAGGCTGGGGCCATCGTTCCCCATAAGACAGAAGTCGCCATAGCCTTGTGGCGCATTGCAGTTAGCATAGCTAACATGTTCGATAACTCAACTCCGTCCCCGACACGATTCCGTGTCGGGGACATTTAATAGAGGATTTACAAGCAGTCGTGTTCTGACATAGGCTGTGTTTTCATAAAACAATAAAATGAACTCTTTAAGCCCCTGGTGCGTGACGCATCGGGGGCTTTTTCGTAGCCAAATGTTAAAGTTTAGTTAATATAGCGAAAAAGCTACCTAAATATTTCGTGGTTTGTAGCTTTTTTGCTACCTTTGCAGTGTCGAAATGACAAAGAGTTCTTTCACTTAATTAAATACAATGAAGTATAATCAATTGTACAATGAGTTGACTAAGGCGGGATGCTTTATCACTCTACATGGTGCCGAGCATGACGAATGGTTTAGTCCCAAGACTGGGGCGAAAATCAGAGTGCCAAGACACGGTAGCCATGAGGTTAGACCAGGGTTGCTAAGACGCATTAAAAAGGCTTTGCTCGGACGATAAGTCCGGGCACCTGCCCTTAACCTTACAATTGTATTGTCTCATGTTTTTTTAATGTGTGAGGAACTCTTTTATTATTAATTATATTATGACATAAAAATATGACTAAGAAAGTTGTACTAATTTTGGAATATGGCAATGGCGGTTACTCTTGCTACAATGACGATCCGATAGGCAAGTATGCAGTGATAGACGGAGATGGGGCAACTGCAGAGGAGGCAAAGGCAGACTTCATGCGAGCCTTGGCGGAATGCCGACAGGCTTCTCCCGAAGACAAGGATATTAACCAGGATATGGAGTTTACCTACAAGTATGATATACAAGCCTTCTTCAAGGAGTTCTCCTTCCTCAGTGCTACTGACATAGCTCGCCGTGCAGGTATCAACCCATCGCTTATGCGGCAATACACCAGTGGAATTAAAAAAGCAGGAGAGAAAACTTACAATAAGCTCAATGCTTGTTTGAGCAATATCAAGAATGATTTACAAGCAGCCGTGTTCTAACACCGGTTGTACTTCATAGATTAAAAATTTAAAGTGAAAGAACTATGAGCCCTCCGTGCGTGACGCATCGGGGGCTTTTTTATGCCCAAGAGTATCATTTTGCTGACATCAGCAAAAAGGTGTACCTATATGGCGGCTGCATGAACCGTAAGATTTGATTAGTCCTTCGGATAAGTCATCGTCTTTTAAGCAACGGGGAATGCAGCCGCCACCCTTTTCTCACGAAACAAGTGCGCTGCACATGCTTAAAAGACGATGCAATATGCAGAATTCTATTTTTATCAATGATGCGATGCAGGCCAAGCCTGCGGGCATCCACGTGAATGTGAACGAGGGAATGAAATCCAACAAGTGTGCAATCAGCCGCGAAGCCAAGCGCCTTTGGGCTACCAGGAGCGAGACCTTCAGCTACCTCTGCGAGGAGAGCGTGAGCTATGGCATGGTTGTATGACTGTAGTGGGGTGGTGAATGCGCAAATTTGCGCAATTTCATCTCGCCCATCTAAATTTCTTCTATCATATCCGACAAAAAATAAAAAAAAGTTTAAATATGGATAGTCATTCAGTAAGAACTAAAAAAGATGTCGAAGATTTTCTCCGCCACTTTCTGCCAAAGATGGACGTGCTAGGTATTATCTTCTTGAACCGATCAAAGAATCAAGAAGCATTAAAAATGCTTGGCATAACACCTTCTGCAAGAAAAGAAATCATAAAGAGCATCACCGCTGATGACTATATTGAAACGGTTTTAGATGAATTTTCCTATGGAGATATGTGGGTGTTTGGTAAATTAAAAATATGCATTTAAATAAAGAGGAGGTGATTATGAATAAGCAGATTGTCAACAGTATGAGTAGTCCTTTTACCGGAGGAGCGGTGTATCTTGTTGAAGATACTGAGGTTCAGACCTTCCGTAAAGAGAAATATTCTGTTCATGTGCAATATTATGTATGTAAAGATACTGGTGAGCAATTTACATCAGAAGAGCAGGATGAACAGTTGTGTAATGAATTGTATAACCAGTATCGTATTAGGCATGGAATACCATTTCCTGACGAGATTAGGAAGATTAGAGAGCACTATGGGCTTTCTCATTCTCAGATAACCAAAATTGTTGGATTTGGGCAGAATCAGTGGAGCCAATATGAAAATGGAAATTTACCGTCTGAGTCAAACGGCAAGAGTATTGCTGCCATAAGAAGTCGTGAAGGTATGCTTTCGATGCTAGAGTCTAGCAGAAATCAATTTGATGAAAGTACATTCTCCAGAATAAAGAAGAACATCATGTGTGTCTCTGATATTGACTGCAATGATGCTCCTTATTTCTATTTTTATGGAAATTCTAAAAGAGGGGTAAACAATGGATATTCAGAAATGAATCCAGATAAATTGCAGTGTATGGTACAGCTTATTGTAAGCAAGGAAAAAAATGGTGTGCCTAAGACAAAGCTCAATAAAGAAATGTATTATGCAGATTTCTATAGTTATAAGAAATATGGACGTTCCATCAGTGGGCTGGCATATCGTGCAATCCAATATGGACCTGTACCTGAACATTATGAGACTGTATATGATCATGTGCAAGGTTTGACAAAAAAAAGCATAGAAGCAAGTGCTGACTTTGAATATGATTTGCTTTTTTGCGATTCACCTGACACATCGGCATTAAGTAAAGAAGACATTCATGTAATCAATCAAGTTATGTCTGTTCTTGTTGATATGAAAAGAGCAGATGTTGTAGATTTAAGTCATAAGGAAAATGGATGGATTAACAACAAAGACCATCACAATATAATACCTTATGATGAAGCATATAGTTTAAAAGCTTTTTAAGTATTGGAATATCAAAGAAAGGAGGAGTGCTTTGCATTTGCTCCTTTTTTATTTTGCTGGCGTTTTTAAAACAGCTCTGAATATTCGCCATAAATAATGTCGCCCTGAAAAAGCAGAAGCAATCTATGAAGGATGCTTTGCCTTTCAGGGCGACTTGGAGATTCTGATTTCTGAAACTCCCGTTTCTATATTCAGTATGATAGATTATTCTGTGATCTCTTTGTTGTCTTTATCCAACACTGTGCAGTTTGCACCTATCTTCCATTCTTTTGGGTTATTTTTTGCGATTGTGCTGTTGTAAAAATCCTGGCTAGAAACCTTTAGTGTTCGGTTTTTTGCCTTTGTTCCTGCACCATTTAACCAACCGACTAGACCATTAGGCTTTTCAGCAGATGTTGCCAGCATAGTAACGGATTCGAGGTTCGTACAATTCTCGAACATCCAATGATAACAATAAAACTCAATTTGTGCTGCGCCTAATTTCGGGGCCGTCTTGAGCGATGTGCAGCCTGAGAACATACTTTGATAACAATAATCATTTAGTATTGTTGCCGGCAAGTCTGGAGCATTGACAAGAGAGGTGCAACCCGCGAACATAGATTCGTAAGAATTGGGTTTCATTGTTGTAGCCTTTAATACTGGGGCTCCAGTAAGCGCTGTGCAATTTGCAAACATACTAGTATAGCAGTATGAGTCTAGTGTTGTTGCTGGCAAGGCTGGAGCTTTTTCAAGTGATGTGCAACCCGCGAACATAAATTTGTAAGAACTGGATTCCATTTCCATAGCCTTTAATTCTGGGGCTTCTGTAAGCGAAGTGCAATTCTTAAACATACCTAGATAGCAGCGTACTTTTAGTGTTGTTGCCGGCAAGGCTGGAGCTTTTTCAAGTGATGTGCAATTTTCGAACATATAGCTATAGCAATTCCACCCCAGGTCTTCAGCTGAAAGCGTTGGAGCCTGGGTGAGCGCTCTGCAACCCGAGAACATCCAACTGTAGCAGTTATCTTTCAGTTTTGTAGCAGGAAGATTTGGTGCCTGGGTGAGTGCTGTGCAACCCTTGAACATCGAAAAGTAGCAGTTTTCATTCAGTTCTGTAGCAGGCAGAACTGGTGCCTGGGTGAGTGCTGTGCATCCCTCGAACATCTGTCGGTAGCACGAATTTTTCAGGGCTGTAGCAGGAAGCTCTGGGGCTGATGTCAATACACTGCAACCCTTGAATAAAGATATGAAACAGCAGTTTCCTGTAGCTGCTGTCTTATACGCCGTGTGGTCGATCAGCGTGCGGATATCGCCTGAACATTCCACTTCTACGTTTGGATCGCTGAAGGTAATCGTAGAATAATTATTATCGTTCGTAGCTGTGCCATTAGGACATTTACCACGCAGGCAAAGGCTGCCGAGGTTACCGCCAAAATCAACACCCTGATTCGCTACTACTGTTTGCCATGTTCCGTTGTTTACGGAGTATTCTAGGTCTGGGAGGGTATAGCTTCCCTCACACTTCATCACGAAGGTCTGCTTGCTGTTAGCAGTCATGGTTACATAAGGAGTAAGATCCTCCTCCTCTGCCACTCCTCCTGGAAGCGTGTATCCCGTGTCCCATCCTGCCACGGTAACGCCTCCCACGGTCACCTTGTTCTTGCCCACAATGAGGTTGTAGGTATAGCTCTTGCCAGCTTCCAGTTCTCCTGTTTCCACTTTGAGATCCTCAATTCCCGGTTCATCGGGATTTGTATTGGGAGGGGTGATGTACACCGTTCTTTTTCCAGGAATCACCAGTGCCGTATAGGTGGTTCCGACGCCACCGTCGCCATTCTGTTGGTATGGAGTGATTGGCGCCCAAGAGCCTTCCCCGTTGGTGTTTTCTGGGCAGCCTATATCGAGTTTATTGACCTTTACTCCTTTACTAAACTCATCGTTGAACTGCTGGATTTTGAGAATCAGGCGGGCTGTCTGGCGCTTCAGCTCCAGTCGCAGAAGCTTGTCTGATGGAATCTCCGTAAGGGGGGGAGGTGATGTTCATGTTGTTCATGTAGTCTGACTGGGCAAGAGCCTCCAGGGTGCTCTGGTCTTTCTTGATGCAGCCGACGCTGAAGTCATTCTTGCCATCGCATGGATAGAAGGCTTCAAACTTCAGGTCTTTCTCGTCCCATACCAGATACTTGTCATTTTCCGGCACCCATAGTTTTTCACCGTCGAAAGTATAGTTCACGGTAATGTTCCTATTGCGCACGCTTATTATGTCGCCCCGGTTGAAGCCCGTCTGCTCGCTCTCGTCAGTTGCTATCGGATTGCTACGTGTCAGGGTGCTGCCTGCTGATGCCTGTATGCGTACAGCGTTGGAGTCGTCCATCCATCTACCGTTGCTGGCTGTATCCGTTGTACAGCCAGTCAGGAAGAGCGCTGCAGTGCAAGCCCATGTTAATATCTTTTTATACTTCATAGTTGCATTCACTTTAAGTTGTTTCTGTTGTTATTTTGTTCCAAGAGAGCTGTCTGGAGCTGTTCCCTCCTTCCAGGAGCCGGCAGAAATGTTACCCTTCTGGGCAGTCAGCTTATCCTTTCCCATCGTCAGTTCCAGGGTGTATCTGTGTCCTGTCTCCAGGGTGATGGCATTAGGCGAGGTCCATACGTAGGTCTTGCTGCTTGTCTTCAGCGTTACCTTGAACTTGTTGGCGTCGATTTTCTGCGGAATGAGGATGCATGAGTATGCTGCTTTCGATTTCTCCTCGTCGGTCGTAGCCTTGGTAAATGTTCCCGGGGTGGTGATGATGTCGGTTTCAAGATTGGTTCCCATTGTGCTGGCATAGGCTACGCCCTTACCCTCTCTGTTGGTTATATCTAAGGTAGCCCTGATCTTGCTTCCACCTACAGTTACCTCGCTGATGGGATTATTATTATCTTTACTGTATTCCGTTCCCAGCGTCACGTTGATGTCAATCATGCTGAAGGCATGGTTGAACTGGATGTTGAGTTTGCCGCCTTTTAATGCTTCTCCTGGAACCAGGTTACTCTCGTAATAGTAGAGCAGGTCGTTTCCTGGTTCCTGTGGATTCTGGTTCTCAGAGATGACGTATTCAAAGATTTGGAATTTATCCTGATTGTTATAGATGTTATTGAAATCCCAGGAATTGATTACTGGAGCCAGCGCCGCCACAGCTACTGGTGTCTCTGCATCCTGCCAGACCAGGATCTCATCGCTGCTCCATTCTGTACCGGTCTTTTTGAAAATCTTATTTCCATAGGTGTATTTATCAGATCCCTCGTTCACCACAGTGAGTCTGAAGTCGCTGTTCAACTCTGTTCCCATCGTCTCTTCTGCACGTGTTACGGCGCCGTTTACTCCGGCAGTAACACGGATGATGTTGTCATCAGGAAAGTTGCTGTGAGCCAGGTCACTGTCGTTGGAACAGCCGGTAAGCATCGCAGCCATAAAGGCTGTCATACCCAGAAATTGTATTGCTTTCATATCGCTATATCTTTAGAACCTGAGTTCGGGATAAGAATGTCAGAAAGTCAATTATGCAACAAGACACGATATCTCATCCCTCCACAAGTGTGAATGACTATCTATAGTTTGTAAGAAGTGAAAAGATTCCTTTATTGTATAACAGTAAGCAACCCATCAACGTGTTCGATGCAATAATCGATGTTGATGGACGGCTTCTTCTCATAGAAGCTGTATGCAGCCAAAACAGACAGAACATTCATTGCAAAATTGAACACGCTGCGATGTCTTGAATGTACGAGTTGTGCAACATTTTTCAGCTCGTCGTTGATGGTTTCTATAACCGAACGCTTACGGAGCAGAATCTTGTCATAAAGCGGCATGAGTCTGTTCTTCATGTTGCATTTCAGCCCTGTTACAAGTTCAATTCCATCGTTGAAAAGCCTCTCGAACAATCCTTGCGAAATGTATCCCTTGTCAGCGAACAATTTTCCGAACACATTGTCACTCAGCCTATTGAATACCTCTGGATTTCTATCGTCAACGTTAGCCTTTGTAAGCATGAAATTCAAAAGCTCGCCTCTTTCATTGCATATCAGATGAAGTTTGAAACCAAAATACCACCCCATAGTACTCTTGCCAATCTCAGCATATCCCTTGAACACCTTGTTCCTTTTTATTCGCTTGTTATGGCAGACGGGGACACAAGTGCTGTCGATAAAGCTTATGCCGGTACACCTGCCGAAACAGAATAGCTGGATGAACAGCATCATCTCGACTGCCACTCTGGATTCCAGTTCAATGAAGCGGTTATAGGAGAGCTGGTTGGGGAATAAGTCGCACAAATGATTCTTCACATAGAAAAGATAGTAATGCTTGAAATTACGGAACGTATTGAAGTGAAAATAGATGAGGATGGCCATTATTTCAGAACGACTCATTGCCCACTTGCGCTTTCTGCGCTTGCGTCCATTGGGTTCTGATATTGCCATTTTCTCTATTTCTGCATCATATTCTTTGCAAAAATCATCAATAATACAAAAAATCTCTGTAATTTTGTCTTTGGTAATCTCCATAATCTTAGCATCCTTTAATTTATAACTAATTGATTTACAACCTTAAAGGTACTAAAATTTATCGAGATTACCAACTTTTTAAGCATATTTCTTATCCCGAACTCAGGTTATAAGGTGTACCCTCGTCATAATAACTACTTGTCTGTGTGGAGATATATGTGCCTACAGCATTTGCGGTAAGAGACTGACGTGGAGAGAGCTGACGAAAGAAATATATATCCAATACGGGCGAATAGCACTTGTCTTTTGCTCTATTTGTTGCTCTATATTGACGAATGCCGTCAACTATATCCTTTATATTATAGTTGTCGGGAGCATTATTGAAAGCTCCACTCAATGATGTTTGAAATACAGTTGCTGTAGAGTCTGCCCAGTTATAGGTTAGCTTAACATCATGCGATATGGATTTACGAAGCGACTCCACATCGTTTCGCTCAATAGTATAGACACTGCCATCTTTCAATGTGTATTCTGCCAACTGATTGCTCTTTTCGCCTTTGGTTTTATACCCACTCACGTCATACGAAAACGATAATTCGCTCTTGCCCTTGTTCCATTTACCATACACCATACCGTCGCCTTGCAACGTGGTAAGTGCCGAGGTAAGGTCCGTGCCAACGGTATATCCGCTCCCGTTCCTGCGTGTTACGATATCTATGACATAGGCTATGCCGTCACCATAACGAACGCCGGGATTGTTGATGAAGTCTATCTTGGAGATGTCCTTTGGATTGAGAGCCAACATCTCCGGTTTGCCAACCACGATACCATTTATTCTAATTTGAACTCCTCCCCTATTGTCGATGGCAGTAATAGAATGGCTGATGTTGTCGATACGAAGATTGGCAAGTGTGAGTTTCTCAAGAATGCTGTAGCCATTGTTAGAAGACTGTTTCTGAGCATCGGTAGGATAGATTATCATACCGTCAGCCTTATTCACAACCTTGGCTGCTTTTACTGTCACTTCGTCGAGCATGATAGTCTTCTCCACATCCTGGGCATAAGCACAAAATGTGGAAGACAGAATAAAGGAAAGTGTAATCAATCGTTTCATTTGCACCATGTTTTTTTGTTTTTGGTGCAAATTTATATTCTCCTTGTAAGAAAGCCAATTATTCAGGCTGACATCTCCCTGACAATTGGCCGACAAAAATCCTATCTATTTGATTTTCAAACTATAGCTCTTACCTCTGTCAGACTCTATCTTCAGCGTGCTATGAGCCTCTATAATAGGTTTTATGCGTTTTATCAGAGTGTAGAGCGTATCGTTAGCATCAGGTTTCTTTGGCCATAGTCTGTCGCAAATCTCTTGTTTAGATAGCGTATGCGTATCTGCGGTCATGAACATTTCGAGCAAAGAATGCTGCATAGGTGTAAGATGAATCTGCTCACCTGATTTAGTCATAAATTTATCGTTATTTAACACTATGCCTCCATACGACAGACCTTGCGCTATCAGCTCAGGTTTCTTTCTCTTCACATACCACAGACTGCCCAATAGCCACAACATTCCAACCACGAGAAGAGAGCCTGAAGCCTTTTGGTCAGACAACATGAATGTAGTTGCAAAACCACAGTTAGCCTCAGCCACAAGCTTTGTCTCCAAACGTCCATCCCTACGCACAGTACGCATGGCTATACCTGCAGTATCTTTCAGTTCGGCAATGGTGAGGCAATTGCGATAGCAGCGAATAGTATCTGTAGTAACTACATTGTCAGGCATCTTCGCAAGCACCTGCTCCAATGCTTGGTTCACATCCTGCGCTATCATATACTTAGTTCTGCGATAACTATTAATGCTTGAACTTAATGCACAAAGCATAAGAAAACAAAATACTATATATGGAAGAGTTTTCATAATTTTTACATTATATTATATGTCGCAAATATACGAAAAATAAACGATGTATTAAGCAAATCTCTTGATTTTCTAATAATTTACAGAAGCACTCCGTATAACGGCATATTTATGATGTTCTCTTGTTGGCGGTATGACAGCATAGAATAGCGTATGGCTGATATGTCAGGATGCTCCATAAGATAGTTGTGCAGCGAAGTGGCCTTTATGCTTGTTCCGCCCTTTACCTCTATAGGCAATAGGGCACCGTTGCACTGAACAAGGAAATCCATTTCCATACGAGATGTGTCAGAACTGTAATAGTAGATGTGATTGATGCCTGACGCAAGCAACTGTTGAAGAACATACTGTTCGGTGAACGCTCCTTTATACTCCGTAAACACGTTATCGCCAAGCAACACATCCTTGGCTGCGGTATCTGCCATAGCCCCCATCAGTCCACAATCGCATAGATAAAGCTTGAATGCCAACAAGTCTTCATAAAACTTCAAGGGCAATTCCGGCTTTGTCACCTTTGTTATCTTATACACTAAACCAGCATCCACCAACCATTGTATGGCCAGTTCAAACTCCTTGGCTCTGCCACCCTTCTTCAATACACCATACACAAATTTCTTGTTCTCTTTAGAAAGTTGGCCCAATATCGACTGCCATACCATTCGGATACGTGGAACTTCTATAGCCGGGGCATGTTTGGAAAAATCACGCTCATACGCTTCAAGGATTC
>OIYQ01000457.1_pt1 | contig 16904 bp, 15 predicted proteins | sample 1588311 | NCBI WGS metagenome assembly OIYQ01 (sample SAMN03283244) | human gut metagenome | biome: human-associated habitat; material: feces | host: Homo sapiens | place: Peru | collected 2012
AGATATCGCCCGGGGCGATGGTGAAGCTCTCCGTAACGCACAGGCAGTACAGTCCCACCACCGCCAGCGCCACGCTGAACCACACCGTATTTTCCTGAGAGCAGCATAGCCCGGGTAACCTGTGCCGGATTCACTTCCTTGCCCGTTGAACGATCTGAGATATAGTAATTGCGGGAGTTGAAGTAAGCCGGATTCCCTGCATGATGCACCATATCCTTGACCATGATGCTGCGAGGCACAAACCATTTCGGATTCAGATCCATTCGCTTGATATAGCTGTTCAGTATCGGAGTCTTGGTCTTGGTAGAGCCACATCCAATCTTCATCGCAAGCGTATCCTGCTCATCTATGGCATAAAGATGAAAAGATGGTATATTAACCAGCACATACTTCTTATGTCTGGCAGGACTGTCAGCCTCCCTCCACCGGCATCTCTCCATGTTCACAAGAATCTTCATTCTCTGATTTCTGTCAAGACCTTCCGACTTCAATTTTTCCTGCAACGCATAATAGAAAGGAGACTTTGGCTGAACATCCTTCAAGAATGCCGCCAATCTGCTTTTCTCAGTTTCTTCGCCATCAACATCCACCCTACTTCTCAACTGCTGAAGAGCAAGATGAAAAAAAGCATCACTGGCATGCTGCATCTTCACGTCAAAAAGACCACGGTATCTCACCGGTCGCTTGATGGAATCGTATGGATTGGGAGCAATACTGTCCAGACGATTCAAGACGAATGACGGATTGACGAATCCAAACCTCTGACCACCTACATATCTCAAATACGACTTGGTAAGCCTGTATTCCAGACGAGCCATCACATGGTTGATATCCTCGTTGCCTTCCCCCAGATTCAAGCTGTGAAGTTTTTCAAGATCTTGAGTAATCTGATTCACATAGAAATGCTTGGTCTTGAATCCCATTTCATCCACCTTCTGAAGATAGGTCAGCAGCGTATCTGCACGATGATCTATTCCATGACGGTCAACCCAAAGGAATCCTCCATGATTGCGATAATATCTCTTGGTATGCAAGTCGGCAACAGTAGAACCCGAATCATTGTTCATCAGGCTATCCATCAATCTCCTTACCTTTTTAGAATTGATTGCATGGTTTGGGTTCACCAGCTCCTGATAGTATTCCAACGTCAAGTTCTGATTTTCATTGGGTTCATGCTGCTTACACGACAGAATGACCCAACAGAGCAGGAACGGCAAAAATCTAAGTATTTTCACGAAACGTATATGAATGATAAAAGATGTCAATATTTAGCGTCTAACCAGAATCTTTCTCGTAAAGGAGGTTCCTACCTTGATGATATAGACACCATCAGAGAGCGAAAGGTTAAAGCGTTTGTCCTGTCCCTCAACCCTGAAAGACTTCACGGCGACACCAGCCAGATTGTAGATGGTAACTATCTGACTGTTGGCTCCGGTGATATGCATCACGCCTCCGGAATAAGTCAGGGAAATCTCCTGCACATCCAGGTCTATCATTACCTCAGCACCAGTACGCGCCGAAGAAACCATAGGCACAATGAACATCATGCTTGGTATCATCAATATGGTAAGTAAACTTTTCTTCATACTCCTGCTCTTTTACGTTAAAAAATACTTTCCTGCAAAGATATAAAAAAAGAAGGAACCTGCCATCATTCCAGATACCAAGTCCCTTCTTTTTATATATATTTAACCGTAATTACATAATTCCGTCGGCACGGAGCTTCTGCTGCCACTTCCAGGCAGAAGCCAAAACGTCTTCAAGTTTAGCCTCAGCCTTCCAGCCCAAAACTTTGTTGGCCTTGGTGCAATCGCCCCAGATCTTCTCGATATCGCCCTCACGACGTGGACCGTACTTCCAGTTCAACTTTACGCCAGTAGCCTTCTCGAATGTCTCAACGATTTCGAGAGTAGAGTTACCGTTACCTGTACCGATATTGAAGTACTCAATTGGTTCAGTCTCCTTGTCGAGTACACGAGCCATAGCGCAAACGTGAGCCTTGGCGAGGTCAACTACATAGATATAGTCGCGGATGCAGGTTCCATCAGGAGTATCATAATCGTTACCGAAGATGGTAAGCTCCTTGCGAATACCCATAGCAGTCTGAGTTACGTAAGGAATCAGGTTGTTTGGCACACCGTTTGGCAACTCACCGATTTCTGCAGATGGATGAGCACCGATTGGGTTGAAGTATCTCAAGACGATGCTCTTGATGTTGGCGCCGCTATGGATATAGTCTGCGATGATCTGCTCGTTCACCTCCTTGGTATTACCATAAGGAGAAGTAGCCTTCTGATGAGGAGCCTCCTCAGTTACAGGCAAGTTCTCTGGCTTAGGCTGACCGTAAACGGTGCAAGAAGAAGAGAAGATAATACCCTTTACGTTATATTTTGGCATCAACTCAAGCAGGTTGATGAGCGAAACCAGGTTGTTGCGGTAGTACAACAAAGGCTTCTGTACACTCTCACCTACAGCCTTGCTGGCAGCAAAGTGAATGATACCCTCGATAGCAGGATACTTCTGGAATACAGCCTCTGTAGCTGCCTTGTCACGAAGATCAACCTGCTCGAAAGCTGGACGAATACCTGTAATCTTCTCGATACCGTCAAGAACCTCAATCTTTGAGTTTGAAAGGTCATCTACGATTACTACGTTGTAGCCTGCCTGCTGCAACTCTACTGTGGTGTGGCTACCGATAAAACCAGTGCCGCCAGTTACCAAAATTGTCTGTTTCATATTGCTAGTCTATTGAATAATTGATATTATCTTTTTTATATGAAAGTGAGGATTGAAGCCCGGAAGAAAGCGATGCCAGTGCCAGCCTTATCATCCTACACGTTTGCAAAAGTAATGCAAAAATGTGAAACTACAAAATATTTCCGAAAAAATATGTCGAAAGATTTTTTATTTTCAAGAATAAGCTGTAACTTTGCATCTGAAATATAACTTATCAACAGAAATGTTGTGTTTCTGCAGTTAACATTAGAATTATCAATTATTGACGCAAACAATGACGCAAACATTAAGGATTACGAATATGAAACAGTATGATATCAATCACGACATGCGGTACCTGCAGTTACTCGCACAGTCGTTTCCATCCATAGCTGAGGCTAGCACGGAGATTATCAATCTGCAAGCTATTCTCAATCTGCCGAAAGGCACAGAGCATTTCCTCGCCGACATTCACGGCGAGTATGAGGCTTTTCTGCACGTACTGAAAAATGCATCAGGCAACATCAAGCGTAAGGTGAACGAACTCTTCGGCAACACCCTGCGTGAACAGGACAAGCGTGAACTCTGCACCCTGATCTACTATCCGGAACAGAAACTGGAGCAGGTAAAGCAAAGAGAATCAGATATAGACGACTGGTATCACATCACTCTTCACCAGCTGGTGGCAGTTTGCCGTGATGTGTCAAGCAAGTACACCCGTTCCAAGGTGCGCAAATCACTGCCATGCGATTTCTCCTATATCATACAGGAGCTTTTGCACGAGCATACGGAAGATCACGACAAGGCTGCATACGTGAATGTCATCGTAGATACCATCATCTCTACAGGACGTGCTGACGATTTCATTGTAGCCATTGCCAATGTGATACAAAGACTCGCCATCGACCAGCTTCATATACTCGGCGACATATACGATCGCGGACCAGGAGCACATATCATTCTCGACAAGATGCGCCACTATCATAGCTGGGATATTCAATGGGGCAACCACGATGTACTCTGGATGGGAGCCGCAGCCGGCAATGATGCCTGTATCTGCAACGTCATCCGACTGTCGCTGCGCTATGCCAACCTCGCCACCCTGGAGGAGGGTTACGGCATCAACCTCATTCCATTGGCAACCTTTGCGATGGATACCTACGGTGATGATCCTTGCGAAGAATTCCTGCCAAAGATGACAGGTGGTGCAGCCGCTATGGATGACAAGACCAAGCGACTCACATCTCTGATGCACAAGGCTATTGCCGTGATCCAATTCAAGATAGAAGGTCAGCTCATCGCCAAGCATCCAGAATGGAAAATGGACGGCAGACGACTCTTTGAGTACGTAAACTACGAAAAGGGAACCGTAGAGATTGATGGCAAGGAATACGAAATGTCCACATGCCACTTCCCTACCATCGACCCGGAGAATCCGAACAAGCTCAGCGAGGAAGAAGAAGTCCTGATACAGAAGCTGCACCATTCATTTATGGTATGCGAGAAACTGCACAAGCATATCAGAACCATGCTGCAGCATGGCTGTATGTATGCCATCTTCAACAACAACCTGCTCTTCCATGCTTCCTGTCCACTCAACGAAGACGGAACATTGAAAGAGGTAGAGATTTGTCCTGGAGAAAAGTATAGCGGCAAGGAACTGATGCATCATACCGGAATGCAGATTCGCACGGCATTCCAGCAGGATTCCGACCCAGACGAGAAACAGTATGCCATCGATTACTTCCTCTATCTCTGGTGTGGTCCAGACAGTCCACTCTTCGACAAGAGCAAGATGGCAACCTTCGAGCGATATTTTATCGCCGACAAGGAGACCCACAAAGAGGAAAAGGGCTACTACTTCAAGCTGCGTGATGACGAGAAGGTGATAGACCATATTATGGATGCCTTCGGACTGAAGGGCGAAAATCGCCATATCATCAACGGTCACGTTCCGGTAAGAACCCTAAAGGGAGAGAATCCTATCAAGGCAAACGGAAAGCTGATGGTGATTGATGGAGGTTTCTCCAAAGCTTACCATAACGAGACGGGTATAGCAGGTTACACCCTGGTTTATCACTCTCGCGGTTTCCAGCTCGTACAGCACGAACCTTTCACAAGTGCCGAGGATGCCATCACACGCGGTACCGACATCAAGAGCACCACCCAGATTGTAGAAATGAGCAATCGAAGAATGCTTGTAGCAGATACAGATATCGGTCAGGATTTACGCAAGCAGATAGAAGACCTCCAGGAACTTCTCTTTGCTTACCGACACGGCTACATCAAGGAAACAGAAAGAAAGAAGTAAAAACGAACAGGACGGTATCAGCAGGTACCTGCCCCCAAAAAATAATGTTCGCAAGTATGAGAATCTCAAATCCATACTTGCGAACATAACTTTCATCAGAATACTTTAAAACTTATTTTTTAGACAAGGAAATCTTCTTGCTTACCTTAAATCTGTCAAATCCCTCACCATACACACCGATTACAGAACTCTGACTCACAAATGCAGTAGGATCAATCTCATCAATCAGGCGGAATATCTTCTGCGATTCACTCTGTCTAGCCAGCACAAAGAGCATGTGAACATCCTTGCCGCTATAGCAACCATGACCATCCATTACCGTACATCCACGTTCGGCTGTCGTATTGATGGCAGCACTCAGCTCCAGATACCTGTCAGAAATGATAAAGAACTGCACCGAACGGCGCATGGCGTTGATAACATGATCAACAGTAAGTGAAACAACGAACAGGCACACATAACCATAAATCACCATTTCCCAAGAGCGAAGCACAAGATAAGAACTGGTAATGATGAGCAAGTCGCAAATCATAATGGCATGTCCCAGAGAAATGTTATAGTACTTGTTGATCATTGCAGCTACCGTATCACTACCTCCAGTAGAACCATTACATCCAAGCCCCAATCCAGCACTACTTCCCATGAAGAAGGCACCGATAACTGTTGCCATAAAAGGCTGATCGTGAAGCAAAGGCGTCATACCTACCGTATAAATCTCTATGAAGCGAGTCACCGCAGCAAAGATAGCTACGCCATAAATCGTCTTGGCACAGAATTTCCAACCCAGGATACGGAATGCAATCAACAGCAAAAATACGTTGAGCGCCAGATAAGTGACCGAGGCAGGAATGCCAAATCCCCAGCAGAAGATAGAGGCGATACCGCCTACTCCACCCATCGTGATATGGTTAGGGAGGAGGAATAAATTGAGTCCGATACTACCTCCTATCATTGCCAGACCGATAATGATGTAGTCGCGCAACTCATGCATTTTTGTTTTTCTCGTCATTTGTTGTTTTTTTTAAAAATCATGATTATTCATACCATAAACGTGAAGCCTATCCGGTTTCGGGGTGCAAAGTTACTAGAAATCTTGTTAAAATCAAAGTAGAATCTGCTAAAAAATAGCCTAAAATGAAAAAAAAAGCTATTTTATGCCGATATTTCAAAAAATATTCATACTTTTGTACTGAATCTATAAAGACAACGGAATCAATATCTATTCAAGAAAACGATAAAGAAGAACGATTATAAACATCTTGTCTATGGCAGAAAAAAGCATTAACATCGCATCATGGCCTTGCCTCAGCAATGGCCTTCACTACAATTGGCTAGTAGATTACGCTGCTTTCAGCGCGTTCGGCACCTTCGAGCTTTCAGCAGAAGAATGGGAAAAGCGCGACCTCATCGTCAACTTCAAGGGTAACTCGGAACTCACTACCGAGATAGACCACCAGCAAGCTGTCGATAAGGCCATCGACTTGGTGTCTTCTTTCCTAAAGTCGGTATTTTCCGGAAAAGAGGGAGCCACTGACTCACTCTCTACCCTTTCACAACTCACTCTGGTCTGCCTACCAGCCTCAACCCGAAAGCATACTGAGCGCAGATTCCGCAAGTTCAGCGAACAGGTATGTGCGGCAACAGGTATGCAGAATGCCTACAACGCATTCAGTTTCACAACTACAAAAGATGAGGATGGAGATGAAGTGGATACACTTCATATAGATGAAACATTCTTCCAGAGAAAACAAGTGATCCTCTTCGATGACATTATCGCATCTGGAGGATCAATTGTTCGATTTGCTGAAAAACTAGAAAAATCGGGGGCTAAAGTCATTGTCGCACTCGCTTTGGGAAAGAAAATCCCAGACGGATACGACAATAACGAATAGCGATTACTAGAAATGGAATCTCACATCCACACCACACTGGAAAGGATTGCCTCGCTGGGCAAAATATTCTTTCGTGCCTGTAGCTGAATTATCTACCGCAAAGGTATTATAATTGGTGTCTGTGAGATTTCTACCCCAGAAACTTACATTGAAAGCCTTGAAATTCAAATCAACATGTGCTCCCAAAACTGCATACAGCTTTTGGGAGTAAGTATTTGCATTGTCCCAATAGGTCTTGCCTTGTGCATTCACGTTTGCACCGAGGGTCAGCCAGTCTGTGAGACGATAGTCTGCCATCGCAGCCATTGTATGCTGTGGCACGTAAGGAACGTATTTGCCCTTATAGTCCACGGCATCCTCGCCTTCTCCATCCACATACTTATCAAACTTGGCGCGAGTATAACCATAGTTCATTGCCCAATCAAATTTTCCATCGAAAAGCTGTCCTCTCAAAGCTGCTTCAATACCACAGCTGTGACTCTTTCCGGCATTCACCATCATACGTCCGAAGCCATAATTGCCCGCCATGACAGAGAGCTGCTGGTTGGTCACCTTCATATAGAAAGCACTCAAGTCAAAATGCAGCATGTGATCGAAGAGATTCAGATGAGCACCAGCCTCATAATTCCAGGAAGTCTCCGGCTTGTAGGCGATGGTCTTATCAATACGCTGGTAATCCTCCTCGGTATGCGGAATATGATAATCCCCTCGCATTGCCTGATTACGATTGGCATTCAGTTCGGTCTGAAGTACATCGCTGAACATCTGGATATTATATCCACCTGCACGATAGCCCTTGCTTACAGTAGCATACACATTACTGCCCAGCTCATCTATCTTCAAATTAAGACCAAATTTCGGCAAAAGCTGGCTATAATCGTCACTCACCTCGTGATCCAGCGAAGAATCCAAAACATTGGTAGCCAACATTCCCATTACATTGGCAGTCATCTGCATATAGGCACTGGCATCATAATGGATGGCAGTATGCATCAAGTCATAGCGCAAGCCCAAGGTGGCAGTAAGGCGATCGGTGATATTGAAGTTGCTCTCATGAAAGAATCCCAGGTTCCACTGAGGTGTATGATACAATCCCGGTGCACCCATATTCACATTCATGGATACGCCTCCAGCCTTCTCAATAGCCTTGGCAGCTGCAGCCTTGGCAGCCATTTCCGGCATACCCTGTGCCATCATCTTCTGTGCCATCGCATTGAGCATCGCATTATACATCTGCTGCTGAATAGCATTGCCGATAGGCTGGGTCATACCCTCATTGAAGAAGACCGGTCCATTGGTCTTCAGCCACTGATAAGAGAAGAAGCCACCCGCGGTCCAATTCCAGAAACCGCCCACAGCGCGATTACTCTTCAAGGTAAATTCCTGGGTAAGCGAGTTCTGGAGCTGCTCCTGCAGGATGCTCATGTAATCGGTAGGAAGATAATCCTGATCCATATTCATCTTATCCTTCAGATACTGATAGCTTGTGGTAGAAGCAAAGCTATAATCTGCTCCTGTATGATTCACGGTAACACCCGAGATAAAGGAATGGCGCAAATAGGTTCCGTCGAAGGTGGTGGAAGGAAGCGCAGCCTTACCTGTCTCCAAATCCAGCTTGCCATAAGGGAAACCATTCTGGTCAACATACTGATAGTTGGCGAGAAGATCTACGTTCCATCCTCTGTTGAGCTTTGCCTTCAGCACAATCTTTCCTCCAGCCTCATCATACTTGTCGGCTCTGTTGCCGGTATTCGTATTTCTGAAGAATCCCTTCTGTGCATCATTGAAGGCTGCTACCGTAAACGCCAGATGGTCATTGATACGATGATAATGAGCCAGCTCTACATTTCTATAATATCGGGAACCATAACTCAACTTCAAATCAGTTCCCTCATATTCAAACGGATTGCGGGAATAGATACGCACCAGTCCACCCTCTGTGTTCTGGCCATAGAGAGTAGCCTGAGGACCACGCAAGACATCAATACGGGAAGTCTGATAATGATGAAGATTGAAGGCAGACTTGCTCATCACCGGGATGCCATCCAGATAGATGCCTACCGCAGGACTGTTCACTCTGCTGCCAATGCCACGCACATACATAGCACTGGAAAGACGACTGCCATAGTTAGGCATTACAAAATTAGGGATATAACTAGAAAGCTCGCGCAAATCGCGGGTGCCTAGTTTCTGTATCTGAAATCCACCAACAGAAGTACTGCTGAGTGACTGCTGGCGAAGGCGGAAAGCCTCTTTAGGTTGTGAAACCACAACCACCTCGTCGATATCAAACACCTTACTGCTATCGGTGAATACTTTGAAATTCGTGTTATCTACTCTTTCATTAACAAGGGACAGGACATTGCTTGTACCAGCCCACAAGGAGATTGGCGCAACTGAAGAAGCCAGCGCCAATGCTACCATTTTCCTATTTATTATATCCTTTTTCATAACGGGTGCAAAGGTACAGCTTTTTCCTGACACCCAAAATCCTTATTTATTAGGAATTCCCCCTGCGATAGGACTTGACGGCAAACCAAATGTATGCCACCAGCAGGATGTAGCCTATATAATATAAGGTGGAAACACTGAAAATGATATAATCGAGTGCACATACACCTGCCAGACCGCCCAGATACAACAGGGCTTCACCAAACGGAAGACGATGATAAACTTCATCGACACATGCCAGTCCCACAATGAGAATACTCCATACCAAGGCAAGAAATACTCCCAACACCTTAGGTACCGCAAAAGGATTCAATGACGGATGGAAATAAAACTGTCGCCACATCTCTGGTTCAAAAGTCTGAATCCAGGCATAAAAGGCTGCCGAGATGGATACCAGAAGCACAAGAGCAAGAGGATACGGCGAATCAATATCATTGAAATGCACAATCTTGGCATTGCTATGAAATACCTTTCTTACCAGATAAGCCAATGTGATGACTACGATGACCACCAGGAAAATGAGCAGGTGGACATTGCTGAAAGTCATGATGAATTCAGAGATAGGATCATCCGGTACTACCTGAGGAAGCAATCTCGATTCCCTACTCCATCCAAACCTGTTATCTTCAGTGGCAAGCTGCACCCATACAGAGTCGATGCTGTCTTGTGGCACCATACGGATATCTGTCACAACCAGAAGCTGGTTCTTTTTGACCGAGAATGAATCTACCGAAAGACCACTCACCAATTCTTCAGGTTGCTGTTGCATCAAGTGGATAGAATCCTTAAACACCATAAAGTTATATTTGTTGGTGTAATGGTGGGTGGTAGAGAATGAGATAGAATCCAACTGACGGTCACTGTACTCCAGCATGGCAGCATGCTGCTGATGGGAGTTATGACGATGATAGCAGCTGTTGAGCATCAAACAGATGCCCAACATACATACCATCATTCTTATCATCAGTTTTATTCTCATTCTTCATTTTGGGTTACGAAACCCGTTACGTTTTTATTTTGTGCTATAGACATTCATCTGGCACTCTGCACAGTTGAATTCCAATCGGAATCTTCTGCCATCGCCCAGCTCCAGGAACAGAGGCTCCTTCCATTGCGGCTTCTTGCCTCCTCGTTTTACACAATAGCCCAAAGAGTAACGGATGCAATGGCGGCACTGCATGATGAGGGATTCTCCCTTAGGTTGCTCAACCTCAAATGCAGGTTCAATATGCTTCATGCCATGCGTCTTGTAGAAATGCTCAGCACTGCGGTTAGCGATATTATAGAGATATGGCCATTTGCCATAGGCAGGCTGCCATACAAACTCCTCCGGTTTCAACTCGTGCTCACCAGCCTGATTCAGCTGATAAGGTGCAGAGAATATTTCTTCCACCACGCCTTTCACCAAGGATCTATCTACAATATTCTGAATTCCTTCTGTCGCCGTCTCGATCAAATCTCTACGAATTTCAGACAATACACTATTTGGAATGAAATAATTCTCAAGATCTCCCGCAAGAACAACTTCATCACACTCAAATATCGTATTACCCATCTTGCTTAACTGCTGTCTGATGTTATCACCCTGCGGACGCCTTGCCAATTCCAACGGTGCTTCGAAGTCATAAGAATACTCGTCAATCTTGTAAAAGAGATGCTTCTCCAAGAAGCCTTCTGTTGTCATTGAGTCTAATTGAGGAACATTAACCGAAGCACCAATCTCAATCAACACCTGCTGAAGAGCACCGGATTCAGAATACTGAGGCGTAACTCTGATATGGAGAGGTATCTTGCGGCTCGCAGTTTTCTTTGATAGAACATTCTCAAAAGCCTGGTCATTATTACGGTAGAGAGCCATGCCTGGGCGCAGATGCTCCGGCATACGAAGCGGATAGAGTCGGTTACCTTCCACACGGTTTACGCGGAATCCCTCCAGCTCTTTCTCGTCGTTGATAAAGCAGAGGCCATCACCATTGGCAAAGCTTGCCACTGTCGCCACGTTGAAGGAAATATTGCCTCTTATCTCCTTGACCTTACCTACATACTCGCCCATCGCCTTCGGTGTATCAAAAGAAGCGATGTCCGGCTGTCGCCCATTGAGGAAATAGTTGGTAAATCCTCTGTTGAATGTCTTTTTCAAGTTAGGCTGGAACGTATGGATAGCACGACCAAATGATGCTCTACAATACTTATCCGGATTGGCAGCAACAATCTCATCGAGTTTCCGACTATAGGCAGCCACAACATTCTTCACATAGTTTACATCCTTCAGGCGTCCTTCAATCTTGAAAGAAGTTGCACCCGCATCAGCGAGTTCCTGCAGATGATCTATCTGGCAGAGATCCTTCAAAGACAGCAGATGACGCTCATGCTCTATTTCATTTTCATTGGAATCTATGAGATTGAATTTCATTCTGCAGAACTGAGCACACTCACCACGGTTTGCAGAACGGCCGAAACATTTTTCCGAAGCATAGCATACACCCGAATAACTAACACAAAGCGCACCATGCACAAAGACCTCCAACTGCGTAGAAGGATTTTTCTTGTGGATTTCCCTGATTTCATCAAGAGAAAGTTCACGGGCAAGGACCACTCTATCGAATCCTAGCGTTGACAGCCAGAAGACCTTATCTGCAGAACGTGCATCACACTGCGTGCTGGAATGCAACTCACGGTGCCATAGTTGATTGGCTCTTACATCCCAGAGAACACCCATATCCTGCAACAGGAGTGCATCCACTCCAATACGGTCCAACTCGGCAATCATCTTCAGCGTATCCTCCATCTCATTTTCATAGATGATGGTATTCACCGTTACGTGAACCTTGGCACGAAACTGATGGGCATAATCACAGAGTTTCTTAATATCCTCCAGCGAGTTGGCAGCAGCAGCGCGGGCTCCAAAACGTGGCGCACCTATATACACCGCATCGGCACCATGATCGATAGCAGCGATACCACACTCCAGATTCTTGGCTGGGGCAAGAAGCTCTAGCTCCGTCAAGTGTATTTCTTTTTTCTTCTTTGCTTCAATATCATTCATTTCCTAACCTATCTTAGTTCTTTTTATCACTCCAACCTTATTGAATATCCTCAATGTTATAAGGAGTTTCCTGATAAACGTAATAGTTGATCCAGTTACTGTAGAACAGGTTGGCATGGGCACGCCATGTTACCAAAGGTGCCTCATTCGGATCGTCATGGAAGTAATAGTTCTCAGGCAATTCTACGTCGTCTCGCTTGCCCGTGCCTCCGAAAATTACACTGTGCACGCCGAAATTTGTGCCGCTTCTGACCTTCAAACACACCATCATTAAAATTACCTTCGTAGCAATCCCCATTTTCATAAGTCAACTTACCTTGACCATTCATACGGTGATTGACCACATAACCCGTGTACGTGATTTTGCCATTGTCATACGTTAAGGTTGTCTTTGATTTTACCGATAAAGTAAAGACCGACAAACCACAAATGATAAGAATTAAAACCGTCAGAAGCTCAAGGCGTCCTCTGGTTATTTTGATTTTTTTCATTTTTACTCAACTTCTCTTTAAGAATTTCTTAGTCGCGCTAGCCATTGTTCACAGCCACACTTAACCAACTCATAGGTAGCATCAAAATCACCTGTAAACCATGGATCTGGTACACCACCATCTACAAAAAGAAAGATTTTTTCATCAAATCGTCCTCGTGACATTTCTTTTAAATCTGCCACGTTATTCGTATCCATCCCAATGATGACATCAAAATCTCGAAAATCTTGATAAGAAATCTGTTGTGATGATTTTTGATAATCATAAGCAATATGATACTTTTTTAAAATACTTTGCGTTCCATGATGAATGGGATTACCATGTTCCCAGCCAGAAGTTGCACGGCTTTCAATCAGCCACCCTTCAGCACTAGCCAAATCTTTCATCACAAACTCAGCCATTGGACTACGACAAATATTTCCTAAGCAAACAAAACAAACTTTTTTCATGTTCTCTCCTACATAGTCAGTAACTGATTGTTTAAAACTTCTGTTATCATTATAACAAAAAAGAAGTCTTATCACATGTAAATTCCCTTATCTGTCGACTTTAAGAAAAAATTAAGCCTGACTGCATACAATATAGATAATCCTAAAACTTTTCTTTTTCATAATCTCCTGAGAGGGCTCCGCTTGCGGGGCTCTCTCGTTTTTTATAAAAAGTTCTTAGACAACTAAGAACCTTTAATTATTTATTCACATTTAGTTCAACTTGTAGTAACATGGCAAAAACAATTTCTAAAAATATCATCACTAAACTAAGATAAGTCATGCTCGCCATGTGACCTAAGACAAGCGCAAGTATCGGAATCAAAATAGCAAAAACAAAATATGTTCTTGATTTATATCGCCATGAATAGGGTAAAAGATATGCTCCAAAAACCATTGTATAAACCATAAGCATTTTTTCAGGTACTGCACTAAAGACCCACATAACAATCAATAAATAAATCAATTGGTTGCAGGTAAATAAGAAACCTAGGTTCGTTAATGGATTTTCTTTGGAGAAGATGTCAACATTCAGCCATTTCCCAACAAACCAAGAGAGTGGCAACAATGGACATGAACAATAAAAAAATCAAAAGATTTTGGACAGGTAGCGATACCTTCATCATAGTTACCAAAGTTATTGAAACCCAGATGATGGTGGACGCAACAATAAAAGGTTGCCCTTTTCTCTGACTAACAATCATATCTTTTCGTAAAACTTCTAATTCCATAATCTTGCTCCTATAAGCACTTTTTCTCAATTATACCACACTCCATAGCCATTTATAAAATAAAGAAAGAACCTTGGAAAACCAAGGTTCTTTCCGGAGATTATGAAAAAGAAAAGTTTTAGGATGGTTATAGTATATAAAGACTTGCTTAAACTTTCCTTAAGATAATATTTTATTTTTCAGCATAAGAATACCCCAGATGATCATATGCTTTAGCTGTAGCTACACGACCTGTACGTGTACGCATAATAAAGCCCTTTTGAATCAAATAAGGTTCATACATATCCTCAACCGTATCACGCTCTTCAGCAATATTAACAGATAGAGTTCCCAAACCAACTGGACCACCATTATAAACTTCAATCATAGTACGCAAGATTTTTTGGTCAATGTAATCAAGCCCTTCATGATCGACATCCAGCATTGTTAAAGCTTTATCTGTAATATCTTTTGTAATAATACCATCACCCATAATTTGAGCATAGTCACGAACCCGTTTTAACAAACGGTTGGCAATACGTGGTGTACCTCGGCTACGCCGCGCCAATTCTTGTGCAGCTTCATGCACGATTTCCATTTCAAAAATATCAGCTGTGCGTTCAACAATTTCTGTCAAATCGTCAACCGCATAATATTCCATATGCCCCGTAATTCCAAAACGCGCACGCAATGGATTCGAAAGCATCCCTGCTCGAGTTGTTGCTCCAATTAGCGTAAAAGGTGGCAAATCCAAATGAACACTACGACTAGTCTCACCATTACCAATCATAATATCAATATAGAAATCTTCCATAGCGCTATAAAGCACTTCTTCTATCGCCATCGGCATACGATGAATTTCATCGATAAACAAAACATCCCCAGGTTCCAAATCATTCAAAATAGCAACCAAATCACCAGCTTTTTCAATAGCTGGGCCAGAAGTTTGTTTGAGATTCACCCCTAATTCGTTAGCAATCACAAATGCCATTGTCGTCTTACCAAGACCCGGAGGGCCAAACAATAGCACATGGTCAAGTGATTCATCACGTAATTTTGCTGCTTCAATAAAAATTTTCAGCTGATTTTTAACCTTATCCTGTCCAATATATTCTTTTAAATATTGAGGACGAAGCGTACGTTCCACAAATTCTTCGTCACCCATGATATCATTATCTAAAATTCTACTCATAGCCTTATTATACCAAAACAAGAGCTGTCAGTGAATTGTTTTGATAACAGTCTACAATCCCCACCAGGCTGTCAATAAAACCGTAAATCCCTTTAACATTTGCTCCTTCTCCCCTTTCTCTAATTTCTAATATTATTGTAAATGGTTCGAAGAAAAAACAACATGACAAAAATGTCATGTTGTTTTTATTATCTACACAAACTACTCCACAGCATCAATATCAAGTTGCCATTCTTCTTTAAGTTTATTTTCTAAATAAGTATCACCAACCAATCGTGCAAATAATGTTGCATTCGTAAATGACTGTTCTGCTAAAGCAAAGTCATGTTTAAATTTCAGATAATACTTCCACTCCACCAAACTTAAAATCGGACGACGTTGAAAATCATGAATCTCTGTCATAATTTTTTCACTGATTGTAATAACACGCTCAATATAATATTCTCGTTTAAATTGGAATGCTAAGTCAATATTATTTAACAATACATTATTTAAAATTAAATCAGTCTCAGGTGAAATATGCTTTTGATTTACCAACCTTTTCATCAAATCATCGTAAAAATCCAAACTATAAATTCCTTCAAACTTCTTAGCAGAAGAAAGACAAGCAAAGTAAAGATCAATCAAAATTAAATCATTAATGGTAAAAACTTTCTTTCGATTAACTTGACCAAAATAATCATTTAAAATACCCTCTCCAAAATTGACATCTTCACTAAAATGAACATCGAATTTTGATTGTAAACAATCAATGATTAACCGTTCTTCTTCTGGAATAACATCATAAAATACTTCAGCAATTTCATCAAAATAGTCATTTTTTCGATCAAGTCGTACCTGGTCTCCATATGTAGGTGTTCGAAGAAGTAAATACTTCAACTCTTTATACCGCTTAGGTAATTCTAAACTGTCACCATCAGTTAAGGTACCTAATTTCACTCCCAGACGATTGGCAATAAAGCTTGCTTTACTGAGATTGGGTATTGATTGGTTCAACTCAATTCTAGCTAATTGTCTTACCGATAATTCTGTTTCATCCCCACAGAATTCTTCACGTGAGATTTCCTTTTCCTCCCGCATCAAGCGGATCTTCTCCCCAAATTTTTCCACTTCAATCTCCTGTTTTATTAAAAAAATCTGCTTATTTCATATTTTAACATACCACTTTCATTTGACAAACTATTTTCATTAAAAATAACAAATTTTCTAATAAAACATTTAATAAAAAACACCCAAGGCTTTCGTCTCAGGCACTTTTTTTGATTAAATTAATCTCCTAAACCAATACGGTGAAAGATTTCATCAACACGTTTAGTGTAGTATGATGGATTGAACAATTCATCAATTTCATCTTGAGTCAAACGTGAAGTGACTTCTTCATCAGCTTCAAGAAGTGGTTTGAAGTCAACTTGGTTATCCCAAGAATAAGCTGTTTTAGGTTGAACAAGGTCGTAAGCTTGTTCACGTGTCATTCCTTTTTCAATCAATTTAAGCATAACACGTTGGCTGAAGATGAGTCCAAAAGTAGAACCCATGTTGCGAATCATGTTTTCTGGGAAAACAGTCAAGTTTTTAACAATATTTCCGAAACGGTTAAGCATGTAGTCG
>OIYQ01000458.1_pt1 | contig 16902 bp, 17 predicted proteins | sample 1588311 | NCBI WGS metagenome assembly OIYQ01 (sample SAMN03283244) | human gut metagenome | biome: human-associated habitat; material: feces | host: Homo sapiens | place: Peru | collected 2012
GACTTCCTTCGCAATGTTGAATTTGGAATTATGAGTTTTCGGTATTGGATTTTGAAAAATTCAACATTGAACAATTCAAAATCGCAGGCGAAGCCGAGAACAATTCAAAATTCAAAACTCAAAATTCCTAATTCACCCTATATTCTTCCACATTCTTAAATCCGTTGAGGAAGTCGCGGGCAGCCATACGCTTCTTTCCTGCAGCCTGCAGCTCAACTATCTCAAGCCATTCATCTCCTGTGGCAACGAGCAGACGTCCGTGTTCTGCCTTTAACGTGCCGGGAGCGACTCCTCCTGTGGCAACATTCGTCTTTGCCGTGCGGAAGACCTTCAGCACAGACGCAGCATTTTTCCCTTCTGCCTCACCACGGGGCGAGAGCGTTGTCCACGTCCCGGGATACGGACTCAGACCGCGCACGAAGTCGTACACACGCTTGGCTGGCAACGTCCAGTCTATCTCACAAGTCTCCTTGAATATCTTCGGCGCCGCATGCAAGGGCAGGTCCTCACGCTGCGGTTGTGCAGGAACGTCGCCGTCCTTCTCTATAACGAGGTCCACGGTGTCCTGGCAGATACCTGCACCAAGCTCCATCAGACCGTCATATACATACTCCACGTCAGCGTCGTCTGGGATGGCGAATTCACGCTGCATGATTATCTTACCCGTATCGATGTCATGATCGAGGAAGAACGTCGTCACGCCAGTCGTTGTCTCGCCGTTGATGACAGCCCAGTTTATCGGGGCAGCACCGCGATACTGCGGCAGAAGGGCGGCATGCACATTGAAGGTGCCGAAGCGGGGCATTGCCCACACCACCTCTGGCAGCATTCTGAAAGCCACCACCACCTGCAGGTCGGCATCATAGCCACGCAGCTCCTCAAGGAAAGCCTCATCCTTCATCTTCACCGGCTGTAGAACAGGCAACCCGTGCTCCAGGGCATATTCCTTCACAGCCGATGCACGCAGCACCGAACCGTGACGTCCTACGGGCTTATCAGGCTGAGTGACCACAGCCACAACATTATATCCGTTTTCCACAAGTCGCTTCAATGAGCCGACAGCAAAGTCGGGTGTTCCCATGAAGACAATACGCAAATCTTTCTTTTCCATCTTGTTTTATATCTATTCTTTCGTACAAAGTTACGAAAAAACAAGGGTGGGAAATAAACGTTGCCTTATTATTTTTCACAAAACGAAAAAAAACGTAACTTTGTATTTACATTCATTTGAAGTAACAACATAAAATTCAGAATATCAGAGATGACACAGAAAGAAGACATCAAGAACGCTGTAGAGACAATGCGCAAGGGTGGAGTGATACTCTATCCCACTGACACCGTATGGGGAATTGGCTGCGACGCCACTAACGCCGAAGCCGTTGCAAAGGTATACAAGATAAAACAACGTGACGACTCGAAGGCGCTTATCTGCCTCACCGACTCGGTAGACCGCGTGCAGCGCTACGTGCGCGACGTGCCGCCGGTGGCTTGGGACCTTATGGAACTTGCCGAGAAGCCGACAACGGTAGTGCTCGACGGCGCCGTGAACCTCGCCCCGAACCTCATCGCCCAAGACGGCAGCATCGCTCTGCGCGTCACCAACGAGCCGTTCTCGAAGGAGCTTTGCTACCGTTTCCAGAAGGCTATCGTGAGCACAAGCGCCAATATCAGCGGCGAACCGACGGCACAGAACTATCGCGACATCGCGCCGGAGATACTGGAGGCTGTCGACTATGTATGCTGGACTCGTCGCCAGGAACACAAGCCGCACACTCCGAGCAGCATTATCAAGCTCACTAAGGACGGACAGGTAACCATCATACGCAAGTAAATGGAACAGACTGCGATTGACAAGAAAGACGCAACGCTGGAAGAAAAGCTGTACGCTTGGCGCACGAAGCATTTTTCCGACCGTCAGGCGACTATCATCCTCGCCCTCTGCATCGGATTCTTCGCGTCGGTGGCTGCCTACGTGCTCCACTCGATAATTCACATCATACAGCACATGCTGACGTCGAGGTTTCATGCCGACACGTTCAATTGGCTCTACCTGATGTTCCCGGTTGTGGGCATCTTCTTAACGTCGCTCTTCGTGCGCTACGTGGTGAAGGACAACATCTCGCACGGTATCACGCGCATCCTCTACGCTATATCCTCGAAGCAGTCGCGACTGAAAGGGCACAACTGCTGGACATCGGTTGTGGCGTCGGCTATCACCATCGGCTTCGGCGGATCGGTAGGTGCCGAGGCGCCTATCGTACTCACGGGTTCGGCTATCGGTTCCAACCTCGGACGACTGTTCGGCATGGACAAGAAGAAGCTGATTCTGCTTGTTGGCTGCGGTGCTGCCGCCGCCATCGCCGGCATCTTCAAGGCGCCCATAGCCGGACTGGTGTTCACGCTCGAGGTGCTGATGGTCGACTTGAGCATGGCGTCGCTGCTGCCTATCCTCACGGCAGCGGTCACGGCTACGTGCTTCACGTATATCTTCATGGGCAGCTCGTCGCTGTTCAGCTTCCACCTCGACAGCATGTGGGGCGTGGAGCGTGTGCCGGCGTGCATCATCCTCGGCATCGCATGCGGACTTGTGAGTCTCTACTTCATACGCTCGATGTCGGTATGCGAGGGCATGTTCGGCAAACTGAAGCAGCATCGCTGGGCTAAGCTCGCGCTGGGCGGAGTGATGCTCAGTTCGCTCATTTTCGTGTTCCCCGTGCTCTACGGCGAAGGCTATTCTGCCATCAACGTGCTGCTCAACGGCACGAGCGAGGCAGACTGGAACGAAGTGCTGAAGAACTCTATGTTCTCGGGCGACGGCAGATGGCTTATCGTGTTCATTGCGCTCGTCATTCTGACCAAGACATTCGCCACGGCTGCCACAAACGGCGGTGGTGGTTGCGGCGGTACGTTCGCGCCGTCGCTCTTCGTCGGAGCCTTTACCGGCTTCCTCTTCTCGCGACTCTGGAACATGTACCAGGTGGGCATCTATATTCCTGAGAAGAACTATACGCTGCTCGGCATGGCTGGCGTTATGGCAGGCGTTATGCATGCGCCGCTTACGGGCATCTTCCTCATCGCCGAACTCACGGGCGGCTACCAGCTCTTCATGCCGCTGATGATCGTGTGCATCTCTTCGCTGCTCACCATCAGCATCTTCGAGAGCCACAGCATCTACGCCCTGCGTCTGGCAAGAGAGGGCAAGCTGCTCACCCACCATATTGACAAGGCTGCGCTCACGCTGCTGGGCATGCAGGATGTCATTGAGAAAGATTATCATCCGGTGGGTCCTGATCTGCCGATGAGCAAGCTGGTGAGCGAGATTAGCCGCAGCAACAACAACTTCCTGCCGGTTCTCGACAAGGCGGGCGTGCTGCTGGGCGTGGTAGATATTACGAAGATTCGCCACATCATCTTCCGCACCGAACTGTATCAGCATTTCACCGTGCGCCAACTGATGATGCAGCCTTCTGCCGTTCTTACCGAGCACGACAGTATGGACGAGGTGATGCAGAAATTTGACAAAACCGATGCTGCCCAGCTGCCAGTGGTAGATGTGAGCGGCGTGCTGAAGGGTTACATCAGCCGTACCAGAATCTATTCCATGTACAGGCAGATTGTAGCGGATATGTCGGCGGAGTAATTTTAAGTGAAGAGTGAAGAACGAAGAGTGAAGAATTCAACACTCAACATTCAACACTCAACATTCAACATTCAACATTAAAATTAATTTTTTTTATGGAGAAGAAGGATTTGAGAATTGTTTTCATGGGAACACCGGAGTTTGCGGTGGAATCCCTCAAGCGCCTGGTAGAGGGCGGTTACAACGTGGTGGCTGTGGTTACGCAGCCTGATAAACCGGTGGGCAGACACCAGGATACGCTGCAGCCTTCGCAGGTGAAGCAGTATGCCGTGGAGCACGGGTTGCCGGTGTTGCAGCCAGTAAAGATGAAGGACCCGGAGTTTGTAGAGCAGTTGCGCTCTTATCATGCCGATTTGCAGGTGGTTGTGGCTTTCCGCATGCTGCCTGAGGTGGTTTGGGCGATGCCTAAATATGGTACTTTTAATGTACATGCAGCCCTCCTTCCGCAGTATCGCGGTGCGGCACCAATCAACTGGGCAGTCATCAACGGCGAGAAGGAGACGGGTGTCACTACCTTCTTCCTCGACCACGACATTGATACCGGCCGCATCATCATGCAGAAGCGTTTCCCTATTCCGGAGACGGCAAATGTGGAGTATGTTTACGACGGGCTGATGCATCTCGGCGCCGAACTGGCGCTGGAAACCATTGATGCGCTCATCGCTGCCGACGGCAACATCGGTTCCATTCCGCAGAGCAAGCTGATAGGTGAGGGTGCCGAACTCAAGCCGGCTCCTAAAATCTTCAAGGATACCTGCCGCATCGACTTCCACAAGCCAGCCAAGCAGGTGCATGATTTCATACGCGGTCTTTCTCCATACCCTGGTGCATGGACCGAAATCAAGAAGAAGGAAACGGTAGTTTTCTTTGACGATCCTAGAGAAGGAAAGGTGGAGAATGCCGGGGGTTCAGATGATTATGTTAAATTCCCTGAGCCAACCTCTCATCCATCTCGCAAGAAGAGCACCGCAAAGATTCAGGTGCTCAAGATGTTCTCCACCCAACTTTCGGGCACGAAGCGTGGCAGCGCGCCTGTGGGCTCGCTGAGAGTAGAGGGTAAGAAGCTGCAGGTGGCTTGCCTTGACGAATGGCTTAACATTCAGGAACTTCAGCTCAGCGGCAAGAAGCGCATGGATGCAGCTGCCTTCCTCAACGGCATGAAGGACATTGCCTATTATGAGTGCCAGAAGAAGGATGTTGAGGACGATTTTTAGGTGTTAGGAATTTAAGTTTTTATAGTAATTATGACTGTAGAAGAAGATATCAAGCGTGCTGTAGAATGCATGCGCAAGGGTGGAGTGATTCTCTACCCAACTGATACCGTATGGGGAATAGGTTGTGATGCAACCAATCCGGAGGCGGTAAAGAAAGTTTATGAAATTAAGAAGCGTGATGACTCTAAGGCGCTTATCTGCCTGACAGATTCTGCCGACCGCATGGCTCGTTATTTCCGCAATGTGCCTCAGGTGGCATGGGATTTCATTGATGCTGCGATGCCTGTGAAACCTACCACGGTTATCCTGGATGATGCGAGTGGAGTGGCTAGTAATCTGGTGGCAGAGGATGGCAGTTTGGCGATGCGCGTTACGTATGAGCCTTTCTCCAAGCAGCTCTGTTACCGTTTTCAGAAGCCTATTGTGAGTACAAGTGCCAATGTGAGTGGCGAGCCAGCTGCCCAGAATTATCGCGACATTTCAGAGGAAATCCTTAATGCCGTAGATTATGTTTGCTGGAGCCGTCGCCAGGAGCATAAACCTCATCAGCCTTCGAGCATCGTAAAGATTGCCAAGGATGGCGAGGTGAAGGTTATCAGATAATAAAAAGCGTGCTACTTCATGTAGCTTTTTTGGGCATTTAGCCCATACTAAAACCACTTTGAAACTTTCTATATATAGAAAGAGCCCTGAGAAAAGGCTAAAAGCATCTTTATGTTTAAGGATGCTTTTGCCTCTTTCAGGGCTTTAATTTTTTGCCGCCTGTTCCTTGCGGCCTTGCGTTTCTTCTTTACCGCTTTTCTACATGCAGCTCGTTACTCCGAGAGTAGTTGCTACGGCGGTGAGAATGCTGATGATAACCTGTATCAGCGTATTCCATGTTTCTCTTTTCATCATGATTTTCCTTTCTTTTTAGTGGTTAAATACTTGTGTTTCCGTTTAAGAGCGATGTTGGAAATCTTCGTTTTCGTTTTCAGGAGGATTTCTCAGAAAGAGCGCTGCCCCCCGAAGGGGGCTTTGGCTAGCCCATGTTTCCGTCGCCGTCAGTGCCGCCACCTTCGGTAGTTCCGCCACCTTCGGTAGTTCCGCTGCCTTGACCGCCGTTTTCACCAGAATTTCCGCCGCCGCCAGTAGGGTTGTTACCATCGCCCTCCTCGTCTACGTTGCCCTTGTCGGCAGAAGTAACCTGCTTGATTACCTTTCCGTTGCGGTCGTAGCAAGTGATGCTGATGGCGGTGTTGGCGAGTTCCTCCTTGATCTCCACACTTGGGGTGAAGATGACGCGGCGGGCGGTGATGAGGGCGGTACTTACGAGGTCAACCTTCTCAACGGCGTTGCCTCGCACACCGAATCGCATGGTTCCGAGACCTGGGATTGCCACACTGTGACCCTCAGTGGCCCATGCCACGATGACGTCGCTCAATGCGTTCCAAGATGCGTTTACCACACCCTTTGGCAGTCCGGAACGGAGAGAAGCTTCCTTGATTACCTTGTCGGCAGTGAGTTTGCCGTAGAGCTCTGGAGTGAGCACGAATGCGTAGCGGGTTTTGTTCTTGTCGAAAGATACGTTACGCTCAATTGCCTTAAGTTTCATTCCCATAATGTTTAATTTTTTTAAGTGGTTATTAATGTTGAAAATCTGTAAGCGTGAATCCGAGTTTGCGCGCTTTCTCGAATTTCACGGTGCAAAGGTACGAAAAAATTTTGACATGGGCAAGTAAAATCGTAAATATTTTTCAACTTTAACTTTTCTTTACAAAACGAGAGGCCTTCCGGTAGTCGGCACAAGGCGGCTTGACGGTGCTTCTGCTGTATCTCCATACCCTCGCCCGCGCGCGCCTGTTATTATTTTATCGTGATGAAATATTTTTTTCATCGTGACATAAAAATGAAACTACGGCTAGAGGGGGGAGAAGGAGTGATGAAGCGAAGGTTGAGGGGAGAGAGAAAAAGAGGGTGGTCATTAAGGTCATTAGTCATTAAGGTCATTAAGCACTTTGAGATTGGGGGTATTTTTTTAGGACAATAATAAAAATATAAATATTTATATTTTTATTATTGTCTCTATATTTACTCCCCGACGGAGAATCCTTAATGACCTTAATGACCAATGACCTTAATGACCACTTTTGACCATTAAGATGTAAAGATAATTGAGTTTCCCCTTTAGGGGAAGAGTTCTTGCCCATAGTTTTCTTCTGAAAAAAAAGAAGAAAAAGTTTGGTGGTAACAATTATTTTTTCTATCTTTGCCCCCATCAAGCAAGCTAAAGAATAAGCTTGCCTCTGGTAAAAACTAATATAGATAAAAATTTATACTTATGACACAGAAAACTACTACTTATCTAGCCACTGCTGTGCGTTATTTTGCTAACCCCAGCCTTCGTGGCAATGCCCAGGAGACTCCTGAAATGGAGCAGCGTACTATCGGTGTATTGTCGGGCTTGCAAGCCCGGTTGCCTCTTGTTGTGCTTCGCCTTGATGAGCAGAACCATTATGATTCTCAGGCAGTTGTTGTGCTTGAGCATGGGCGGCAGATAGCTTATCTGGCTGCAGATGATGCCCATCAGTGCGTGGCTGAATACGGTGAAAGGCTTCGGGTCGGGATACCGGTAAGGGTGACGGAGGTGAACGTGGAGAAACACGGGGTGTTCTGGGTGGAGAAGCCTAAGATGAAGGGGGCTTCTTCTACTTCTTCTTCTTCTGCTGCTTCTGTTGCTTCTTCTGCTGCTTTTTCTGCTTCTCTTTCTCTTCCTGCTGCTCTTGATTGGAGCGGGTGGATGGAGCCTGCTGCTTTGGCCCTCCCTGCTGCTTTTAGGCAGAGGATAGAATCGCTGGAGCTCATCATCGATTTCTGCTTGGGAGAAATAGAGGCGGATGAGGAAGGCGGGGGACCTGCGATGGAATCGCAGGGAACGGGGGCGCAAAGGGGGAGTGCTGGCTCTGCTTCTCCTTCTAGCTCTGCTTCTTCTTCTGGCTCTGCTTCTCCTTCTCGCTCTTCTTCTTTCTCTTCTTCTGAAGCTACGCTTTGCGAGTATTTGGGGTGCTGGCTGGAGGAGGTTAGCTTTGATGTGAGCAGGGAGGCGCATGAAAGGGTGCTGAGATACAGACAGCTGCTCGAGGCTAGCGGAAGGCCAAAACTGATGGAAATGGCTGAAAAGATGGATAGGGCGCTGGTGAAAGGAGGATGCATTGAGGTTACCCGAAAAAGATGCGAAATGTGGCAACAGATGATGGAGGATGAAGGTGTGAAAGAGGACTTTGACCACTTGATGGCTTTTTCTACATCCGTGCCACAGGTGATGCTGGCTGATACTGAAATGAAGGTGAGGCAACTGCCGGGTAGACTGTATGACTTCATTGCTGATGATGCTAAGTTTCTGTCACATCTTCGCTATCTTATGCCGCCGCTTTGTGCTTTGCGTAATATCTTGAGCTATAGACTGTTGAGGAAGTTGCTGTGCAAGAAACTGGGGGTTAGCGATGCGGCTTGCCGGGCTGCCGGGAATACTGATTTTTCAGGGTCTTTTTCAGGGTGCTCATCAGGGTCTTTTTCAGTATCTCCTTCGGGGTCTTCTGTTTCTTCTTCGGGTTCTTCAGTATCTCCTTCGGGCTCTTCAGTATCCCCTTCGGGTTCTTCTGTATCTCCTTCGTCCTCTTCAGTATCAGTCTCTGAAAACGGGGAGGAGAAGGGGGCTGGTTCTTCTGTTTATCTTTCGCCTGTTCGGGGAAAGAAGATTGATTTCATCCGTGTGGTTAATGTGCTTTATGAATTGGGGCTTTTTACGGATAAGGATGGGGTTCGCTGCACCAAGAAGGAGGCTTTCCGGGCGTTTGGAAGGGCGGTGAATCTGGATTTGTCTAATTACAATAAGGATTTGAGTCGCGCTCTTAACGATACGACGACCCGGGAGCGCCAATTGCAGATCTTTAAGGATATGAGACAGAAAATGGCGGAAATCTATCAAGATAAAAATTAGGCGTTGTGAGCGCATCCCGTATCTGATGGATGTTGTTTGTTTCGGAATTACAGGGGAATGTTGATGGGGGCTTTGTAGACTCCATGAAAGTTTTTTCTTGTTTTTTGGATTTTTTTTATGGGGTGATTATCAGTTAGTTAACTTTGTTTTGAGAAATATAGGCTTCGTAGACTCGAGAGGGTGGTCTACGAAGCCTTTCTTTTTTTTGCCCTACCTTTGCAACCGGAAATCAGAAGAAATGAGGCTGGTTCCTGAAAAGGATTCGGAAGAAATGACGCTGGTTGGAGTAATAACTTTTTAAAATAAATAAATGATGAAAAAGAAAACGAAAATCATGGAGCTGAAACTGGTTCGCTTCGCTAAAAAGAAAGGGTATACCATCGGGCACCTTTACTGCCTGGGGGAAAGGGATGAAGAAGGGACCTGCGATGGAATCGCAGGGAACGGGGGCCAGACGGGGGACTTGGAGGCTGATGAAGGGCTGAAGGGCGACGGGGGGCTGAAGCCTTTCTGCGATACGCTGGAACCGCCGCGACGCAACCTGCTGAATGGGGGAAAATGGGATAAGAGACTGAAGGTGAAGGGGATGACGGCGATTCCGGAAGGGAGATACCAGATGAGGTTTACCTATTCGCCTAAATTCGGCAAGAGGCTGTTTCAGCTGATGGATGTGCCTCTCTTCGACGGCATCCGCATCCATTCCGGAAACTCGGTGAAGGATACGCAGGGATGCATCCTGGTGGGGAATAACACGAAGGTGGGAAGACTGGAGAACTCGAGAGCTGTGCTCTTTAAGCTGGAAATGATGCTGAAGGGGTTTCAGGGACCTAACGACCTGGTGTTTATTACGATTGTGTAACTATTGATTTTTTAACTATTTAATATTTATAAATGATGAATACAGAATTGATGAAAGTGGTGCAGCAGGGCGAGGCCTTCGCTGTACAGAGCCAGAAGGCTGAGGGCGGCCAGATTAAGAAATGCAACATCCTGTTGCAGGAACTTGGCGGCAAGTTTGAAAACCAGTTTGCTGCCCAACTTTGGGGCAATGCGGCAGAATGCCGTTTCCAGGCTGGGGATGTGGTGGCGGTTCGCCTGCGCTTTCAGACCCGCGAGCATAATGGGCAGGTGTTTCAGGACATCTCGGTGCAGGAAATCGTTAAGCTGAACTGATGTATTAACTACCTTAATTTTCGTATATGGGGAAGTTAAGAGAAGTTAAGGGAAGTTAGTGGGAAGTTAAGGGACAAATGTCCTAAGTTTTACGAAAGAAGACTATAGTCTCTTCACTTCCCGAACGACCGTAGGGAGTGATAACTTCTTTAACTTCTGTCAATTCCCTCACTTGCAAAACTTGAATTAAAAAAGAAAAAACTAATATGGAAAAGAATCTTAATTTGAATCAGAATGTTGGAATGGTGATGAATGGGGGTGAGCATGTGCAGATTGAGGGCATGGCTTTCTTCGACAACCGCAAGTATTTTATGTTTTCGCCTGATGATCCGAAACCTAATCAGGTTTCCAGTTTCCGTACGCTGGGCATTGTGCAGCAGATGAGCGACGGCACGGTGGATTTTACGGTGAAGGGGTATCCGCGCTCGCAGAGTAAGCTGATCAGGAAGTTTGCCCACGGCCGTGCTTCGGAGACGAAGGATGGGGCGATACAGATTTTTCTGAAGGTTTTTAAGAATGAGGGCATCAATATTCCTAAGGCGATGCGCAAGGAGAGCCGCGAGGCGGTGCAGGCTATCATGGATTATCTGATGCTGGGATAGGGCCCTAGATGTACTTACTGGATCTTTATTAACTGTTTTATTTTTGATTGGAAAATGAGTGTTTATTTGATTTCTGTTAGGGGAGGGCGCAAGGTGGCCCTCCCTGTTCTCACCGAGGAGTCGTATCGCCGGCTCAGAAATACTTCTTCGCAACAGGCTAACCTAAGGCAGGCTAGAATGGGTAACCAGGCTGCTAAACGGAGGCTTATCCAGTTTAACTATTCGGGGTATTACCCGGATGGGGTTGTGAAGGGGTGCCGGCTGCCTAGCCAGGCTTTCGGATTTGATGTGGATGATGAGGGGGAGTTTGAACGCATAGCTAAGATGCTGATGGAGAAGAGGGGACCTGCGATGGAATCGCAGGGAACGGGGGCTAGGCGGGGGACCGCTGGCTCGGAGATTAAGGGAGCGGCTGGAGAAGGAGCGACGCTGGCTGAAAGGCTGGGACTGCTGATGCTGGAAAGAAGCGCGAGCCAGGGCGGACATGCTGTTTTTAAAAGAGAAAAGGGAAAGACGATTCTCGAAAACCAGGTGCGCATAGCTAAAGCCCTCGACTGCGAACTGGATACCAATGCGCATGATATCAACCGGGTTTACTTCTCAAGTACTGCTGATAAGGATGAACTGCTCTTCCTCTCGCCTGAACTCTTTAATGACCAGTATGGGGTGAGCCCGGGGGCTGATGTGGACCGCGTTGCCGAGGAGGCCCGAACGCTGGAAGATAGGGAGAAAAACGGAAGAGAAGAACTGCCAGAAGGAGCCCACGGGAGCAATAAGCACTTCAAGGTGGGGGAAATGGAGAGAACGGAGAAGCCGGGGGGAACGGAGAAGCCGGAGCCGGGGGGACAGGCGATGGAATCGCCTGGAACGGGGGCCCAACGGGGGACATGCTCCTCATCTGCTGGCTCTGCTTCTGCTGGCTCTGCTTCTGCTGGCTCTTCATCTGCTAGCTCTTCATCTGCTGGCTCTGCTTCAGCTGGCTCTGCTTCTTCTTCCTCTTCATCTTCCTCTTCTTCCTCTTCTTCTTCCTCTTCATCTTCCTCTTCTTCCTCTTCTTCTGGAGAGAATTACTTGGGGATACCGTATGAGGTGATTATTGAGAAATGGTGGGGGATGTATAACGACGGGAAAACGCCGGTGACCTCTAACAGAGATGTGCTCACTTTTGAACTGGCGGTGAACCTGAGGCATATATGCGGATTCGACAGACTGCTCATGGATAGGGTGATTCCTTGTTACGACGGGTTTCCGGAAGAACAGAAGATGAAATGCATTGACTCGGCTCTGGCTGAAAGACGAACGCAGATGCCGAAAAGACTGAAAGATGTGCTCAATGCGCTGAGACAGGAATATCTCAAGACGGGATGCGGAGATGCGCAGGAAGGCGTGCAGGTGGCTGATGCGCTGGACGAGGCCATGCAACAGGATGAACTCTGGCATTTTAACCGACTGCCGAAACTGCCGATGGGCGTGAGCGACAGTGTGGCGGCTGCCGGAACTCCACTCTGTATGGCTACCCTCATCGGCATTGCTCCGGCTCTCGGGGCGCTGGCTACGGGCGTGAAACTGGATGTGCACGGCAATGCGAGGGGACTGAATCTCATCTCCTACATCTGCGGCGAATTCGGTTCGGGAAAGGGACAGCTTGACCCGATAATCGGTGCCTGGATGTACGAACTGCAGGCGCAGACCGACATCTACACCCAGCAGGAGGAGGAATGGGCGCAGAAAACCAGACGTATGAAGAGCGGAAAGGCACCCGAACAGCCGAAACTGCCGGTAAGAATGCTGCCGCTGAACAACACGCTTGCCAACATAGCCGAACGACTGGGAAATGCTGAGGAGAAACACAGCTTCAGTTTTACACCCGAGGCTGATACGGTGGCGATGAAGTGGAAGTCGTCGATGAGCGATTTCAGTGTGATGCTGCGCCAGGCTTATGACGAGAGCCGCTACGACCGCGAGGCGAAGAGCGCAGATGCTACCCGTGTGCACATCAAGAAACTGCTCTGGAATGTTACGATGTGCGGCACGCAGGATGCCCTGTACCGCGTGATTACCAATTATACCGACGGTCTGCTCTCGCGCATCTCCATCGCCCGCACGCCCGACAACACGTTTGCGCCGCTGGCTCAGAAACCTTCTCACCTGACCGACAAGCAGGAGGAGCGCATTCATCAGGTGGCTCATCTGCTGCCGATGATGCAGGGCACGGTGGTGCTGCACAAGCTGGAGAACCGGGGCAGGGAATGGCTGGAGCGAATCCGTATGGAAGCGATGAAGAACGACGACAGGGTGCTGGCTCGCCAGCGTCTGCGCGGCTGTGTGAATGCGCAGCGCATCACCTGTGCACTCTGGCTCTGCAAGGTAGCTGAATCGCTGATTGGGCGTTTCGGACTTTCGGGTGCTGAGAAGCGGCTGAAGCTTACGCCGAAGCTCTGGATTACCACGCTGGAGAAACTGCAGAATGACGACATGCTGCAGACTTTCGACCTCATAGCCGATTATCTCATAGACAATGATCTCTACTATTTCCGCGAGCGGATAGAGGGGGCTTATGAGTCGAAGAATTATCAGATAGGACCGAGAAACCGCGTGGGCAAGAACGACAGTATCTTTGCGCGGCTTGCCGATGAGTTCAGTATGGAGCAGGCGATTCAGCAGTGTATGGCTGTGAAGGGGGCGAATGTGAGCCGCAACAGTGTGCGCATGATGCTGAAAAACTGGCGCAACCAGGGGCTTATCGTATTGGGCAGTGTGCCTAACCATTTTCAGAAGGTTCAGAATCTTCCTGCGGGTGGTCATTAAGGTCATTGGTCATTAAGGTCATTAAGAGAAAATCAATAATAATGAATGGTATGAAAATACAGCATGATTATGAAACTTATGTGCGGCTGTGGCGACTGCTGCGCCGCACGCGAAGGCTGTTTAAAGAGCGGCATGTGATGTTCTGTCCGCGAAGGATACTGCAGGAGTGGCTGCCGGATGAGGCTACCGACGAGTTTATCTATGATGTATGTCGTAAGGCGGGACTTGAAGGGTATGGGCTTCTGCCTTCTCCCCTTGAGAGTGCTTTTGAGAGCAGGAATTTCCTGATAGCCTTCGTGAGCCGGTATCTTGACACAGACGGTCCGATTTCGGTGTATCCGCTGGTGAAACGTGCCTTTCGTGAGGTTTACCCCAACGTGAAGATTTCGGTGATGAAACGAAAGAAAGAGTGATGAAGCGGAGATGCCTTCCTGAAAGAAAGAGGGCATCTACCGGAGATGCCTTCCTGAAAGAAAGAGGGCATCTACCGGAGATGCCTTCCTGAAAGAGAGAGGAAGGATAATAAAAACAAGAAACCCTGCAAGAAATAAATCTTGCAGGGTTTATCTTGGGTGGAAGGTGGGACTCGAACCCACGACATTCAGAACCACAATCTGACGCTCTAACCAACTGAACTACGTCCACCATGTTAGCTAGCTTAAATGTCATTTCTTTTAAGCGAGTGCAAAGGTACGAACTTTTTTCGGTTCTACCAAATTTTTGAGCAACTTTTTTTAAAAAACATCAAAAAAAGTGGCATTTTTCGTCTTTTTCCATCCTTTTCTCTAGAATAAAAGGGTAGAAGAGCGCGAAAATGCCACTTTTCCTTATCAGCTGATTTTTTTACTTAGCTGGGCTTGCTGGAACAACCGGAGCTGCCTGCTGAGCACCTGCACCTGCTGCTGGAGCTGCTGGAGCTGCCTTCTGTGCACCTGCTGCTGCATCCTTGCTAGCACCTGGCATGGCAGGAAGAGCGGTCTGCTCCTGGGTTGCACCCTCCATGACGCTGTTTTCGCCAGTTGCCTGAGGAGCTACATAAGCACATGCCACGCTGATAACAACCAAGGCTGCAGCGAGGCCCCATGTTAATTTCTCAACAATGTCGGTGGTCTTGCGAACACCCATGATTGAGTTGGTTGAAGAGAAGTTACTTGCGAGTCCACCTCCCTTTGACTCCTGGATGAGCACGATGAAAATCATCAGGATAGCTACCAGGACGATTAATACTACTAATAATGTGTAAGCCATTTTTTAAAACTAGTTTTATTTATTTATTATTCTTATTTATTTTTTTTTCTCCGGAGATTTCTTCTTGCTGTTCAACATCAGTTTCTCCAGGAATCTGAGCTGGTCAACATAATATCCGTTCTTGTCAGGACGCTGCTGATGCAGTCGGCTGATGATGTCGTAAGCCCTCTGATACCTGCCCTGCTTGATGTAGATGCGGGCGAGGGTTTCGGTAAATACGCCGCTGTTTTCCTCTTCGCCGTCCTTGCCGGAATCGGTCTGAAGTTCGGGCGTAAATTCCGGTTTGTAATCTTCGTCCTGCTGGATTTTAGGCAGCTTGAAACCGCCATCCTCCATAAAGTCGTCGATGAGGCTCATGGTGCGCGAAGTATCTTCCGGCTCCTGCTGGTCTTCTGTCTCCATGAGATACGCCACATAGTCTACTGCCGCATCGGCAGGTGTAGGCTTGCGCTTCTCCTTCTTCTTCTCTTCCTCTTCGGCATCCATCGGTATGGATCCCAGGAAGTGGTCGATGAGGTCGCTGGTGCGGTCGCCGTGTTTTTCTGCTCCCGTTTCCTTTCTTTCCGATTCCTTCAGCTGGTTGAGATCCACCTCTGACGGGTCGGGTTTTATCTGATAATGGGCTGCCTCTACCATCTCGAAGATGATTTTTCGGTCGGTGATGTAGATGGCTGCCCGGCGCAGTTCTTCGTCGAAACTCGGGTCGTGAAGCAGGTACAGATTCTTCAACATCAGCAGACGTGCCGTCTGATAATACGGATATAGGGCCAAGAGGGCGCGCAAGTCGTAGAGCGTCTCTCGGTTCATTTCCTCTGGGTGTTGTATCAATCTGCTTAGTTCCACTATATTTTACTTTAAACTTTGAACTTTGAAATTTGAACTTTGAACTTTATGATTAGTAAAGCCGTTGAATTCTTCACTCTTCACTTTTCGTTCTTCACTTACTTTACCAGTTAGCCACCGTAGCGTTGAATATCTGGTCTACCAGGTCTTTGATAATCTGGGTTACCAGTTCTTCCTGCACCGAGGCAAGGCTCTGGGTGGTGTCGTAGGTCTTGGCAGATGTAAACTGCTTTTCGAAGTCCTCGGCATGGTTCTTGGTGTTGGTAAAGCGCACGTTTACGGTGATACTGAGCTCGGTTTGGGCAGAGTATCCCTCGGCGCTTACCGACTTGTTTCGCTGAGAATATTGGGTGATTTCGCCCTCTATCTTCAGGTCGCCGTTGCGCGACACCTGTACGAGCTGGGTGTTGCTGGCAAACTTGTCCTTGATTTCGTTGTTGAACATCGGACCCATCGGACCCCACACATACGAACTTCTGATAGGGAAGTCGGCAATCTGTATGGTCTTGGTTTTAGTGTAGTCGATGCTGGCACCGTTGAACTTGTAGCTCACGGAGCATGCAGCCATGACCGCCACCATGAGAGTGAGTCCTATTATATATAGGTACGCGCGTAAATGCTTCATAACTTATATTTGTTAATCTTTCTGTACAGGGTTCTGTCGGAGATTCCCAGTTCTTCAGCCGCTTTCTTGCGGTTTCCGTTGTTTCTCTCCAGCGCCTTTTCTATCATCTGCTTGCTCAGGTCGCTGAGGTTCAGATTCTCGTTTTCTTCCTTAATCTCCTCAATCTCGGCATCCTCGGCTTCGGGTTTGTAAGTGCCCCTCATGCCTCCTGCAGCCATTTCCTGACGGATGTGCTGGAGCTCGTCGAGGTCGGTAATTGGAGGTACCGACGGAACCGGTGAAACGGATGATACGGACGGAACCGATGAAACCGGAGTTACGGCTGATACCGGAGCTACCTGGGTGCTCGGCTGAACCGGCGAAACATATCCGCTGGTGCCGCCCAGCTGGCGTGCCTCGTCGAGCTGCTTGCGCAGGCTGTTCATCTCTCGTCTCAGGTCACTCACGTTGCCCCTCAGTTCGTAGAGAATCTTGTAGAGCAGTTCGCGCTCGCTGGCGTAGCTGTGGTCGTCGTTGCCATCCTTCTGTATGGTGGCGAGCTGTGTAGACTCCTCAGCTCTCGGAATAAACTGGGTGAGGGTCTGCGCGTCGATTTCTCTTTCCCGGCTCAGCACCGACATCTGTTCGGTGATGTTCTTGAGCTGTCTCACATTTCCCGGCCACTTGTATTTCAGCATAATCTGCTTAGCCTCCTCTGAGAGTGAAATCTTAGGCAGACGGTATTTTTCGGCCATCTGCATGGCGAAGAGGCGGAAGAGCAGGAGGATGTC
>OIYQ01000459.1_pt1 | contig 16896 bp, 16 predicted proteins | sample 1588311 | NCBI WGS metagenome assembly OIYQ01 (sample SAMN03283244) | human gut metagenome | biome: human-associated habitat; material: feces | host: Homo sapiens | place: Peru | collected 2012
CACGAGCAAAACTTGCTATCGACAAACTGATTAACGATACTATCACAATCAATGTAGATGATGACCTGCTCAAAAAAGACGAATCAGAGAACGATGCCAAAGACATCGCAATGGACTCGCAGGAAGATGAAATCGAGAATAAGCCGATGGACAAGAAACGCTTAGAGAATGCTCTCGGCAAGAAATACACTCTCTATTTCCGTTCATCATTCTTCAGTTCTGTTTTTCAGGACATCTTGAAGACGAACAATGTGGAAGCAAAGGATGTTCTGAACTATACCATTGCTCGCATGGGAAACAGATGCGAACGTATGCTAAAGAAGTTTGACCGACTTTATAAGCCACTATGTATGGCGGATAAGGTTATTGACATAACTCCCTATATGAAAGAACAGGCGGAACACCGAAAGAGTATCATGGAACATGAACTGTCCTTGTTCCTCTTTAATCTCCTTGATTCTGCTTTCTTCATCTATTCTTTCAACAAGCAGTTGAATAGCACCTTGAAATTAGTCAACCTCTTGAACACTATAATCGTGTATCTTGACACCGACTATTTCACAAATGATATACGTGCCAACGTGTTCAAGAAGATACAGGATGAAATTAATGTGGCTTTCCAATGCTGCCGATACAGTGAGGACACCCAGTTGGAGACTCTTTACTTTCTTATCACCTTGCGCAGTATGAGAAGCAAATATCACCTATCCGTAGCATCTATAGAAAACTATATAGGAGTCAAGACGAATGAAGATGGCAGCAAGGAACTTCCCGACATGAATGCCATTTCCATCACCTTGTTTCTCTATTACTTCGCTGACAAGAAGGAGTTTGACGAACTGAGAATACTCATCGTAAACAAGGCTTGTGAACGAATCAAGAAAGTACCTATGGAACTTCACAGAAAGACTTCCGAATTAGTCATTCTATTGTTAGACCTTATGGCTTGTCCCTACTTGAATACAGAGAGTAAGACCCAAATAGGAGAAGCATTTGGATTGACGAAGAAAGAGATAAAGAATCTGTTGAGATACTTCAAGAATGGACGATATATGTTTACCAACTGGAAGAAGCTCAATGTAACGAAAGAATTGAATGCGAAGATTTCGCAGGAAGTTTATGCCTGACTGCGGTCTGGCATAAATAAAGGGCAGACCACAATACCCAATATTAATCCACACACATAGGTCTGTTCAGGCGGATAAGAGCCACTATAGGGACTTTGGGTATTGAGTCCCTTATATTTCATTTTTTTAGATTGAAAAATAAGAATAATATGAGTATATATAACATGACCTACCGCACCAAGACATATCTTGCAGGAGATTGGACTGGTGACAAGGATTTAATAGATAAGTTGCATGAATGGAACGACAGCGATAAGTTGGCTTTGCATTTTACTGATGTTCATAGCTTAACTTCATCTAATGATATGACATTGAATTGTAATATCAAGAAGTCACTAAGACAACGGTTAAATTTGTCCAAGACATTTGTTTTGATTGTCGGTAAAAATACAAAGAATCTGAGAAGTGGTTCATGTGCGACATGTGCATATTACAACAAAGGTTTATTGAATATAGCCCCATATTGTACAGCATCACAATGCAATGTCATAGAATATCGCAGTTATGTTGACTATGAATGTGAAATGGCTCTGAAGGATTTTCAAGCAGGTAAATTGAAAAATATTGTTGTTATTTACAATGGATTGTCAAAAGTTGATAGAAGCCGTTGTCCAGAATCTTTACGCAATATAGGTGTACATATTCCATCTGATTATTTAGAAGATGGAACACGTTATTGGAACTATCAGTCTATTAAAAATGCTATTTGCAAATGATAATGTTTATTTGTATTCCATTATCAAAAAAAATGCAATGAGGCTTATCTTTGTGCTATTTGGCTCAACAAGATTCTATTTGATTATGACAGCTCTGCTGAGAAAAATGAAATGGAAGCAATTCTTCAAGCATTTCTTTGATGCTGTAGGTACATTGTCTGCTTTCGCAACTCTCATTGCATTTGTAGGACCTTGGAAAACGCCAGAATATACGTCAATTGGATGTTTGCTTTTAATTCTTGGAATCATGCTTATCTCATTGGCTTATACATACTTTCAGATGAGGTCTATTCGCTTACTTACAATCCCAATGCGTCCTCATTTGAAAGTGACTATCAAAGAAGGCGATGTCTTGAAGGAAAAAGGTATCATAGTAATACCTGTAAATAATTTCTTTGATACAATTGTCGATGATGTGATTATAAGTAAGAAATCAGTTCATGGGCAATTCGTGTTGCAATACTTGGCAGAAAATCCAGATATTAATCAACTAAATAATTTTATAATAAACAAGTTGAAGAAACAATATCATAGGTATAAAACTATATCCAGGTCAAGAGGTAATACGTTATCATGGAATTTAGGCTCTTGTGTTGATATTGAATGGAAAGACAACATCTATGTTCTCTTTGCTTTTACGAATTTCGATGAAAAGAACCATGCAAGTATTTCTTCTGCCCAAGTACCAAATGTTTTATCCAAACTAATGAAACATTTGTCAGAGATAACAATGGATAAACCAGTATTTATGCCTTTGTTCGGTACAGGGCTTAGCAGATTAGGAAAGTCGTACAAGCGTACCCTTTTGTTCTTATTTGATTGTATTGAATATATGAGTGCAGAATCTGTAAAAATTCCATCGGGATTAAATATAGATATAAAATCTTTGAAAGCAACAGATGTTAATTTAGATGACATTAAGGAAGTCTTAAAAACAACAATTTGCTGATTATGTATAAAGCATTTCGCACTAATATAGAGGAAATTTCAAAGTTGGAAGAATCTATAAAACCAACAGATATTGAAAGTTTGAAAAATTTACGGAAAAACTTCAAACAACAAATACGTCCTTTGATTCTTCCTAAAAATGGCATCATAAAAGGAGAAACATTGAAAGATACTTATTTCCCAACTTCTATCATAGGAAAGTCTTATGACATTTTCATTTCCCATTCCCATAACAACCAAAAGGAAGCAGAAATTCTATCTGCATGGCTTACGAAATATAAGGGGTTTACATGTTTTGTAGATTCTTTTATATGGGGAAGTGCAGATGAATTGTTGAAAGAAATTGATAATAAGTATTGTAAAAACTATCGTAAAAATACATACGACTATGCAAAAAGAAATTTTACAACTTCTCATATACATGCCATCTTGTCAATGTCATTGTTGAAAGTAATTAGTGAGTCATCTTACTGTATATTCATAGAAAGTACTGAGTCATTGAATTTAGCAAAACTTGGAAAGAAAAAGACGTTCTCCCCATGGTTGTATGAGGAGATTGAATATATGAAAACTTTAGCCCCTAAAGAGCCTAAGATGAAAATATTCTGCAAGGCTGTAACAGAGACACAAGAATTCAAAGTAGAGTATGATGTATCAGAATTGGAGGATTTTGCCTTTCTTGATTACGATGCTTTCTTGCATTTAAGATGTATTACAAACTAAATTATTAGGAGGTTTAAACATGCTTGTTTCTATTTCATTGATAACTAAAGGTGTACTATTCCTTTGGAAAGCCCATGGAACGCATCTTGCGCTAATGAAAGGTGGTGCATATTTGTACTCAACTTATGGGTTGGGCACAACCATTGCTGGTGCTAAGACGGTAGCAATATGTGCAGGTTGTGTTGGAGTTGCGAGTACTACTGTCGGTAATTCTGTGGAAGGATTTGAACTATTGAGAGATGGAATTATTGAAAACAATCCTTCTAAAACATTAAAAGGATTTTGGAATTTAAAAAAAGCCTACACATCAATAGCCAGTTTAATAAATGGTTTTTCTTTCTTTTTGGATAACTCTAATGTTGAACCTGATTTGACAGACTATCTCATTAATGGTGCAAATGAGATAGCTTCATATTTAAAAGACAAGACAGAGGAACAAGCTATAGAACTTATAGCTGTAATGGAGGATATACTTAAGGAGAGAGTTTCTTCCAAAACAGATTATGACAAGCATATTAATTATCTTTACGCTATGTCCTTTTGTGATACATCTTTGTGTTATAAAGAATTGTTGGGTTGTGCAGGAAAATGCTATGACAGTATTAGAAGATATAATACTTCTTTGAAAATTGGTCCTGATTACAATTTATTTGACCATTTCTTGATATATTGTATTGCAGGATGGATGAAAGAACATGTTTCTAATACAACAGTAAAAAGTATATCACAAAAAGAAATTGCAAGAGACATTACTGATAACATACTGATATATCTTGGCTAAAATGTTGAAAAAATATTGGTGTGATAAATCAAAACTATATGGCAGAATCACGAACAACTAAAAGTATAAAGAATGCCCAAGTATCATTTTTCTATTATGTAGTATTGATGATACTTGGCTTTTGGTCAAGAAAAGTCTTTTTTGATTATTTAGGGGCCGAAGTCGTAGGTTTGGAGACTACGGCTGGTAATCTGTTAGGATTTCTCAACCTTGCAGAATTGGGAATAGGTATGTCTGTTACATATTTTATGTATAAGCCTTTATTCTCTAAAGACTATGAAGAAATAAATCGTATAGTAGCACTACAAGGCTGGATTTATAAGCGCGTTGCTTTTTTGGTAATTGCTGGAGCCTTGGTTCTAATGTGTTTTTTCCCAATAATATTCAAAAGCATGAAATTACCATTATGGTATGCTTATGCTGTATTTGGAGTATTTTTGTTTGGATCGTTATTGGGATATTTTGTTAATTATCGGCAAATTGTACTAAATGCAGACCAAAAAGGATATAAAGTTACTCGTGTAACTACAGGGATGAATGTTGTATTAAGAATTATACAAATTCTATTATTGCCGATTGTTCCTAATCCGTTTATCTTTTACATATCTACAACTCTTTTTTCAACTATTTTTACTTGTTGGTGGCTGAATCATACTGTTGCAAAAGAATATCCTTGGTTGAAAACAAGAGGTTTAAATGGCAAGGATTTGCTTAGAGACTATCCTGAAGTCATAACAAAAACAAAACAATTATTTGTCCATAAGATAACAACTGTATTACTCTTTCAAGGAACACCTTTTATTATGTATGCTTTTTCCACGCTTTCCATAGTAGCGTGCTATGCAAATTATTTATTGATAGTTGGCAAGTTGAAAGATGTAGTAAGCATGGTATATAGTAGTATGGGCGCAGCAGTTGGTAGTTTGATAGCAGAAGGCAATAATGAAAAGATAATAAGGAGATTTTGGGAACTTTTTGATTCGAGATTTTGTATTGCTGCGATATTATTGATATGTTTATATTTCTTATCTCATCCTTTTGTGGCTCTTTGGCTTGGTGAAAAATATGTTCTTGGACAATTGTTACTTATTTTATTAATTATTGACCAGAGTATTTATATTACTAGGCTTACTGTTGATAATTATATTTATGGATATGGATTATTTAAGGATGTGTGGGCTCCAATTGTAGAAGGATCTATAAATATTTCTTCTGCTCTTCTTTTAGGTTATATGATTGGTTATGAGGGCGTAATATTGGGAAGTATAATATCTCAAGTTGTTATTGTTTGTATTTGGAAACCTATTTTCTTATTTAGAGATGGTTTGAAACTACCTGTAAAACAATATTTTAAGCGTATAATATTACGTTATGCTATTATTATTATAGATGTTGCTCTTTTACAATATTTGTTCTGCTTTTTTATCCCTGAAAGATTTACCTCTTATATAGAATTTGCAATGTATGCTTTGTTAGAGTTTTTCATTGTTAGCATTGTTATCTTTGTGGAATTTTTAAGTTTCTCACAAGGAACAAAAGATTTTATTATAAGAGTATGGGGCATATTACATCATAAGTTTAATTGATTTTTTATGAATATAAATATTAAAAAAAATGAAGGATTAAAGGCAATAATAAATGAGAAACTGAGACCTTTAATAAGTAGTAATTATCTTTATTTAGACGTTCCTTATCATGCTAACCTTGGAGATACATTGATTTGGCAAGGAACCTTAGATTTCCTCAAGACCTTGCCATACAAATGTCTTTATTCTTCATGGTATAATAGCACAAAATATAGAGACGTAGCTGATAAGAATCCTAATTCTCCCATAATTTTGCACGGAGGAGGAAATTTTGGAGACGTTTGGATTGAATGTCACAAATTCCGTAAAAAGGTAATTGAAGATTTACCTAATCACAAGATTATCATTTTTCCTCAGACTATTTATTATAAGGAAGAAAAGAATCTTGCGGCAGATGCTGAGTTTTTTAGCAAGTATCCAAATGTAACAATTTGTGCGCGAGACAGGCATTCTTTGAAAACGCTTAACGATTACTTTCCTAATAATCCATCTTTATTAGTTCCTGATATGGCCTTCTATATGGATGAGCATTGGCTTAAACCTGAAACTACAGAGGAGAGAACATTGTTCTTGATGAGGACAGATCATGAACTGAAAGATGGGGAAAGTTTAAATATTCCTGAAGGAGCAGATATTAGCGATTGGCCGACTCTTAATTCTTTTGGCGGTAAGTTACGGTATGACTTATTGAGAAGATTTCGCTTAGGATTAAATTGTGTTGATAGTCTATTGGGTTCCAATATAGAACAACGATTTACGGACTTCTATTGGAAGAATTTTTTACGCCCGTATAACGTAAAGCTTGTAGTCGATTTTTTACAATCATATAAACACATTTATACTACAAGAATGCACGCAGGAATTTTGGGAGTGATCTTAGGTAAATCGGATATAAATATATATGATAACGCTTATGGAAAAATGTCATGGTTTTACGAAACATGGCTATCCGATGTTGAAGGCATCCGCATGCTAAATAATAATTCTAAAAGATGAAAGAACGTTTACATTATATAGATGTAATGAAAGGCATTACCATGTTGGTTGTGGTATTGCATCATGTGTTATGGATAACTGTTGACTTGAAAAATGTAACAAATAGTACAATGTTGGTTCTGCATGGATGGCAAGATATGTTAGCCTCTTTTATCATGCCGGCATTCTTTTTTTGCACTGGTTATTGCAGTAGTTTTAATAAGGCATTCAAGCCATTTTTTATAAGCAATTTTAAGTCTTTATTAGTACCGTCAATAACTGTAGGAATTGCTTATGAAATTATATATGGCAGATTTTTACAACTCCCTTCAACATTAAACATGGCAATGCACAAAGGATTTCTTTTCTTTTGGTTCTTGTATGCCTTGTTTTACGGGAAAATGATATTTTGGTTATTAAATAAGATCGTAAAGAAAGCTTGGATTATAATCACAATATTGTTAATTTTTGCTTTTGTCGCTACTTTATGTAATGATATCAACTTCTTAGGATGGAACTTTATGCAGTATCGACAAGCTCTAAATTTAACATTGTATTTAGGCATTGGATATTATTTTAAGAATTTCCCTTATCAGAATAGAATTTTAAATGTTGGAGCACTTCTATTTGTTGCAGGTGTGGCTCTATCTCGTATCATGCCATTTGTTATACCAAGAGTAACAGCAGGATTTAATTGTACTTTAACAGAAGAACCATTGCATATATTTTATGCATTGACTGGAACATTGCTTGTAATGTGGATCAGCAAGAAGATAGATAAAAATCTTTGCCTTGAAGAAATCGGTAAAAAATCACTTATTATCTATGTGATACATAATACTATTATATTGCATTCTACAGATTGGATATTTCGAGATATGCTTCAAAAGACTAACAGCATATTATTCGTTTTATTAATCGTTGTTGTAATGGTTGCTTTAGCCACAGCCATTTCTTACCTTATATGTGTTGCACTAAATACAAAATATCTTAAATGGACACTTGGAAAATTTTAATAGAATGACAAAAATAACAGCAATCATGTCCGTATATAATGGACAAAAATATATTAATGATTCAATAGGGTCATTATTATGTCAAACATCTCCTAATTGGCGTTTGATTTGCATCGATGATGGAAGTACGGACAATTCTTTGTCTGTTTTGCAGAACTATGCTGCCCATGATGACAGAATAGAAGTGATTCATCAAGAAAACCGAGGCTTATCCATAGCAAGAGCTGTAGCTTTTTCCCACGCAAAAACTGATTATGTCTCTATTCTGGATTGTGATGATGCTCTAAGTCCTGACTATATCGAAAAAATGACAGAAACAATAGTGCAGACGAAAGCAGATGCTATATTGTCTAATGTTGAGTATGGCTATAAAGGGAAACAGAAATATCCGACCCATTTTGAGCAATATCATATTGATCATAATTTCAAAATTCATTCAGGCATAGAAGCTTTTGGCTATACTGTACCCTGGAAAATCCATGGATGGTTCTGCATAAGAAGAGATGTTGTTCAAAAATACTATAACATAGCAGAAGCTTCTTCTAGTCCATGTAAGCATTTCTTTGATGAGTATCTAGCTAGGTTGATGTATTTGAGATGCAACACATTTGCTTTATGCGATGCCTGCTACGAATATCGTTTGGACGAAGGATCAATAACTCGTTCAGTGTCCTTAAAAAGTTTTGATTCTTTACCAACCATGAATAGAGTATTGGAGTTATGCCAAAAAGAATCAATGCCAGTAGATATAGAAATAAATGTTTATAATGAGTATTGGGCGACATTGTTAAGATTAAAATCTAAGGTTAAGTTGTTGCCATGTGATGTGCAAGACAAAGCTAAAGCTATAATTGCGGAATATAGCAAGGTGCTACTGTCAAAAGTATCATTTTCAAAATTACTCAGAGGCTCAAAAAGAACTTTAATTAAGTTTTTAATTGCAAAAATAGTGAGTGCATGTCAATAAATGAATTTCAAGAGAATCCGCTTGTCTCAGTAGTTTCTCCATGCTATAATGTAGAAAGATACTTACCGCGTTTTTTGGAATGTATCGTATCTCAAACTTATAAAAATATTGAGATTATTCTTGTCAATGACGGAAGTACAGATAATACTGGGTATATTCTTGATGATATAGCAAGTAAAGATAACCGAGTTTCTATAATACATAAATCAAATGGAGGATGTAGTAGTGCAAGATTAGCGGGTATTAAAAGGGCATCTGGTGAATATATTTATTCGTGTGATCCCGATGATTATATGGAATTGAATTGTATCCAAGCTCTGGTAGATACAGCTCATGCTTCTGGTGCAGATATAATATACTGTGATTATGATTGTATGTATACAGACAGGACGGTACCTGTTATTTATAAGTTGAACAATATGGATAAACTGACTTATTTGCATGCACAGTTAGCTGGTGGAATGTGGGGTGTTTTTTGGAACAAACTTATTCGCAAGTCTCTTATGGATGAATATCATGTATATCCCGATGCCAGAGTGAGCCTTTGGGAAGATTATCATGTTGTAAATGGATGTGCAGCTTTTGCCAATAAGATTGCATATTGCCCCAAAGTGCTCTATCATTATAATTGCGAAAATCAAGATTCTATCATGCATAATGTTTCTCTTAAGAGTTTTGAATCTATAGTTTTAGCAATCAAATTATTAGAGAAGCATTTTGAAAGAAGTGGAGTAATGCAATATGTAAAGCATGATTTTTTGCAATTGTGTGTAAAGAATAAAGAGTATCTGCTTTTTTCACAATACCGCAATTTTAGAAAATGGAGAGAATTGTGGCCAGAAAGTAATTCTTCAGAGTTATCTAAAAGCAAAGGCATAAATAAGTTGATGATAAAATATATCATAAATGGTAATTATCGAGCTGCCTATGTGCTCTCATTAATACAGCGAATAATATCTCATTTTAGTCATTAATATTTTAAAGTAATGGTAGAGACTAAGAAGAACGACCAACCATTGGTTTCTGTTATAGTTCCGTTTTATAATGTGGAACTCTATATAGGCGATTGTATAGAATCAATATTCATACAAGATTACTGTAAGATAGAATTGATCTTTATAGATGATTGTGGTTCTGATTCATCTTCTACTATAGTAGAAGAATATGTGAAGAAAGCTCCTTCTAATATTAAATGTATAGTATTGCAGCATCCATTTAACAAAGGCTTGTCTGCTGCTCGAAATTCAGGAACAAAGGCTGCTCATGGTGATTATATAATATATGTAGATAGTGATGACCGTCTATTACCCAAAGCAATATCTTCCATGGTAGAAACAGCAATAAAAGATAATGCAGATATGGTTGTTGGCGATTATATAGCTATGCAAGATGATGAAATTGTTAGTAGTAAAGTTCCTACAAATACGGCTAAAGGATTAATTGTTGGTACTTCAAATATTCTTAATTGTTATTGTCAGCATGGCTTTTATATGATGGCATGGAATAAACTTATTCGTGCCTCAATAGTTAAGGACAATAACGTTGCGTTTATAGAAGGAATTATCCATGAAGACAATCCTTGGAGCATGGAAACGACTTTTTTGTTGAAGCGTATTGTTATATTGCGTGAAAAAACATACATATACACAGTTCGTCCTGGCTCTATCGTAACAGACATGAAGGCCGATTTAAAGCGCAAATCTTGGTTTCGTGGTCTTCAATCGTATATTGAAAATATTAAGAAATATCCATTCTATAAGGATAGTTATGCTTTTCATGAATATATGGTTAGCGAGACTTTATCATTCTTGTATTTTGTTGGGCATAATTTTAATAGAAAGACTACTTGGAATGTATTGAAAAATTTAAATTTGCTTTCATACAAAAACAATTATCAGTCTCCATTAGCAGAAAAATTGCCAATAACTCATCGTGTTTTTAATTTAATGTTGATGACCCCCACATTAATGAGATATATATTATTGAAAATAACTATGGCTATAAAATAATATAAGATGGAATTGCAAAAATCAAATAAAACTAAGAAGCAACAATTCAAGAAAGAATTGCAAATGTATTTTATAACATTTGTTCTGATGCCCATCATTACTGTACCAGCAGCGATTTATCAATATTGTAACTCGAAAGGGCTAGATAAAAAAAATATAACTTTTTTGTTTGTTGCTTTAGCTTGTTATATGGCTGTCATTAATGCAAGCAAATTTCCAGGCGGTGATCAAGCAAATTATTGGGCCGTTTATATGAAAGTTCCTCAAGAAGGTCTTATATGGGCCATTAATCACATTTATGGATACCGAGATTCAACTGAAGGAAAGGAATTTATGAATGGTTTCTATAATTTTTTTGGCTATTATCTGACAGCAGGACGTTATGGTCTTTATATATTCATAAACACAATATTAGTTTACATCCCTTTCTTTTATGTTACAAAAGAATTGTATCAAGATAAAAAAAATGCAGGAATAATATGCTTGTGCTTTTTTACTCAGTTTTTTAATTTGACAATTCATCTGCAACGGCAAGTATTAGCATTTTCGATATTTATATTTGCTATGTATCGAAAGGCAAAGACAGGTAAAACAAATTATTTGTTGTTGTTTGTTGCCATTTTTACTCATAGTACAATCTTGTTTTTCATACCTTTCCTATACTTTAATCTCTTTTATGAAAGAATGACGATAAAACGTGCCATTCAGGTTTTAGTTTTAGGCTTAGCCATCATTTTTGTGGTCAGTCGAATTATGATGGCAAAAGAGATAGAACAAATGTCTGATAACGCATTGAGTTATTCTCTAAACCGAATACATAATGGTGGAGGTACTGATGATGTCGAATTTCATTTAGCCAACTTCCTCGTTTTTAATATACCAATATTATATGTATCTGTGAAGAGAATGTTTTTAAAAGGGCTTAATCGAATGGAGTATGTGGTAAACAACACATATCTTCTATTGTTCATATTTGTATTATCCTTTACAGGAAATGATTTGGTTCAATATCGATTTTCATTCTTTACCTATGGTTATATTGGCTTTCTTTTACCCGCTTTGTTGAAAGGCTCTAATCGCTATTGCAAAACATACTATTTGATAATAAGTGTGTTTTTTGTAGCAAGATTCTATTTGACATTCGATCAGATAACCTGGAGTTATGATCCTATATGGAAATCATTACTCTTTCCAGAATTTATAAATACTTTATTCCCTGGATATGGAGACATCTCAAAATATTTATAAAGGCGAATTATGCAACAATTCTCCTTTCTTTACTATAATAATGGCTGTCTATAACAGTCAGGCATTTTTGACTGATGCAATAGAAAGTGTTTTAAATCAGTCTTGGACCGATATAGAGCTAATATTAGTTAATGATGGTTCTTCAGATAATAGTTCTGATATTTGCAAAAGATTCAAGCAAATTGATAAACGTATTTCATATATCGAAAAGAAAAACGAAGGTGTCGCAATTGCAAGAAATCGTGCTTTGGATATAGCTTGTGGACAATACGTTTTGTTCGTTGATTCTGATGATATTCTATATCCAGATACATTGGATAACCTTTATAAGTATTTGGTAAGAAAACAATGTGACATTTTAAGATTTGAATTCAAAACGATCGATGAAAAAGGATCAACTTTATATCCTAATTACGAGCTAAAACGCAGAGGAAAATATTCTGGTAATATGTTTTCACCAGCTACTTTATATTGAAGATCTTAGGTGATGAGTTCTATTTATGTATGAATGTCTTTCGTAGAAGCATATTTGAACAACATCAATTAAGATTCTCGGAAGGTTGCTCATATATGGAGGACTGTGATTTGATTCTTCGCTTTTTATCTTTCTCTAAGTCTTGTGGATATTCTGCATTTATCGGATATGGATATCGTAAATATTCAAGTTCAGCAACCTCTATTTTGACAAAGAAAAAGTATCAAGATATATTGTCTGTTTTCGAAAATGTAGTTCATATGAGTGAAATAGCAACAGATATGGATATTCCTTTAAAAAGAGTTTATGAGGGCATTGGTTTGAACTTATACTATAATACGTTTATTTTTAATGATATAATAAATAGAGAAAAAATAATAAAGATATGCACAGCAAAACCGATAAGATTGGAATGGAAACTTTTTCCTTTTTCTGGGGCTAAATTTTGGAGGCTTCTTACATTAATGAGAAAAATGAACAGAAAGTTGATTTGTTAAAACGTTTTAAAATGCACATATGTTTTATTAGCCGTGAATATCCTCCTTCAAAACGTGGAGGAGGTATCGCTTCCTACGTTAAGGAGGTGGCACATGGCCTTCATGAACTTGGACACCAAGTTACTGTTATAGCTGCATCAGATGATACAAGGCAACAGTCCGATGAGATAGATAACGGAATACGCGTAATTCGTCTCAGCGGTGGCGATTTTGTCATTAGGGGTGTAGAAAAAGCTTCTTTATATCATAGATTTCGCTTTTTATATAGGTTTCTAAGTTATAGAAAATCAATATTAAAGACTATACGAAATCTGAGGAATATTGATCTTATTGAAGTGCCTGAGTATGGAGCGGAGGGATATTTTCTAAAGAAAATAGGTATCCCTGTAATAACACGTTTACATACACCAGCAATGTTCGACAGAAACTCTTTAGGCATTGCCAAATACCATGGCTTTAACAAGATTTTCAGTTGGATAGGCAAAAAAGAGCTTGACTTGATAATGAGATCTCAGTATCTGAGTTCTTGCTCTCAAGCTTTGGCTGACTGGACAATGGATAATCTGAACGTTGAAAAGAGTAGGATTAAGGTAATTTTCAATCCTGTGGCTTTGCCTCATAATATTGGTCAAAAAATTACTAATGAAGAATTTAAAGATTCGCAAGGAGCAGGTGTAAAGCCTTCCATTGTGTTTGTAGGTACCATCAGTGATGTTAAGGGGTGTAACGACTTGTTCGAGGCAGGACAAATTCTTGCTAAAAGAAAGGTGGATTTCGATATGTACCTTTACGGAAAGATGGGTGAATATGCCAAGCGTCTTAAATTGAAAGAGAAAGGCAATAATTGGTTTCATGTTATGGGTAAAGTTGATAGAGAGCATGTGTATAGCATCTATCAACAGGCAACGGTTGTTTGTTTTCCCTCTTGGTGGGATAATATGCCGATGGTGTGTCTTGAGGCAATGGGCGTAGGAGCTATTGTGTTGGGTAGTTCATCTGGTGGTATGAGAGAGATTATAGAAGACGGCAAAAGCGGCTATTTGATAGAACCTCATAATCCGCAAAAACTGGCAGACAAGCTTCTGAAATTATTGCAGCTTAATGCAGATCAAAGAAAAATGATTTCTGTAAATGCAAAGCAAAGAATTATGATGCATTTCGAGAAATCAGTTGTGTTAGGACAGATGGTAAACTATTACCATGATGTGATATCTGATTATAAAAAGAAAAATGAAAGTACTATATTGTAACCCTTCCTTCTGGGAGTATCGTTTACCTTTTTATGTTGAGTTAAATCGATTGTTTAATGGGAATTTTCATGTCTTGTATTCTACAAGATATTTTATGAGTAAACATCGTAAGTTACTTGATGAAATAAAGAAGGAATTTGGCGATAATGCTCATCCTTATAATAATGAAACAGTTTTTGACTTCAAAACCCGATCTTTCTCTAAATATCAAGAAGGAGACAAGTCTATCTCTATTCCAACTGCCTTATGGGGCATGATTAGTAAGATCAAACCTGATGTGTTGATTACTGAAGGCTTCTTCCAATGGACACCAATTGTGCAACTCTATGGATTGATACATCATATTCCTGTTTTTATGGGGTATGAACGTACTCTGTATACTGAGAGAAACAATTCTAAATTTAAGACATTCACAAGAAAAATACAGGATAAGCTATTTAGGGGTTATTTGGTAAATGGCTCTGAAACGAAAAAATATCTTGAAAGTATTGGTGTCGCACCAGAGAAAATTTTTATTGGAGGAATGAGTGCGGACAGTAAGGGGCTTAGAGATGCCATCAGTTTCTATTCTGACGAGAGAAAGAAATTATTCAAGAAGAAATTTCAAAGAGGTGAGGATGGATTAATCTATTTGTTCACAGGCCAGCTCATTACAAGAAAGGGCATCATTCCGCTATTAAATGCATGGAAAGAGCACATTAAGCATCATCCAAATGATAGTCTCATTGTTGTTGGAGATGGAGAGTTGATGGATGAGTGTAAAAAATTGTCACAGACAGAAACTTCTATCTTCTTGGAAGGTCGAGTGGAGTATTATAATATATATCGCTATTATGCTATAGCTGATGTTTATTTCTTGCCAACAATAGAAGATAATTGGAGTTTGGTAATTCCTGAAGCTATGGCGTGTGGTCTGCCAGTTGCAACAAGCATTTATAACGGTTGTCATCCGGAGCTTATTCATGAAGGCGAAAATGGTATTACCTTTGATACGTTTAATCAAGAAAGTATGGTTAAAGCTCTTGATTATTTTCATCATCAGGACTTGAAGGCTATGGGAAGAAAATCCATCGAACTGGAAAAACCTTTTAATACTGTAAATTGTGCGAGAAGAGAGTTTGATGCAATAGTAAAAATGACAAAACAAAAAGCATGAGAAGATTTTTTATATTAGTAGTTTCCTTGGTTGTTATAATACCAAGTTTGTTTGCAAAGGATAGTACAAAGGTTGCTTCTCCTTTCTCTGCTTCTTTAGAGTTAAGTACCAAGTACATGTGGCGAGATATAGAATATGGAACTGCTCCGACGGTATTCCCTATGATTGGCTATAACACTTGTGGCTTCAATGCCTTTGCTATGGGTGCCTATGCTATCAATGGCAGTCATCAGGAGGTAGATTTAGGTGTGTCTTATACCGCAAGCGAGTTTACGATGGGTGTATCCGACTATTACTATCCTTCTGCTGTAGGTGAGAAGGATGGCTATTTTAAGTTGAGCAATCGAAGCACAGGCCACTGGGTGGAGGCGTATGCCACATGGACAGGATCTAAAATTCCTTTGTGGGTAACTCTCTCTACCTACATCTTCGGTGCAGACAAAAATGCTGATGGCAAACAGATGTATTCTTCTTATGCAGAAGTGGGTTATACCCATTCGTTTAATGACAACAACAGTATGGCTGTATGTGTGGGTGCTAACCTGAACAAGGGTTTCTATACTGGTTGTGAGAGCGGCTTCAATGTGGTAAACATCAATGCCAAGTATAGTACAGCATTTAATTTTGGCAACTATAAGCTTCCTGTAAGTGCCAGCTATATCTTGAATCCGTACAAGAACAAGTCGTATTTTACAATGTCTCTTTATTTCGGAATCTAATGAAAACAGCCGTAATTTTATCTGCAAGACAAGATAAGGATACATCTGTTCCTTATCCATTGAAAGCTTATCATGATAACGTGTGTTTGATGGACAGAACCATTGAAGCGTTGACTGCCCTCGACTATACCAACATCTATCTCATAGTAGGGGGGCAAGCTCCTTTATATCAGAAGTATGCTTCGGATCATGTTCATCTCGTTTTGAATCCTGATTATAAGTTTACTTCCTCCATGGGCTCCTTAGCATGTGCTGCTCCATATATCAAGGAGGACTTCCTGCTGGTAGAGGGGGATACCTTCTATGAATATAAGGTGCTGAAAGCTTTGTCGGAGACTGATAACGAGAACTGCTTTGCCATCACAGAAGAGTCGGGTAGCGGAGATGAAGCCTTTGTTGAAACCAAGAAGGGGTATATCACCAAGGTGAGTAAAGACCGCCATCAGATTTGTAACTTCGAGGGTGAACTTTTAGGTATTGCAAAAATATCTAAGCCTACCTTCGACAGGATGATGTTGAAATGGAAGCACAGCAATAATCCTTATCTCAATTATGAATATCTGTTGCTGGATTCAACGGATGTATTGGAACGTCCTTATATCCGCTTTACCAATCTGATTTGGGGTGATGTGGATTGTGAGGATGATTTCAATAAGCTTTGCAATTACATCTATCCAAAGTTAAGAAGAAAGGAAAATCCTTT
>OIYQ01000460.1_pt1 | contig 16874 bp, 12 predicted proteins | sample 1588311 | NCBI WGS metagenome assembly OIYQ01 (sample SAMN03283244) | human gut metagenome | biome: human-associated habitat; material: feces | host: Homo sapiens | place: Peru | collected 2012
GTGTGCTCGCCGTAGAGCTGGCGCACGACCTCGTTGAGCGTGCCCTTGAGGTCCGCCATCGTCACGCCCTTGTCGATGACCATGCCCTCGATCTGATGGAACATGGGGGAATGGGTGGCGTCCACCTCGTCCTTGCGGTACACGCGGCCCGGAGCGAGAATACGGATGGGCAGAGAGCGCGTCTCCATCGCGTGGATCTGCATGGGAGAGGTCTGCGTGCGCAGCAGGATGGAGCTGTCCTCGGTGAAGTAGAACGTGTCCGTCCACTCGCGGGCGGGGTGTCCCTCGAGGCAGTTGAGCTTGGTGAAGTTGTAGTCGGCGGTCTCGACCTCGCGGTCCTCGAGAATTTCAAAGCCCATGCCGACGAAGATATCCTTGATCTCGTCGAGCACCTGATACATCGGGTGCTTCACGCCGATCTTTTCCTGCTTGCCGGGGATGGTCACGTCCACGGCCTCGGACTTGAGCTTGAGCTCCATGGCCTTGTCGGCGAGCTCTTTCGTCTTTTCCTCGATGTCCGCTTCAAGCTTGGCGCGCACGTCGTTGGCGAGCTGCCCGATCACGGGGCGCTCTTCGGCGCTGAGCTTGCCCATCTGCTTGAGGACAGCGGTCAGCTCGCCCCTCTTGCCGAGGTACTGCACGCGCAGCGCCTCAAGATCCTCCGCCTTCTCCGCGCCGCCGATGGCCTCAAGGGCTTTGGCGCGGATGGCTTCCAATTGCTGCTTCATATCATGTCTCCTTCTCTTGTGAAAGTTTTTGGCAAAAAAATAAAACCCCTCGTCCGCATGGGACGAAGAGCCTCTCCGTGGTACCACCCAAATTCGCGCAGACGGTCTGCGCGCACTCGCGACCCTTTAACGGCGGTCAGCCGTCCGCGCCTTTCCTCGCGGCCGCTCCCGGGCGAACCAAGCGACACTCCACAGACCGGCTTCCAGCCGCCGACCGGTCCTCTCTGCGCGAAGCAAGCTCGCTATTTTCCCGTTCTCTGCGTTTCTCTGACAGTTATTTATAGCACACGGCGCGCAAAGTTTCAAGTGCTTTCGCACTTTTTCTTCACAGCTTTGTCCGAAATGTTTGCATTCCCGCGCGAAATGGCTTATAATGCACCATGCTTTACCTCATTTTTTCGGAAGAAGGTGGAAAGAAAAGAATGACTCCCTTTATGGAATGGAATCTGAACTGCCTGCGCGCCATCGCCGAGCTGCGCACTCCGCTGCTCGACACGCTCATGCAGGGCGTGACGGAGCTCGGCGGCGAGACGCTGTTCATGCTCTTTATGCTGGTGGTCTTCTGATACGTTTTCTCTTTCTGCGCTCCTCGACTGCCTCCGCAAGCTCCTGTGACCTCTCCTGCGACCTTTCATCTGCCGCCTTCTTACGCTCTTTAACCTCTTCCACAACCTCATCCATATAGGTGTTGAAATTGTTCTGCAGATTGACGATCGTTCTACTGAAATCTGTAAGCGCTGACACGGTGATTGCAGTGTCTACAGCTAAAAAGCCCATGAGAAGCAGTGAGAAAAACTCATACCATATAGGTGACATCCAGCCTGTGATGAACTTCGTAAATGGTGCAATGAAATATACCACTATAAGTCCTGCCACCCCAAAGCCTACAGAATATGGAAAACACACCCTGCCGTTTATATTAAGCGGCATGCTGCTGTAATCCCACCAGTATGCATGAAACAGCTTCTCAAGCGCCCATGATGTGCCATATTCTAAGACAATGCTTCCCAAAAATGCCACCAGAAATATCTGCCACCATGTAAATGTCGCATCCGTGTGAGCAGAAATAAGATCTGCTATCGCAGTGATCGCGACACCTCCGGCTCCGTAAATAGGACAGAGCGGACCATAGAGAAAGCCTCTGTTTTCCCATTTTTTTGCCCTGATGGTACAGTAGATACTCTCATATATCCAGCCCATACAGCTAAATATAATAAAATACACAAAATATCTTGATAACCACATATATAATCCTTTCTCCCCGGATAATTTATGATATACAGCAAATGACATTGATTCCCTTATGTCTGCAAATTAAAAATCACTCTCCGGATACATCTCATCTAAGTATATATCATACCATTTTGTACACTCATTTGTCCATGAGTCAGCAACTTTTTCATATTGCAGTCGCAGCTTATCGACATTTTCTTCGTTAAGCTCGCTTTCTGCTTCACATAGCTCTTCATAAACCTTTTCTGCTTCTTCAGCCGCCTTCGCCACCGGCTCCGCTGCAAGTGCAAGCTTCCACTCTAAGTACGCCTCTTCTGTTGAAAGCTGTCTGGTCTCATGTCGCTCCCTCTTTGGGACAGCCGCAAGTGCCTCGACCATCGCAGCATCCTTTGCCTGCATGAGTGCCGGCAGATTGCCATCCTTTGATGCCTTAAGCCTTGAAATATAATGGTCATAGCCAAACGGATAGTACATCACCTTGTCATTTTCAAAGACCAATATGGCATCGGCCACCTGCTTTATGAAATACCTGTCATGCGATACAAAGAGCATGGTGCCGGTATATGCCTTAAATGCCGATTCGAGTGTCTCCTTCGCCGGAATATCCATGTGATTGGTCGGCTCATCGAGTATCATTAAGTTCGGACGGCCTGTCAGAAGCTCTGCGAGCACAAGCCTGGACTTCTCACCACCTGAGAGCGAGCTGATACGCTTTGAGGCATTTGCCCCTCCAAACAGATACATGCCAAGCGTCTTTCTTAAATCCTTCTCCAGAAGTGCCGGAAAAAGCTCGTGAAAATGGTCTCGCACAGTCTTTTCGCTGTCGATAAGTGCCGACTGCTGGTCAAAATAGCCCACCAGCAGATTGTTGCCAAGCTGGCTTGTGCCCTTTATTGGTGGAATAAGCCCTGCCACAGTCTTTAGAAATGTTGATTTTCCTATGCCGTTGTCACCGATTACGGCAATCTTCTGACCACGCCTTATACGAAGCGACAGTTCAAGAAGTGCCCTGCCGTCGTAGCCTATCTTAAGCTCCTTCTCCTCATACACCCACTTGCCGGATGGAAACTGTGGCTCGATATTGCCTGTAAAAATATGAGCTTCGTCTTCAACCGGCTTTTCTATCAGCTTCATGCGTGCCAGCATGGTCTTTCTCGAGCGTGCAAACGCAGCTTTCTTAGGCTTATGCTTGAATTTGTCGATAAGCTCATTATTGTGCGCAATCTCCGCCTGCTGGCGCTCGTAGGCTTTGCGCTGTATCTGCAGATTTTTAAGCTTCTGCTGCCTGTACTGAGTGTAGTTGCCGGCATATCTGTGCAGACTGCCATTTTCAAGCTCATAAACACCAGTCGCAACTGCATCAAGAAACGCCCTGTCATGGGACACAATGACAACAACCTTTGGATAGTTAATCAGATAATCCTCCAGCCACTCGACAGTTTTCATATCAAGATGATTCGTTGGCTCGTCAAGAAGCAACAAATCCGGCTTTTCAAGCAGCAGCTTTATAAGTGAAATCTTGGTCTGTTCACCTCCAGAAAAACTGCCGAGTGTACGGCTTTTTTCTTCTTTTTCAAAGCCAAAGCCTGTAAACAGCCTGTCGTACTCCATCTCGTAGTCAAACCGCTCTTTGGAATATGTATCCCTGTCCGGACAGCTCTCAAGAAGTATTTCCTCGATTGTCTTGTCCTGATTGGAGGAATCAACCTGACGGAGCATTCCGATTGTGATATTTCGCGAGGTTACGATTCCAAGACTATTTTTGCAGGCAGTCTCTTTGCCATGCGCTCCTGACGACATACCGCGACGGTCATCGCGGTCAAGCTGCAGCTCCCCCGCAAGAAGCCGAAGCAATGTGGTCTTTCCTGCTCCGTTTTTGCCGACAACAGCTATTTTTTCTTTTTCCTTTATATAAAAATCAACATGGGACAGAATCGTCTGACCACCTACCGAAACTGTCCCATCCTTAATCTGGTATAACATATCTAATTAATATCCTTCAAGCTGTCCAAAAGTTCGAGATCCGACTGTAAAACCCTGATATTGGACGTAACCGGCTCCTGACCCGGCTTTGTAACTGTGATTTCAATAACAGAGTCTGCCGGAATGCCGCTGCCGAATGCATACTGTAAAAAGGATACAAACTTTGGGTGGTTTGCTGTAAATGTATTTTTTGCTTTCATCATTTTCATTATGCTTGCTGGGTTCATGTATTTTCTCCAATCTTATCTATATGATATCTCTTTTGACGCACATATCTTTACGTTCGTTATATTATACCATGAGCCAATTCTATAATCTATCATTTTAGAATTATTTAATTTCTTACGATTCATCATAATAATTAAAGCGTACGCTATATCATATAGCATACGCTCTATTATTTAATCACTTAAGTTATGTATTATAATCTCACAACCACTATTCTTTATCTTTAATATATTTAATTATTATAGATGCTATAGTTGATATTATCATAAATCCAGTAGCCATCTCTATACTATACTTATATGATATTACTAATGTTATTGAATCAAGAATTAAAATAATAATGGATCTAACAGCCCTTCCTCTATGATATTCTTTAATCGCATTTTTATCATCTACGTTATACTCATAAAAATATCTATTTATGGATATTCCTATAATATTGATTCTAAAACCATGTAATATCACTTTAGTTATGCAAAAAATCCATAATAATACAAAAAACTGCTGAAGTGTTATAACTATCATTACTATCTACTTCCCATCTCTGCTACCTGTGCATTCAATACAATCATGCTCGGACTATCTCCTCTATTAGATTTATAAGATGCATTATTTATACTATATGACATTCTACCAGTAATTTTGTCATAAGTAATAGTATATCTTTTAGTAATATATGCATCGGTAAATATATTTTTACCGTTAATTACCGGCGCATATCTAACCTTTTGTGTAGAAAAACATCCTTCCTTTCACATGCGCTTTCAGATTATAATACATACTAAGTATAATATAATTGTGTAAAACTTAAATTAATTTTCCTACAAGAATATGTAAATTATAGATATCTTCTGTGTATCTGTCACGATTAATTTCTGAGTCTGCGCAATTCCCTCGGTGTCATGCCAAACTGCACCTTAAACATCCTGCTAAAAACCTTGTAATTCGTGAATCCATTGCGCTCCAGAATATCTGTTATCGAATCATCTGTTACAAGAAGCTCATCATGAATATGGTCAATCCGTACCAGATTGATGTACTCCAGAAAAGTCACACCCATACATTTTTTGAACATACGGCAGAAATACTCCTGATTCAGCGATGCTATATCAGCCGCTGTTTTTAATGAAATCGGCTCCTGATAGGACTGCGCGACATACTGCAGTACTCCTTTAAGACGGGCTATCTGTTTTGACTCTTTTTCCATATTGGCATCAATGTGTGAATAGCTCGTATACAAAATATAGAGAAATTCATTCATCTTTGCCATCAGACGAAGCTCATAGCCTTTATCCTTTTTGCAGTAAATTCGTGTTATTGCTTTTAGAAGAGCTTTCATCCGATCATATTTTTTTGTGTTCTTTTCTCCATCAAAGCATTCCAGAAACCTGACATGCTCATAATCCTCTATATAATTGTCCAAATACATATATGGTACCTGTATAAGAAATGCTTTAACCATCTCCTTACTCTTTGTGCTGTGTATTTTACTTGAATTTATGATATAGAACTCATCTTTATGAAGAATATGCCCATCATTAGCATATATATCAGTGTTTTCATTACTAGATATCTGCAATTCTCCCTCAAGTACATAGATTATCTCCAGATGATCATGCCAGTGGCTTGGTGACATCTGGCGGTATGTCTCATATAGGAGACAGTATACCGGCAGATGTGGTATTGATTTTACATATTCGTGCGTGTATCGCTGCATGTGAACCTCCATATGCGTAAGCTTTTATACTAAAATTTACAAGTTTGCCCCTTTAATCATATAATATAATGGCAAACCCAAAAGTCAATATCGACATAAAATAAAGTCATTATCATGATTGAAAATCATTCTATTTTGGCTTACAATTCTTTTATAATACATGAAAAATTATGGTAATTTTATAAATATAATGCCATACAGACACAAAATTAACTCTATAAACACAATATAAGGAAGGTATCTGCTATGAACAAATGGTCAAGAATCAAATTCACACCGAATCTCCCGCTTGGGGCAAATGGGGAGAGAGTCACCGGAAGCAAGGCACACATTGAGCTTTCAAAGAACGCAGCCAAGGAGGGCATGGTTCTCTTAAAAAATGACAATAACGTACTGCCTCTTGCAGCCGGAACAAGGGTAGCCCTTTTCGGAAAGGGCACCTTCGACTATGTAAAGGGAGGCGGCGGAAGCGGTGATGTAACCGTTGCATATATCCGCAATCTCTACGAAGGACTTAAGCTTCAAAAAGATAAAATAAGCATATTTGAGGAGCTGTGCGACTACTACCGCAACGACATTAAAAAGCAGTATGCAGCCGGTGCGGTACCCGGCATGACTATAGAGCCTGATGTTCCGGTTGAGCTTTTAAATAAGGCAAAGGCCTACACTGACACTGCTATCATCTCAATCTGCCGCTACTCCGGAGAAGGCTGGGACAGAAAGAGTGTTATTGACCCAAACAACAAGGCTCTCTGGGACTACGAACGTGAGATGACCGAGAAGTCGGCAGAGCTTTTTAAGGATGGTGATTTCTGTCTCTCCGTAAAAGAGAAGGAGATGGTTGACACTGTAAAAGCCGGTTTCAAAAATGTAATCGTGATTTTAAATGTCGGTGGAATGGTTGATACATCATGGTTTGCTTATGATGATCAGATTCAGTCAGCACTGCTTGCCTTACAGGGTGGCATGGAAGGCGGACTCGCTGCCGCTGAGCTTTTAGTAGGAGATGGCAATCCTTCCGGAAAAACTGTCGATACATTTGCCAAATCGCTCGACGACTATCCGTCTACTTACAATTTTCACGAGTCAAGAGACTATGTGGACTATACCGATGATATATATGTCGGATACCGCTATTTCGAGACAATTCCGGGAGCTGCCGAGAAGGTTGTATACCCATTTGGCTATGGACTCTCATACACCACATTTGATGTGGAGACTGTTTCTGCCGGCGTTGTGAATTCCAACTGCACGTCTGAGGCCAATAAGCTTTATGCAAAAGTCCGTGTGACAAATACAGGCAAATTCTCAGGAAAAGAGGTTGTTCAGGTATACATTGCTAAACCACAAGGAAAGCTTGGCAAGCCTGCAAAGGAGCTCGCAGCCTTTGAAAAGACAAGAGCACTGCAGCCGGGTGAATCACAGCTTATGATCCTCACATGGGAAATAAACGATATGGCATCATATGATGACCTTGGAAAGGTTAAAAAATCTGCATATGTACTTGAAGCCGGTTCATATGATATATACGTTGGAACGAGCGTCCGTGACGTAACAAAAGCAGATTACTCATATATATTAAATCATGATGTAATCACTGAACAGCTTTCAGCAAAGCTTATACCTACGAGTCTGCCAAAGAGAATGCTCGCTGACGGAAGCTATGAAGCTCTGCCTCAAAGTGAGCCTGTGGACACCGACTACTCAGCTATTGGCAACATTGCCCCTTCCCTGACCGAGGGTGTTGGTCCCGGTCAGAGAGCCATTCCATACTACCGCTTTGCCGATGGCATGGCTAAAAACAGCAGTCACGACATCATGGATGTTGTGGAAGGACGTATCACGCTTGATGAATTTGTATCAGAGCTTTCCATCGATGATCTCATTCATCTGCTCGGCGGACAGCCAAATACAGGTGTTGCAAATACCTTCGGTATCGGAAATATGCCTGAATACGGTATTCCTTCTGTCATGACAGCAGACGGTCCTGCCGGAGTGCGTATAGCGCCTGAGGTCGGTATATATACCACTGCATTTCCATGCTCCACACTGCTTGCATGCACATGGAACCCGGATGTTTTAGAGGCTGTAGGACGCGCCGGCGGTGAAGAATTAAAGGAAAACAACCTTGCACTGTGGCTCACCCCTGCCATCTGTATTCACAGAAGTCCTCTCTGCGGACGTAACTTCGAGTACTACTCAGAGGATCCATTCGTAACAGGAAAGCTCGCAGGTGCCATGGTACGCGGAATCCAATCAAACAATGTCGGTGCCACACTCAAGCACTTTGCCTTGAACAACAAGGAAACCAACCGCAAAAACAGCGATTCACGCGTTTCAGAAAGAGCTGCCAGAGAAATCTACCTGAAGGCATTTGAGATGATTGTAAAGAATGATAATCCATGGGCTATTATGTCCTCCTACAATATGATAAACGGCTACAGAGCCTCTGAAAGCGAGGACCTTTTGACAGGAATACTGCGTGATGAGTGGGGCTATGAAGGAATGGTCACAACCGACTGGTGGACCTGTGGCGAGCATTACAAGGAGACAAAAGCCGGAAATGATCTTAAGATGGGAAATGGATATCCTGATCGTGTAAAGAAGGCTTATGATAAGAGTGCCATCTCTCGTAGTGAGATGGAGACCTCTGTAAAGCGTATATTAGGATTAATATTAAAGCTTGATTAAATTTTACTCTGCTTTTTGTAAACCTACCCGGTTCATAATACCCGATACTTATTATACAAAAACAAAAAACGGACATGCAAAACTGCCATGTCCGTTTTTGGATTTGTTTTTGTATTTGTATATCTCAATCATTAATTCTGTATTTTAGCATATTCCTCAATTTTACATACATGCTCTTTTGTTTTTTCATCATAGTTGATTGCCACAAGCAGGATGTTTCCCGTATATTGCAATAATGAATTCGGATACTGTCTCTCACGAATCTGCTGCATGGCTGTATCCGCATTCTTATTCCATTTCAGCTCCACAACAAGCGCCGGATAATCATTTATATACTCAGGCTTCGGAATATAAACAAAATCAGCAAAGCCACGCCCTGTCGGTAATTCCCTGACCGGCTTAAAATAATAGTTCATTGTTCCAAGATAAGCAATGGCCAACACACTGCTAAGGGAGTTCTCGTCATTATATTGAATCACCGAGGTATACTCCATATGAATCTGCTCTATTTTTGCTGCCACAGTATTTACATCTTTGTTTATTGTTGCATTAAACAAATCTATTGACTGTCTCTCAAACTGTATGATTTCATCCCATTTGTTTTCCTCAACCGCATCCATAAGCTCATTGCGGAGCTCTTCATTCGGAATATATGCCATCTGATTTTTCTGATTAAAAGCCAGATATCCAAGATGTATAAGCAATGTCAGCACATCATCTTTGTTTTTAAATGATACCATATCATTCTGAAACGTGGTTGTTCTAACTTTTATCTCATTTCCGGAAATCATTGAAATAATAGCGGCTCTTAATCCATCAAAATCCATGTCAATAAGCGGAATCAGAGATTCATATGTGCCGGTCTGTGACCAATAGCTTTGGAAGCTGCCTCTCATCATCACGCTCACTACTGCTTTTGGATTATACACATGTTTACCCGAAAGCATATAGCCATCATACCAGTTTTTTACTGCTTCATAATCCCTGTCATACTTTTTGCATAACTGCTTAACCTCATCATCTGTAAAGCCAATATATGATGCAAGCGCTCCTGCATCAAGCATTGTGAATTCTTCAAAATTGTTAAGTGCTGACTGAGTTTTTAGCTTTTTAATAGGAAGTATGCCGGTAAGATAAGCTAACGCAATATACTTTGTCGGCTCTGTCCCTTTAAACATTCCTCTGAGGAAATTAATATATTCCTCCTGCAGTTCCTTATTATCAGCCTCATCTCTTATCAACACATCCCACTCATCTATTATGATAACAAAGGTATTTCCTGTGGCTGCGTTTATATAAGACATGGCTCCATAGGCTGTTTTAACAGTGTCCGGTATCACATCACCATATGCTATTATAAGCTCATCAAGAATACCATTATTGATGTATTTCACGGTGTTTTGCACTTCGCCCGCATCCATCATGCACCACTGGACATCAATATGAATAACATCATATTTATTAAGGTTTGTCTCAAATGAATCAAGCCTGCCTACCTTTAGAGTGGAAAACATATCAAAGGAATCACATCCTCTGCTATAATAAGCAGCAAGCATATTCGCCGTGATGGACTTTCCAAAGCGCCTCGGTCTGCTATTGCATATGCATGCCATATCAGAACCTATAACTTTATTGGTGTATGCCAAAAGCATAGTTTTATCCACATATATTTCCGATTTCAATGTCTTTTGAAAAGCTTTATTTCCCGGATTTAAAAATCTTCCCATGAATTTTCCTACCTTAATGAAATAATTTAACAACCTATACTACATGTTAAGTATAGCAGTTTTTAATCAACTTCACCATATCAACTTTGAATTATATACAATTTAAACTATTACTTTCCATAAATATTGTACTCAGGCACATCCACGCCATCTGTTCCGGCATAGTATGACATCTCCACCTCGTTGAGTCCTTTTTTCTTGTCAAGAATCACATTGTACTGGGATGAATATATAACATCTCCATTTTTATTAAATCTGTATTCAATATTCACTCCCTCTTTGCCTTTTAATGCCTTTCTTGGAATCTTTGCAAGGAAGATACGCTCACTGTCGGAAATCTTCTTCACCTCGACTGCATCCACCCATTTGAAAAAGACTGGTGCCGCCACTCTTGTATCATCCATGCTATAACTGTTGTAATCATAGTAGGCTGTGTCATCATCTTCTGTATCCTTTAACACATGATAGCCCATCTGTATGCTGTCCACGCCATCAAGACCGGTATCATTGTTGTTATAGCTGCCCGAATCGTAAGGCGAATATACATATAAAAGGATAAGCTGTGAGCTCTTTACCTCATCTATACTATCTCTGAATAAATGTGCAGCCTTTATATGAGACACATTGAGCTGTCTTAAGCTGTCATTCGTCTCACCTGCAAGCTGTCTTGCATACATGGTTACCATACCCTTATTTTCCATAAAGTCTGCATCTGCCGCAAGCGCCGGGGATGCATCCGTGGAAAGTGACATCAGATATTTGTAGTCTGTATCCTCCATACATACTGTATTGTACCTTGCAACCAGATAATCAGGCCTTGCAAATGCAAGCACAAGATAACATACCCCGATTACTATTATTCCGTACCGAAATAGCGAAAAAGCAGACTTACATATAGATAAAATCACTCCGAGCATAAACAGCGCTATCACTCCAAGTGCCCAGAACACACAAAGCCTGGTGGCTGTCAGCCCGTACTCTGACACATACAGTCCCATACGGTATGCACTTGATGCAATCATGATATATGTGCATAAAGTTATTAAAATTAAAAATGCATTTAATATTTTATTTTTTCTGAACAATCCACTTCCGAGCAATACGATAATCACATTAAGTATACACACGAAAAGCAGCTGGAAAAAGCCTTCTCTCGCGTACCTGGCGTAGGTATAGCCGCTTGGAAGCTGCATAAGTCCCCCGAACAGATACACAATCTGTATAAAACAGAAAAATACATATACCACTGATATAGTTGCAGCTACAGTGATACCAATTGCAGCCGGAAATGCCGGAGTCTCAACCGGTGCATCCGATATACGCTTCTTGCTCAGATACTTTATACCACAGTACGATGAGAAAAGCGCAAATACAAAAAGAAATACAACCTTGCTCACTGTAAAGAAATTGATATCAGCAAATATTTTCTTTATTACTGAGGCAAAAACCGCATCCGCAGAGCACAGCAGCACCACTATCAGCACAACCAGAGGAAAGGCAATTGCTATTCCGATAAACACATAAAGCATTCTGTGTTTTTTCACATGCCGCTCTCCGGCAGTTGCATTTGCACTGTCACCGACCACACTTTCACTGCCCATATTGTCACTATCCATGCGCTCATTTCTCATATAGTCGGCAATATCCATAAACGGCTCAGCTATACACCCAATCGCTCCAAACACTGCCTGAAATGCCGCAGCGATATACTTTATAAGCCCCCACTGTCTGTCATTGCAGAAATTGTGAAGCAGCATAAAAACAAGAAACACAAGAATCCAGCAAAAATTAAATCCCTGTATAATTTTATTACCGGTCAAGCCTGATGATATGCCTGTAAGTATCATCATCACACTGTACCATACAGTGAGTGGCTTTGCCTCTATATGAAGTATCTTCATACAATACAGGCTGTATACTCCTGTGACGATTGCAAACAACGTAACAAGTATTCCACCTGTATTCTCGTACAGGAAAATGGTGTACAGCAGCGCATATATTATCGTAGGTATACATAACCTGCCAAAGAAATCCGCGTTTCTCCTGCTTTGCTCACGCCGTCTTTGCTCCGCCTCCTGCTGCATATTCTGCAGTTCGATACCTGACATTCCCATATGTGGCTGTGAAGTCTGTGGCATGTTCTGTGAAAACTGTTGGGGATTCATGCCCCCGATATTATTATTGTCCATAGCTACCTCCTTACTATCTATGTAGTTATTTTCTCATATTTTTCACTTACCGGCAAGCTAATTGTACTACACAGTTTTCAGTTTTGCAATAACTTTTTATCGTATCTCGATAAATTAGTTGTAGTCATTATAAATGCATTATAAATGCATTATAAATGGCAGGTAAATATCACATTAAAAATGAGGAAATAGTAACCTGAGACGCGTAAAAAAAAGTTGTTTGAAAATGTTAAGGATTACTGATAAAACGAAAAATCGCAGATACCATATTATGATATCTGCGACTATACTTATCTTATTTTCTCCTAAAGACACTCCAATGGATATTGACTTAATGCAGTCATAGAGTTTTATTTTAAACTACTGCTGCACATTAAACGCTTTAATTCCCGGATAAACTGCGCTCTTTCCCAGCTCCTCTTCAATTCTTAAAAGCTGGTTATACTTTGCAACACGCTCTGAACGCGAAGGTGCACCTGTCTTTATCTGGCATGTGTTGAGTGCCACCGCAAGGTCTGCAATTGTTGTGTCGGCAGTCTCACCTGAGCGGTGTGAGCTGATTGCTGTATAGCCTGCCTTGTGTGCCATCTTGATAGCCTCAAGAGTCTCTGATACTGAACCGATCTGATTTAATTTAATCAGGATTGCATTTCCTGCTCCAAGGCTTATTCCCTTTGCAAGTCTCTCAGTGTTTGTTACGAACAGGTCATCTCCCACAAGCTGTACCCTATCGCCCAGACGCGCAGTAAGCTTCTGCCAGCCTTCCCAGTCCTCCTCATCAAGACCATCCTCGATTGATATAATAGGATATTTATCACAAAGCTTTGCCCAGTGCTCTATAAGCTCCTCTGAGGTGTACTCTGTGCCGGCCTTTGGCAGCTTGTAAAAGCCCTTGCCCTTTTCACTCTTCCACTCTGATGATGCGGCATCCATGGCAATCTTGAAATCCTTGCCCGGCTCATAGCCTGCCTTCTTTACAGCTTCAAGAATTGTCTCGATAGCCTCCTCGTCAGATTTGAGTGCCGGTGCAAATCCACCCTCGTCACCGACTGATGTGGCAAGACCGCGCTCCTTTAATATGGCTGCAAGTGCATGAAATACCTCAGCACACCATCTGAGACACTCCTTGAAGGAAGGCGCACCTACCGGCATAATCATAAACTCCTGCACGTCAAGTCCTGATGAGAGTGCATGACATCCACCGTTTACAATGTTCATCATAGGTACAGGAAGTCTGTTTCCCGAGATACCACCTAAAAATCTATAGAGAGGAATATCAAGTGATACAGCTGCCGCCCTCGCACACGCAATTGATACAGCAAGAATGGCATTAGCTCCAAGCTTAGACTTGTCCTTTGTGCCATCTGCCTCTATCATAGCCGCATCTATTGCATAGATATCACTTGCGTCCATACCTGTCAATGTGTCGTTAATTACAGTATTTATATTTTCTACTGCCCCGGTAACACCCTTGCCCAGATATCTGCTCTTGTCTCCGTCACGAAGCTCAAGTGCCTCGAACTCTCCTGTAGAAGCTCCTGATGGTGCTGTGCCTCTTGCAACAGTTCCGTCAACCAGATAAACCTCTGCCTCAACTGTAGGATTTCCTCTGGAATCAAGTATTTCTCTGCCCACTACCTTTTCGATTTCTAAATAATTCATTATGAACCTCCTTATGTTGTTTTTTCTGATTCAATTCTACATATAACTATTTATAACAAAGAAAAATGCTACACAGTTAGTTTAATCTAACTAATGTAGCATTTCAATAGTTCATAATGATAATATTTCCCAATTATAGAAATATTATGTTCTCACATATCATTTTAAATCTATACATCCTCAAGCATTGCTTATATATAGCACATCTTTAGTTACTGGTCACACTGTTAGGTGTGAACAGTAACCATCTTTAACAGCGACTATCTCGCTGCCTCAATCTCACGTGCAACATACACACCGCTTGCCGACGCATGTGAAAGTGAATGTGTCACACCGCTTCCGTCTCCGATGATGTAAAGTCCCTTATATTTGCTCTCAAGCTTATCGTTAAGCTCTACCTCCATGTTGTAGAACTTGACCTCTACGCCGTAAAGCAAGGTATCATCATTTGCAGTTCCCGGTGCTATCTTGTCGAGCGCGTAAATCATCTCAATGATTCCGTCCAGAATTCTCTTTGGAAGCACCAGGCTTAAGTCTCCCGGTGTAGCTGAAAGTGTAGGAGTAACGAGTCCTTCCTCAATACGCTTCTCATTGCTTCGACGCCCTCTCACAAGATCACCAAAACGCTGTACAATTACACCGCCACCAAGCATATTTGAAAGGCGCGCGATGCTCTCACCATATCCGTTGCTATCCTTGAATGGCTCTGAAAAATGCTTCGCAACAAGAAGGGCAAAGTTTGTGTTTTCAGTCTGCTTGTCTGCTCCCTCGTAGCTGTGTCCGTTTACTGTTACGATGCCGTTTGTGTTTTCATTTACCACGATGCCATGCGGATTCATGCAGAAGGTACGCACATTATCCTCAAAAATCTGTGTCCTGTATACAATCTTGCTCTCATACAGTTCATCTGTCAGATGTGAGAAAATCAGTGCCGGAAGCTCGACACGCACACCGATATCCACACGGTTTGACTTGGTTGGGATATCAAGATCATTGCAGACCTTCTCCATCCACTTGCTTCCACTTCTTCCAACTGAGATGATACAGTATCTGCTCTCATATGTGCTATCCGCTGTTTTTACTGCATATCCGGATACATTGTCTGTGTGAGCCTCTTGTAAACTGCAAGCATCAGCACCTGTCGTATTCTCATCATACAGCACCTCTACCGACTCAACAGGTGTATCGAAATAAAAATCCACCTTATCCTTCAGATGTGCATACATATTTTCCAGAACAACATAGTTTATGTCAGTTCCGAGATGTCTGACCGATGCATCCAAAAGCTTGAGCTTGTTCTGCATGCAGACTTTTTTGAGCTTTGTGCCGGCTGTAGAATAAAGCTTTGTACCCTCACCGCCGTACTTCATATTAATCTCGTCAACATATTCCATCAGATCAATGGCCGGCTGCTTGCCGATATGCTCGTACAAGGTACCGCCAAAATCATTTGTGATATTATATTTTCCGTCTGAAAAAGCACCTGCTCCGCCAAAACCGCTCATAATAGAACAGCTCTTGCAGGAAATACAGCTCTTTATTTTCTTTCCGTCGATAGGACATTTTCTCTTAGCAAGCTCATGTCCTGCCTCAAAAACCGCTATTTTGCGGTCAGGATTCTTCTCAATAAGCTCATATGCTCCGAAGATACCTCCCGGTCCTGCTCCAATGATTATCACATCATAATTATTCATCTGTCAATTGCCTCCCATAATACGTTGCTGTTTGTACGCCCAAGGTGGCGCACGCCAATCATTTATGATACTATATTTTCTCCATTATCGCAAGAGCAATTTCTATATTCCAGCAAATCTCCCGGCTGACAGTCAAGTGCTTCACATAGCTTTGCAAGCGTGGATACCTTGATTGCCTTTGCCTTGCCGTTTTTTAAAATTGATATATTTGCCATGGTGATTCCCACACGCTGCGACAGCTCAGTAACGCTCATCTTTCTCTTTGCAAGCATTACGTCTATGTTAAAAATAATCTCGCCTTCCATGTATCTCTCCCGCTCAAATAAAACTGTAGCGCACACGCTATATTGTCAAATCACTCTGCTCCTGCAGATCTGCGGCCTTTACCACAAGATGTGACAAAACCGCCGCCACGACCGATGCCACAACACAGGCAAACACTATGAACACAAGAGCCAGTATCACCCCCGGATGATTCACATATATCCTCCACATGCAGACATTCACAACAAAAAAATACAATGCATCAAACAGAATTATTTTCGATGCCAGCTTTATATGTCTTGCATTCTCCAAGGAAAACGACCTGTCTTTTCCGATATTTACAGCTACTCTCCAGCCCAGATACAATATAACATAACACGGAATTGCACTGATGATAAACATAACAAGCCATGGTATATACATATCAGAAATCTGCGGATCAGACGCAATAAGCACATGCCCTATCCATGGTATGGCAACCGCACAGACCACTAATCCGCAAAGTGCTACCGCTATTATTACTATCTTTAACCATTTTTCAAGTTCTTTTTGTCTCATTTATTCACCTTGCTTCTCATTGAGAAGTCCATACTCTGCAAGAAGCTTTTTTTGATACTCCTTATCCTTTGAAGCTTTCTGCAATTCATCATATTTGCCTTCGGACAATAAAATCTGATTTAGCTTTCCTTATCCTGCATCAGCATACTGAAAACATCACTTTTGTACTCTCTGTTACCACTCATATAAAATCCTCCTTC
>OIYQ01000461.1_pt1 | contig 16850 bp, 22 predicted proteins | sample 1588311 | NCBI WGS metagenome assembly OIYQ01 (sample SAMN03283244) | human gut metagenome | biome: human-associated habitat; material: feces | host: Homo sapiens | place: Peru | collected 2012
ATGCACCATATCAACAATCTGCATAAGTTCGTTTTTAATCGAGTCATAACCAATTACATTATCAAATTTGTTCATAAAACTTCCTGCCTTTCTTTTGTTTACAGTCTCATTATAAACAGACCTATGCGACTTTTTTTACACATAAAAAACACCACAGCATAATTACTGTGGTGTCAATTGCGTTATTCAATTTCTAAACTCTTTCATATCGTCAAGGCGGAGGAGGACAGGCTCGGTTTTGCCGTCTGCTGCGCCCATATCAATATCAATCCAAGTTCTCGTTTTGATTATTTTATTGCGATATTGTTCGCCGTAATTCATTGTCGGTGTGTGACCGAAAACGGTTATAATATCGTCAAAATATTCATCATCAAGCTCCGGCCAAGCCCAAATAAAATCATCAGCAGGATAGTCGCTGATTTTTTTACTCTTTTCAAATTCATCAATGCCGCTGTGACAAAGAAAATAATCCTTTCCGCCTGCCGTAACAGCTTCGTACAGTGGGCAGTCACGCAGATAATCGAGAATATCTGCAACCGTTTCGTGCGATTCTTTGTTCAGTTTTGCAAGCGATTTCAGCGTAACATCACCGCCGTTGAGCTGATAATTTGATAGAATTTCTATTTTTTCGCTGTCAAAATCAGCAATGCTGTCGTCCGTGATTTCATCAAACAAAAATGCACAAGCAAGAAGCATTGCCTCATGATTGCCGAGAACAAGCTGAACATTATGCCGGGAGAGTAGCCACTGCAAAATCCCAACACCGCCGTCACCGTTTCGGTCAATCACATCACCGAGTATGTAAAGAAAATCATCCTCGCAAAACCCGGCTTTTTCAAGCAGGATTTTGAGTTTTTCAATAGGGTAACCATGTAGGTCGGATATTACATAGGTCATAAATCAAATTTTTCCCTTAGCTGACTTGCAATTTTGTCGCATTGTTCTATATGTTCAATAAAATAATCGGTTGCTTCACTAACCAAGCATTCGTCCCATTCATCAGTATTCCACGAAAAACTTTTATTATTTTTAAATTGTATTTTGTTCAATACATAGTGTTTATTGATTGTTTCACAGTATCGGTTTTTATCGTGATATTTATTCTTGCAGTAATTGGAATAAAATTCTTTAATAATCTTTTTACTTTTGCTTTCATAACATTTTATTGTTTGTTGGAATGTAATTAACTCAAACGGACTACTGGTGTTGTCGGAAAATTTTATTTCCAAGTATAAATAAAAGTTATTTTCACTATACCAAGAGTACTTGTACAATCTGAATGAAGTAGTGCCTAAATTTTTATTTTTAACATTTTCAATGATTAATTCGTTATTATGTACTTTTTCGTCGTCATCTATAACGATATATCCATTTTCAATAAGACTTGAAACAAAAGCTTTAACTATTTTGTCTTTCTTTCCTTTTATTTTTTTCGATAAATTATTAAGTGCGTCAAAGTAATCTTTATAGTATTCTATTATTTCTTTTTCATCGTTATTAATATTCATACTGTAATTTATCATCCTTTGCTCAATATGAGTTTTTAAATCTCGAATAATATAATCATAATCATCATCGTTTGAATCGGTGATTAAATTATTAAAAGTTGAATAATCTATATCAAAAAAATCATTAGATATTGATGTCGATGGATTGTAATTTGGGTATAGATAAAAGAATGCATTGTTTGCTTCTTTATATTCATCATTTATCCAATTATAATAATCCAGTGTTTGATTTCCGTGTTCAGAAGTATCTGTTTTGTTTTCAATAGTAATAGTCGAAATCAGAATATTCGGGTTGTCAATATCATTTATTTTAACAAAAACATCGGCTCTTCGTCCATCCATGCTTTTTTCAAGTTCAATATCAATTTGCGATAAATCAAAATTCAAATAGTCATTACTTTTTAACTTTTGTGGAAATTTTTCAAAATACAATTCTAAAAGATTTTTAGCTAATTCATCGTCATTTAGTAGGGCATAACCGATTAATGATGATATATATACTTCACGATAGTCACAGCTGATAACATTTAAAAAAGTCGGTTTTTCTTTTTTGGGTTTAACTTTAAGTAATTCTTTAAAATTTATATCCATACAATACGCCTCTTATATGTTTTTACTTCCTTTTTAGCTTCCATCCTTTATATCATCATACTATAACTCTTGATAAAGTGCAAGGGCGTTAGCCAAATCCTGCTTGCACATTTCGACAAGCTCTTTTGGTTCGGTGATTTTGATTTGGCTTGCGTATTGTCTTGCCCAAAAGCGCATATCGTTTTCGTTCACCTTAACGCTTGCAAGCACCTTGCCGTCGCCTAAATCTTCAAAATCAACATTTGCTCTGAACGAATCGAGGACATCGGAAATCAAGTAGCTTGGCATTTCAAATTTTGCCCTGATTGACTTGCCGCCGAACATAAAAATATGCTCCTGCATATACTTTGCAACATCAAGACCGACAAGCCCCTCAACCTGATTTTTCGGTTTTCTCGGCGTTTCCAAAATCTCAATATTACTGATTCTGTCAATACGGTAATGAGAAATATTATCGTACTTGTCGTAATTGCAAATAAGATAATATTTACCGCCGTTGGCAGCCATAGTATACGGGTTAATTATGTATTCTCTGACATCGCCGTCCTCATTTTTCCTATGATGAAGTTTTTTGTCAGCGCAGTATTCGTTATACAAAAACTTAACCTGCAATCCCTTTGAAATTGCCTCGTCAAGCACCTCAATGGTATAAAACAATTCCCTGTTCATCTCTCTGTCAACGCTTTCGTACGACTGAATATTGGCAGTGCTGAATTTGAAATATTTATTTGACAAATCCTTTAATTTGCTAAGCATTTCCTTTTTGTTATTAGTCGGAATGCTCCTTGAAAACAGCACGGAATCCATAAGCAAACGAAGCTCCGAATCAGTGAATATATTATCATAATAAAACCCTGTAAGCACTTCGTTTTTCTCAACCTCACCCGTCAAGCGGTTCGGTGTCAATCGGATTTTTGTTGCATATTCGATATTATACGAGCCGTCATTGATTAAATCCTCAAGATTAGCCTTGACCGCCTTTCTATCAACGGTCATATCGTAATCGCTCTCAAGTCGCTTTTGAATTTCCCTTTGCGTCATAGGATGCTCGGCATCGGTGTTTCGCCTGAGTATATCAAAAATATACATATTCATCATTTTCTTTGGTCTTGCACCTAACATAATGTTCACCTCAAATTTATTTTATATCTTATGCTCACATTATGCAATAGACTATGCGACTTTTTTCGTGCATAATGTTATTTGCCATTAAATTTCTTAAAGCTATATGTCCTTATTAAATCCCTTTACATTCATCTTAACTGAATCAAATGTATAAAAATCATCAAAGCTTTTCATTGAAACTTTTGACGGAGTATCATTAATACTATCCCATACGGACCAGTTATCAAAACTTGCTATATTATTAGCAAACGAAGTGATATATAATGCCTCCGGCGGAAGGCTTTTTTCCAACACTGCAATGTCTAATTTATGCTGCGGATAAAACAAAGGGTATTCATTTTTCCATCCGTAATAGTCAAATGATGCCAATGTTGAAACAATGCAAATATTTGTATCGAAAGCAAAGTTATATAAGTGCTCTAAAGTACTAATTTGCAAATCTGCACAATAATTTTGAAGTAAAACTTCAAGGTATGGAATATATAAAACATCTATATTCAAGTCAATGATTCTTGCCATCAGTTTTTCCGTCAAATCAATTATATTATCATCAGGCATGCACTCGTAAAAATAGAGTTTTTTATCATCAAAACAAGAAATATTGTTTTGGTGATTTTTTCGTACAATTGCTTTTAAGAAATTACGAACAATTATATTAGGATAAGGTGATATAATCAAAACTCGATTGCCACCGGCGACAGCTTCGATAACAAAGCTGTTTACCATTCTTGCAAGAGGCACATTAAACTCATCGGTACAGAACAACTTAAACATACCTTTTTCAAATATACAAAGTTCATCTAAATCATTGCTGCCCGTTTTTATAAGATTTTGATTTGGTTCTTCTTCAATCGGATTTAAGTATTCTTTAACAAAGTCGGAAAAAAGGCTTATATCGGGCGAATTGTTTTGTTCCGACTTGGCAGAATCCAAATTTTTAATTTCAAAATTGTTGCAATCAGAAAGAAAATCCTTTGCGATTTCGGTTACAGACTCGTTTTTTGTATCATTCATATTTGCACCTCCGTTTTGCTAAACGCTTCTTTTGTTAAATTGTAGCACAGCATATTAGGGATATATTTTTTGTTATTCATATTATCGGTTGAATCAAGTTCAAAGTGTTCCGATATTGCGGCGGCGATGCCGGCAGAACGGGATATGCCCATTTCACATTGCACCCAGATTTCATCAACGAAATTCTCCCATTTCAAAACAAAATCTCTAATCAAAACAGCATCAATCGGCGACATAGAATCGTAGCCGCCGAAGATGCTTTTTGTTTTTTCGTCAATATCATAAAACGACAAATAAAGCACACTTTTGATAGAAATATTATTCCTATTGAACTTTGCTTTTTCCTCAAACGGGTCGCTTATTGATAGGATGATTTTACTGCCGTCAAAATCCGTATAACTCTGCTTAACTGCCTGCTGTCGACTGAATATTTTAATTATCATACGGCACTTCAACACATTCGAAATTCGCCACAATTTCAACATCCTGATTATTTCCGCATTGAGTGCAATGATATGAGGTTGACAAATTTCCACTGGCTTGACCGTTACTGTTGCTTACATAGCCGCACGCTTCGCACTTTTTATGAAACTGACAGCTTTCAAGGTAACCGTTTGAATCATAACTTTGGTCATAAATAACAGCACCCTGAACAGCATTGAATGACATAATCACATTCTTTTTATATGTTCGTGGTTTGGAATTTTGAGACGATTCTTCAGTTGAATATGCATAATCATTTTCACTCGGTGCTTCATCCTGAATCGTTACAGAATTATCCGACTCTAAATTTGAATCGTCATTTACCGGTGTCTTTGAACAAGCTGCAAATACTGTTGCAACTAAAATTATTCCGATAACTATTGATAAAATCTTTTTCATTTTTAATCTCCTTATTAAATAAAATTTATTTTTCATATAGCAAAATGCTATTGTCAACATATTTTGAAAATACATCTTCGCTGATCATAAAATCAGATTCGGTAGGAATTCTGCTTTCATCATTCCCTTTTGATAATTGGGCAGAGGCAATGATATTTATATTTTTATGATTTGAAATGTTTTTCAGTTGCTTGACTATATAATCAAGACTTTTATCATTTGCATAGCCGATTAAATTCAAGTAATCAATAATAATTAAATCGAAATTGACAGCCGTTTCATCATCTGATAAATCATCAATATTAAAGTTAGGCTTATCATAAATCGTCAATTTGCTTAAGCTATTTTGATTATTTAGTCCTGTTGAAAGCAGATAATTTTTTACACTTTCTTCGCCCAATTCTAATGATACAAAAAACACATTTTTATTACGCTCAAGCATTTGAGATGTTACATTCAATAAAAATGCTGTTTTGCCGACACCCGGACGACCGCCGACTAATGTTAAACCAACTTCGTTTTCTAAATCGTTTACAAAAAACTCTATGTTAAAGTTTTCCATTATCCACCTCTGAATTTATAAAATTTCGTATTTCGTCTTCGGTTATTCCTTTAGCAGAAATAATTGAATCTAATTTTTCATATTTTTGTTCATCATCGCCGAAAACCTGTTTGATTTCATGAAAAATCTTAAATGTTGACGGTAACACTCCGTCATATCTCTTTGCATTGTAAAGCGGCGGAACGATAAAATCATTTCGTAATACATAGCCGACCCGTCCGTGCTTGACTGCGCCTGTTTTCCAAGTTCTCGGACCTGCCCAATAAAGATTCCAAAGACTGCAACAATCTTGATTATCGCCTGTGCTTAAAATAAGAGAGAATCTTTTTTGTGCAAAAGGATATCCGTCAAACATAACAACATCGCCAACCTTAAAAGGCGTTGGAACATTAAATTCAAAATTACAAATTTTGGGCTCAAAGTCGTGTAAAAATTCGTTTAAGTAATCACTTAAAGGCGAATACTTAAAATAGCAAATTTGGTTTCCAATCGTATAATAAGTAACAACCCGTTCAAGCTTTCCGTTGCTGTTCTTTATCCATTTTTCAACAAAATAGCTGTAATAATCATAGTCCTTATATTCGCAGTCTTTTATATCAAATTCTATAAATTCTTTCACATCGTCATATTTTGCAAACAGTCCCTCATCATTTAGTTCGGGTACAACACCGTTGACAAAACTGCTTGTAGCTTTGAAAACTCCGCCTGTATTAAGCAGTTCATAAGCTTTTTCAATATTCTCAATACAATTTGAGCAAAGTGCTTTTAATTCACTATTGTCAGTTTCGCTAAGCAGTGAATCAAAAGTATTTTTCTTTTGTTCAATAGGATACGGAGAATTAAATATTAAAGACGCTAATTGATACGGCGTAAGTTCCTGCTTTTTTAGGTAGTTTCGCATTTCTTCAGACGGCATAAATTCGTCAATGTATTTTTTGTATGTATTATTCATTTTTTATCCCCAACTCTTTCATAATTTCATCTGTGTATCCTCTCGGCATTGATTTTTCCATATAATCTGCTAAAGATAGGTTATGAAAAGCATTACAACATAAGCCGATATCAATATCACCTTTTAAAAAACGACTGATTGGAAGTAAGGCCTTGTCTTTACCGGTTAATTCATAAGGATAATATTCCAAATCTATATAATTATAAAAATCGTCATCAAATAACATACCGTTATCTATGGCATAATATTCACAAGTCATATCCGTTTCGTCGCCGGTTTCTTTTAAATATTCATAATTTTCTTTATTCAAATTTTTATACCCGATATTTGAAATAACCATAGGCTCACTGGCATAATATTTATTCCAAACAATATCACCGCTTTTGAACGGCGTGGGAAAATCAAACCAAAGTCCCTGTAATAAATCAAAGCAGAATTCAGGATCAAAATCAATCGAAAAAAGTTTTAAATCAGCACCTTTAAACACCATTTTCTGTGGATAATAATGTCTACTGTTTGCTTCATTTTTAGGTGTATACTTGCTTATCACAAAACTTTTTATTTCCTTGGCTTCGTCGTCCATTTCAATTTTGCATTGCTGTTTAACAGCATCTAAATTGGTAAATATTGTCATAATATTATAAGTTGCTTCACATTCAAATGTACCCTCAAAATACTTCACTTCAATAGAATATACTGCACCCGGCGTTTCGAATTCATCAATAGCTTTTTTGTACTCATTGATATAATTTTTCAGATACTTAAAAAGGCTTTCCTGCGCCGGAGTATGCAATCTTTCTTCAACGCTGCAATCCGGATATTCTTTCATAAGCTGCTCGTAGGCATTGAATTTTTCATAAACAGAATGATTATATGAATGATAAATAAGCCATGCAACCTCCAAAGTATTGAATTGATAATTGATTTTTTTCAAATGTTTTCTGATATCTTTTGAATTTATAAATTGTAAAATATCCATATTCTCCTCCTAATCTAAAAAGCATTTATAATGCTTGCTGTAATCTAACTTAATAATCGGTTCGTCCTTAATTTCAAACGATTCTCTTATGTTTGGAATAAACTCATTTGTTATATTTGGATTCATATAAACAATCGCTTTGCTTTTAGTTCCTTTGACAACCCTACCACGAGGGTAGTAATTGTATGGCTTGTTGCAATTTTGGGGCTTAACATATTTCCACAGTTTTTCGTGATTATATGTATCACCCGATTTTGCAATGCCATCGGGATATTTACTTTTATCAAACGGAATTGCAAGCAACTTATTATCAATTATCCAAAACACGCCTTGCTTCATATCATCACCCTTTCTTGATGTGATTATACAAAATGCTATGTGCCGAATTTCGGGCATAATAAAACACCACAATGATTTCTCACTGTGGTGTTAAAATAATATATCGTTTTTAAAATTTTATATATTTTTCCCATTTAACATCTTTTATATGATTTGAAATATCAGGGTCAACATTCCTTAAATCCCATTTTTTATCATTGATTTTAATATATTTCCAAACATATTCCTTATTGGTTTCATATATTTTACTGTCGCTATTTGAATTTTGAACTTCAAAATTTTTTCTTTCTTCTTTGTCATTTATTACTATATATAAATTCTGCTCAATAGCAAGATAAGCAACCTCTCTTTCATCATATGTAATGGCATATTTACAATGAGTATCAAAGTCGAGCTCGCCTTTGTTTTTAATTTCCCTTTTTAACGAATACTTGTTATTTGTCTTTTCTTCTATACTGTTTTTAAGTGTTAAAAAACGAACTTCATCCCAAATTTTATCCGAATACTTCACTATTTGCAGGAATTCGTTTTCTACTTGGTTGTTGTTATCTTCAAAACATTTCGTTAATTTTTCTACTATTTCTTTCATATTTTCCTCATTGCTTTTCAAATTACTTATAACCTCCTTAAAATCCTTAATAATTTTAATCAAATCATTTTCAGCACCCATTGATAAATTTTCTAAATCAGACAAAAAAGAATATATTTCTTTGAAAAATGAAATGCAAGAATAATTTTCTTTTTTGAGATTACCTACACTGCTTTTAGAAGGTTTCTTTCCGTCAATTGTGAGATAATAGATTTTGTCTATATCTTTTTTGTCTGTATCTTTGTCAATAGCTTTATAGTAATTAAAATAATCGTAAAGTTGTGCATCTTGATCTTTGGCATATAGTTTCACCTCAATCGGAATAACATCGTTATCAATATGAATTACAATATCAACTCGTCTGTTATCGGAAATGAGTTCTTCTGTTTCTACCATAGCATTAGAAAGCATATTATCACTATATTCTTTATTTACATGTATACATTTAAGAAATATTTTTAATGGTTCAATACCCAAACAATGTAATCCGTTGGGTTCAATAAGAGATGCTAATAATTTGCAAATTATAACTTCCTTATTTTCAACGCCCAACATATAAAGAACATTTGCAGACTTTGTATTACCGCAATTAAAACTAACGGTCTTTAATTTCTCGATTAGATTTGTTGTAAAATTATCCATTTTCATCACCAGCTTAATTATAACAAACAAAATAGTTAATTACAACATTCATCAATCCTTATCACAGAGCATATCGGCCAAGGCGTCGTCCATTTTCTTTTGCGCAGAAGCCTCTAAGTCTTTTGAATGTGCGCCTCGCTTTGCATTTGATGCTTCCTTAAATTCTCTGTTTGCCTTGCTATTTGGCGAAATCATATCCGCAAAAGCTGTCTCTCTGTTATGAGTTGCCGAAGCCAAAGAGTCATTTATTCCGCTCATTCTTGCACCAGCATAATTTGAGGCGGCATTCTTAAATTTTTGTGCACTTTCTGCTGATACGCTTCCGTTTTCTCTCATCATATCAGCCATAGCCTTGTCCATTTCTTTTTGAGCAAGCGCTTCGGCATTCTTGTCACCTCGTGCAATAGCGCCACGCTTTTTGTTTGATGCTTCTCTGTATCTCTGATTTGCAGAATTTGCGTTAGTATTGCTTGTAACTTGAGGTGCAAGATCGGAATTAACAAGATAACCGCAAATCATAAATATTGAAAAAACGGCAACAACCGGCATACCGCAGAATTTGAAAAACATACGAAGCCATTTTGTTTTTATAATTTCAAGAAAACCAACAAGACCCAAGACCAATGATGGCACAAATATTGCAAGAATTCGTTGAATACCGTTATTGTTAATCAAATACTTTCCGTCAGTAGTTAATAGGTAAGAGGTTTTAAATTCTACATCTCCACATTTTATATTTTTAATTTTTTCAAAATTTTCTTTACTTACAACATTACTATCCAACGATTTGTATTTTACCTCATCGCTTGCAATTCCAATGCTAAAATCGGTAACCGAATACGGTTCAAGATTTTTAGAGCAGTAAATCACAACTTCCTCACCATATAAATTCACCAAAAATTTGTAGGAACTTATATTATTGCCGGATTCATTTGTGATAAAAAAATTCAACTTACCACAATTTTCTATATAACTGTCGGGCACATAATTTGCTGCTGTGATTGTTATGTAATCAGGTTCTTTCCACACAATTGGTTGTGAAAAGAAATTTTCGATTCCGCTCAAACCGAATATGATGAGTAGCAACACCACCAACACAACCGATGAAACGGCAACGATAAAATTCTCTTTTTTTGCATCTGGATTTTTGATTTTCATAATAAACCTCCGAAAAAAATTTGTGAAAGCACTTTCCGCTTTCATATATAATATCGAATACGAAAACGAACTCGGTCCACAATTTCATATTTTTTATTTCTGCTTATATGATAACTCAAATGATGTCCGCTTTTTATCTTATCTAAAAAATTATAATTTTTCTAAAAACGCATCAATAAAATTCAGTATATAATGTTTTACTTCCGCAAATGTGTGTTTAAAAACTTTAACTGTAATGCCTAATTCTTTCATATCACAAATTAATTTTTTATAAGTTTCAAAACGATGTAGTTCATCAATATCCAATAATATGAATAATATGGCAGCATCTAAATATACAGTTGTATTTGCAAATGAAGTATTTTTAATATCGATATTACCTTCGTCATGAATCAATAATTCGCTCAAAATTCTGCCTGTTATCAATTCATCAATTAAATTATAATATTGAGAATTGCCAGAAATAAATTTAGCAAATAAGTAATCTTCATGAGAAGAAAAATATTTGTCCTTATCATAATAAAACAAGGCTCCTTGAAACTCAACGAATGAATCAATTAATTCAGCAACTTTTTCTAAAGAATACTCATTCTCCGAATCATTTTCCTTTAGAAAGTCACAAAACGCATTTTGCAATTCATTTATCAATCTTTCTCTATCAATGATTTCTTTCATACTTGTAATCTTATTGATTTTTGAAAAATCAGGATTAAATTCTCCTTTGCCATTACCTTCAATTAGATATTCATTTTTCTTTGCCAACCCAATTATTGTCTGCATTGGGAAATATGGTAATTCAAACCCAATTATAGACTTAAAATCTTTTATTAAAGTTTTGGTATCAGGCAGAATTTCATAATGCCCGTTTTTTATAACTATTAACAGTAAATTAAGCAAAGCTTCATCTAACTCACACACCTAACTTTGATGATGGCAATCATTATTTTGAAGATGAAGAGCTTGATAAAATCTTGCAAAAGATGTTAGCTCACGGAATTAAAATTACAAAAGCCCAGCTCTATCATGCTCGCAATGACATCTACAATGCAGAGCAAAACCAAGAGTCAGGCTTCGGATTATTTATGTAAAGGAGAATAAAATATGGACAAAGAAATCATTGAAATAAAGAACGAACAAGAGATTGAATTCTTAACACCTATGGATGTTGCAAAGCTAATGGGTTGCTCTATTCCAACAGCAAGAAAGCTATTCTATCGTGATGACTTTCCTTCATTAAGAATTGGCAAGAACTTAAAGGTGCTTAAATCATCTTTCATTGAGTGGTGTAGTACAAAGAAAGAATAGACTAATTTTATTGTAATAAACAGAAAAATATGGTAGAATTTAGATGATATTCATAAAGGAGTAAAAAAATATGGGAACTAGATACAGAAAAAGCATTAATCTTGGTGGTGGTTTTAGAGTTAATCTTAGTAAGTCTGGAGTTGGTTATAGCTTCGGTACAAAAGGGTTAAGATATACTAAAACCTCAAAGGGAAGAAATAGAACTACTGCTTCAATTCCTGGTACAGGACTATCTTATGTTAAAGAAACCGGCGGAAAAAGAAAAAATTCAAATAATAAATCTCAAAATGTTGATATCCGAATTAATGAAACAAACACCTATGATACAGAAACGATATCAAATGCTTCTGCTAATACTCTTGTTTCAGAAGGTATGGAAGAAATGTTATCATCAGCAAAAAACGCTTTGATTGTAAACAAAATATCAATATGGACTATAATTGTTTCTATAATTTTGTCATTCTATAATCCAGTTTGGTTAATTACTACAGTAATAGGAATTATTCTACTAATTATAGTTAGAAAAAAAGGAATTATATCTCTAGAATATACTATTGATGATTATCAATTACCAATAGTTGAAGAAAGATTAAAGCCATTTAAACAAATCACACAGAGTTCTTGTTTGTGGAAAATTATTGAATCAAGCAAAGTAAAAGATGTAAAATATACTTCAGGAGCATCTAATACTGTAAAAAGAACTCAAATAAAGCATTCGTTAAAGACTCCATTTCCTTTCAAAACTGATGTTGAGGTTGTAACTATAAAAGATAAAAAAGAAACATTAGTTTTTTTACCAGACAAATTAATAGTAATGCAAGGTGCTAAAGTGGGGGCTTTAGATTATGCTGATATTGATATGGCATTTAGGAAAACAACATTTGTTGAATCAGAGGAAGTGCCTAAAGATGCTACTGTAATTAGCAAGACTTGGAAATATGTTAATAAATCTGGTGGTCCAGATAAAAGATTTGCTGATAATAAGCAGATACCAGAATGTTCATACGGATTAGTTGGACTAGAATCAAATAAAGGTCTAAATACAATTATTATGTTTTCAAATCCTAATGTTGTTGATGTTCTAAATTAGTAAGGTAATAAATGATATTGTTTTTTAAGAAAAAACAAGATAAAACAATTAACGGAGCTGTTGGATATGGTGATATTTATCCAGTAACGAATTTAGGCAGAATTATTGCTATGTTTTCTAGTTTTGTTGGAATTGCAATAGTTGCCTTACCAGCAGGTATTTTAACTGCAGGATATATGGAAGAACTCAACAATAAAGAAAAAAAGGATTGACTTATATTAGTCAATCCTTTTTGGTTGCATATGCAGTTGCAAGTTGGTTGAGATGTTGGTATTATTGAAGAAATCTCAAGATTTCTAATAGCTACTTAAGTTGTCTATGGTGTTTTGAAAAAGTGAGTGTTTAAAGCACTTTGGGGCAATATGGCAAAAGAAAAAGACGGTTGAGAAACCGTCTTTTTTGGAGCTGATAGTCGGACTCGAACCGACGGCCTGCTCATTACGAATGAGCTGCTCTACCAACTGAGCCATATCAGCATGCCGGGTGTATCGGATGACACACCTTATTTAATTTTTGCGATTACAACGGAAATATTATAACACATAGTTTTTTACTTTTCAAGCAAATCATTTAAAGTATTGAAAACGAATTCAACCGACTTGGCTCTGACAACATTTCTGCCGAGATTGCCAAACTGCATTGTATAAGTTTTTACTTTTCCGTTTACATAAAATCCAAAGCAAACCATACCGACCGGTTTTTCGGCAGTGCCTCCCGTTGGACCGGCAACACCTGTGACGCCTACTCCGACCTCGCTGTGTGCTTTTTCGGCAACACCGATGCACATCTCCCCTGCAACCTGTTCGCTGACGACACCATAGCTTTTGATAGATTCGGGGCTTACATTTATAAGTTCAACCTTTGCTTCGTTTGCATAAGTCACAAACGACATATCAAGCACCTTTGAAGCATTTGACACATTAACAAGCGTGCCGCAACAAAGGCCTCCTGTGCACGATTCGGCAAAGGAAATGCGGAAACCTCTGTCAATTAATTTGTTTACAACCTGTTCTTCAATAGTCATATTACTCAACACCGTTTTGGATTTTTGCCGCTGTCAATGTGTTTTTCATAAGCATAGCGATAGTCATCGGACCAACACCGCCCGGAACCGGAGTGATGAAGCTGCACTTATCCTTTACATCCTCAAAGTCCACATCACCGCAGAGTTTGCCGTTTTCATCTCTATTCATACCGACATCAATAACAACTGCACCATCCTTGACCATATCTGCCTTGACAAATTTTGCCTTGCCGATAGCGGCAACAAGAATATCGGCTTCTTTGGTAATATCTGCCAAATTTTGAGTTCTTGAATGAGTGATTTCCACTGTTGCGTTTTCGTGAAGAAGAAGCATTGCCATAGGCTTGCCCACGATATTTGAACGGCCCATAACAACAGCTTTTTTGCCCGAAACATCAACGCCTGTTGAATGGATAAGCTCCATAACGCCCGCAGGAGTGCAAGGCAAATAATTGTAATCGCCAATCATAATTGCACCGACATTTACAGGATGAAACGCATCAACATCCTTGAGTGGGTCAATACGATTGATAACCTCCTTGTCGTCAAGATGCGACGGCAGAGGAAGCTGGCAAAGAATACCGTTGATTTTGTCATCTTTGTTAAGTTCGTCTATAAGTGCATTAAGTTCTTCCTGAGTTGTTTCGGCAGGGAGAGCATACTTAACGCTGTAAAATCCACAAGCCTCACACGCAACCTCTTTGTTGTGAACATACACCTGAGAAGCAGGGTCGTCACCAACAATAATTACCGCAAGACCCGGTGTGACACCTTTTGCTTTGAGCTGTTCACACTCTGCTTTAACATCTTCTTTCACTTTTTTTGATACAGCTTTTCCGTCAATAATATTCATTGCTCACACGGCAAAATGCTTGTTCAGCAGGCCTTTCGTTGGCTTCAGTGGCCACGACATATTTCTCACCCATTGTTCCCCGTCATATTCTTTACCTCGTTTTGCCGGTACAATGGGTGTGGTCTTGTTTTCTGTTGAGGCTTCCTGCTTATTCCTCTTATCTTTCTTTTCCTGCTTTTTAAGAGCCTTTTGTCTTTTTTTCTCCTCAAGTTCAGCCTTTTGCTCTGCCTTTGCTTTTTTGTTTGCTTCTTCTAAAGCATCCAAATCATCAAGTTGAAGTGCCTTTGGCAATTTGCCCTTCTTGTATTTTGTCATAAAATAAATGAAAAATACAAGAGCAACAACCACAATAATTGCCGACAAAAGCTGTGAAACACGGATAGTTGTTGAGCCGATGTAAAGAGAATCGGTTCTCATACCTTCAACAACCATACGCTCGGCACCGTAAAGCACGCCGTAGAGCATAAAGATTTCGCCTTTAAACTTTCTGAAATAAGTTACAACAATATGAAGCACAAGGAAACTGAGCAGACACCATACACTTTCATACAAAAATGTAGGATGAACAGCTGTGTCAGGGTCAACGGTTATTCCCTTTTGTGCAAGGAGTGCCGCCGAACTTTCCAAAGTATCATGAATTTTTGGCGACCACATTCTGAAAAGAGCCGTATCGGTATTTGTACCGAACGCCTCCTGATTAAAGAAATTGCCCCATCTGCCGATACCTTGTCCGATCAAAAGGCCGAGGGAACCCAAATCAAGAAGGTTAAAAAAGTTAATTTTACCTATTTTACAGCCTATTGCCGCACCGATAAGAGCACCGATAATACCGCCGTAAATCGCAATACCGCCGTTCCATATAGCCGGAATTTCGTTGAGGTGTTGCGAATAGTAATCCCATTCAAAAGCGACATAATAAAGTCGTGCACAAATTATACCGAAAAGTGTGCCCCAAATAAGCACATCGGTCATTCCGTCAAGGCTCATCTTCCATTTGTACGCCTTGCGACCGCCGTACAAAACAGCAAGTGCAAAACCGAAAGCAATAATTATTCCGTACCAATGAATGTCGTAGCCAAACACGCTGAAGGCTACCGACGGCAGATTAAAATCTATACCCAAGCCGTCAAAATATACATGTGTGATATTAGACATCTAATTCCTCCTAAATAAATCTAATGTATAATATAACACATATTATATCAAATTTCCATACTATCAAAGCAAAATATACAGAAGTGCCAAAATTAATTTGCTGTCTGCTCCCTCTTTTGACAAAATTAAAATAAGTGCAAGAATAAGTCCCTGCGAGCCGTCATTGCCCGACGACGAAAAAAGAGAACCTGTTAAATCAGACAAAAAGGACAGCGGAGAATTATTTTTATTATCGCTTTTTGCACTCGAATTTTTAAAAGTTTCGTCCTCGTTTTGCGGAGTGTCTATGTAATTATTTGCTTTTTTTCGCATTTCTTCAACACGGCGTTTTGCATCATTTATATCATTTGAATTAAATTCGCTCATTTAAAACAATTCCTTTATGTACGGAAGAATATCAAACAATTTCAAAATACGGATTGCTTTATCGGCTTTCGCTTTTGACTCTTCGGAAAGATGCGGCTTTAAAGCCAAAATAAGATCGGCGTCCTTTGATGAGGTGTTGTTCATTTTATCAATTATCGTTTTTGCCTTAAGCATCATATTGAGGTCGCTTTGTGAAAGATTAAGTCCGTTTGGAAGAACAGAATTGTTCTTCTCGGCCGAAGGCTTTTGTTCGGGTGCATTGCCGTCGCCTAATATAGACGAGGCAACACCCTTGAGCATTTCTATATCATCATCAGAAAGAGATGATATAATATCGTTTATGTTATCCATTTTTCTACCTATTTTTTCATAAATTTCTGCATAAGTGCTTTTGCTTCCGGAGTGTTAAGCAACTTTTCAGTTGCGGATTTATCGGACAAAACCTGCTTGATTTTTTTGGTTGCATCGGGCGGAAGATTTTTATTGATATACGAATCTATGTTTCCGCTCTCAGCGGCTTTTTTAAGATCGTCAACATTGATATTTTTCATTGAAACACGCATCCTTTCATAGTATAATCTAATTAAAGATATGATAATTTAAGGTGGGATATGAATGAGAATAGTGGTAATGTCAGACAGTCACAGAAGAGTTTCGGCTTTACTTGATATAATCGAAAGGCATAAGGACAATGCCGACTTGTTTTTGTTTTTGGG
>OIYQ01000465.1_pt1 | contig 16730 bp, 18 predicted proteins | sample 1588311 | NCBI WGS metagenome assembly OIYQ01 (sample SAMN03283244) | human gut metagenome | biome: human-associated habitat; material: feces | host: Homo sapiens | place: Peru | collected 2012
TAAAGCTGACTTTACCTGCCGTATATACTATGCGATGGCTCTTTTGAGAACCTCCTGAGCAATCTCCTTTGCCTTCTCACGCCACTCCTGGAATGCTAGGAATTCTGCATCATGTCCAGAATCACCGTCTCCATGGTTGCAGAGGATGGCTTCTACATCGTTCTGGCTGTACTTGGTTCTGACAAGTCCTGCCACGAAATCGTTGTAACTTGCCGAAGTAGCCTCAATCTTGATAGAGCCATCAGGCTCACTACCCTCATAGCTGTATGCTGTTACTGTATCACCACCACTCTCAGACTCACACTCACACATTGATGCGTCTGGCTGATAGTTTTCTACTCTTTTCTCGTTCAGATACAAAAGATAATGATTCTCATCGTATCTAACGTAGTTCATTCTGACAAGATAGATTTTCTTATTCATTTCTAAATAAACTTATAAAATGTTTTGCCGAATTTATTTTTCAGTTCTGCGACAACCGTATAGAAAGGCTTCTCGAAGAAGCACCACTCCTCCCGTGCTTGCTCAATCAGAATTTCCGCTCCGGAATATAGCCACCAAACTTCTTCCTGCCATCTTGGGATTTCAATCGGTTCACCATTCTCATCATTTTCCCCGGTCTGCTCCACATGGTCAATGAATCTGAACTTCAATGCCAATCTGTCGTCTGCTACCTTCTCCTGGACGATGAACTTGTTGCCATGCTCGTCAACCTTCTCGACTTGCTGGGTCTTGAAGCTGACTGTTGACTTGTCAATCTTATAGTCCTCGATGAGGATTAGATGAGCCTCATAGTCAATACCATCCTTACACAAGACATCACCGATATGCCTTTTCTGCTTCTTGGACATACCAGGGAACGGTATCTCCCCTCTGCGTATGCCTAGATTGTCTCTATACGTTTTCATTCCGATTTTTTTTAATAAGTTTTTCGTGTCTGCGTGTTTCGTAAGTCCAAGTCTTGATGCAGCTTTCAGCCTAATCTGCTCATTATTATAGCCTTTTTTCCTAAGTTTTGCAACCTGCCTGCATAATGCCTGCTTTGTCCTCTTACGGATTCGGGCATGATCTGCATATATGACTTGTCCGCAGTAATCTATGCCATCGCAAGTGCGGTGTATGTTCCAGGACTTATTGATTGACAGTTTCCAGTCTCTTGCAAGATACATGGCTGTCAATTCAACCATAAGTCGCAGAAACACCTTATCTTCATGCAGAATGTAGATGTTGTCCATGAACCTATAATAATGTTTGAGACCTTGACGAACGAACCTGTCAAACCTCTCGTTAAGTGATTGAACGCTAGTTAACATTCTTGCTTGCTGCTGAGTTCTGCAAGTTAGGAGCATATCGCTGACGTATCGAGCTTGCCAGTAGTGATATCTCTCCGGATCTTTAAGGATATCGAAGCATCTCATTGCAAGATAGTCGAATCGTATCAGGAAAATCTGCCCAAGCAATTGCGTCAGCTTGACACCAAGAACAACTCCATTAGGATAGCTGTCAACCACCTCATCGATGAATGCTAGCAATTTTCTATCCTTGATGTATAGCCTATATTCTGCCTTCAGCAGATTATGATCTATGGACAGAAAATAATGATGTATATCCATCGGTGCGCAATATGCAGTCTCCTGCTGTGGAGACTTGTAGATATCACGTTTGATAATTCGATAAAAGAAATGAGTACCTCTGCCTTTGGTACCTGCAGGACAATTGTAGGGAATTTTATCTCTCAGTCTCTGTTCAACAGGATATAGAGCTGCATGCTGTATGACATGATCCTTGACAGGTAGCTTGTTGACTACACGAACCTTAGGTTCTGTGACTATTCTTGGTTCGTATTCCGATGTCTTCCACTTCTGTTTCTGGTATGCGTCTAGTAGAGCTAGAAGTTTTTTTTCTAGTTCTTCCTCAAACTCTTGGACACTTAATCTCGACCTCTTATGCTTGCTGAACTCATAAAAGGCTTCACGAAAGTTCTGTAAAGTCTCGACATCAACGGATATATTACCTAATCTCTTCACTTGGCATTAATTAAGAATGTAACTAATACGGTGTATATGTCGGTGTAAATGTCGGTGTATATTGCGGTGTATATTATCTGTTGTCTGCTTTATTTAATGTCCTAACCTTCGACCGGATGACCCTAATGTCATCATCTACCAGCTAATCTGTTATTTTGTATTTTCTGCCTTGAGGCAAGGTCTGACTCCCGAAATCTCTGCAGCTAAGCAAACTAATCTGCAGTATTTTGTAAGTTGAGGGCAGCACCGTAGTTCACATTGTAATCCGAGACAGCATTGTTCACGTTGAGCGTCGAAAGACCACATTGACCACCATTGTTAGCATTGGCACCACGGAGGCACAAGCGAAAACCGGTACAAGGAATCACAACCTAGTTTAATCCGCTGCAAAGTTACAAAAAAAAATCGGTATGAAAGAATGTCAAAGAACGAAATTTCAAAAAAAATCGACCGCCCTATGGGCGGTATTGACGCGAACTGCGTTCGCGAGGGTGCTTCGTCTACCCCGTGCACCCTCGTAAGCGCTAGGCCGCTTCGTAATACACCGGCTCCAATGACCACTCGGATGCTGCTTCGCAGAGGGCAGCACCGCAGCTCACATGGCAATCCGAGACAGCATAGTCCACGTAGAGCGTCGAAAGACCACAAGGACCACCACTGTTAGCAGTGGCACCACGGAGGCACAAGCGAAAACCGGATGTAGCTCCTGACGTGTTCCAGAAGTAGCTAGTCCAATATGTTGATTCTGTTGCACCAACAGCTGTTGTGAAGTTCTCCAGATGTTCCATCGACAAGGTCTTGATAAATCCTTCACCACCACCTGGTGACTTGCTCAAAGCCTTCATGCCGGAAGCGTTGCCGATGGTCCAGGAACCGTATATTGACGGAGCCACGAGGTGTGTCATAGTCTTGTCACTGTTGACCTGACAGAACTCATCATCCATCATCCGCCAGAGATTGCCGAAGCCGTTCTTATAACCGAAGAAACATGGAATCTTGGCATTATAGACCGTTGTCCCGGCATCATTTTTAACAGCATAGGTCGCTTCTCCACATGAATCACCAAGTTCGATGCCTGCACTCATTGGCGCAACTGGTCGCCAACCATTGTAGGTTTTCCAGTCCGGCATCTGCGTCAAGCCTGTTCCGAGTCCACCTTGGAATAGGCCGTTGGCATCCTTGTTGGCATTGACGGCATCCTGACCGTAATGTGTACCGAAGATGACGCCGAAAAGAATTGCTACAATGGATGTATGTCGCATGGTTGTGCAGAGCCAGCCCTTGCCATTCTTGCGTGCTGCAGCTCTGAACTGCTCAGTAGTCAGATTAGTTGCTGGTCTACCCAAAAGCGTATTATTCTTGCCATCATAAGACGAATTGTTGTCTCCACCACGATAGTCAGTTCCATTATTGATATAGCTCACAAGTCTGCCTGTGCTTCGCTCTATAGTGGCGAATCCTGCAGCAGAGAGACTGCCGATAGGAATCTCGTAATTAAACTCACCAGGAATTGGCTTGATGCCAATCTGCTCATAGTGCAATCCACCAACATCCTTGATGACCACGTAAAAATTACGTCCCCAACCCCACTGATAGTGACCTTCGGTACCATCCAACTTGGCTGGTTCACCAGTAGCATACTTGTGGTGATCCTTGCTGTCGAGCTTTCTACGGCTGTGGTCATTCTTGACCAGGTATGCGCCCAGTCCGAGGATGTATGGCAACTCCTTCAGCAATTCAAGTGATCCAATGTATGATGCCGCCTTAGGCGTTGCGTTAGCTGTATTCCACACTCTACCGCACCAAGCATGCTGCCCAACAGCGAAGTCAGCTTTAAGCGCATCCGCAGCGATGCGACTAACATTGCCATCACTGTCAGCCAACAGGAAGCTCTGGTTGCTGTTGACGGTTGTGACTTTCGTCACTGAGTTGAATTTTTTACCTTCCATAATTATTTATGTTAAAAATGTTACATATTATAGTTACCAATTTAAATCCTTCTCTCCAGACCAAAATACACCTCTTCCTATATCTAATTTGTCTGGTACTGGGCTTAACCATTCAGGCTTTACGTATATGCAACTTGCAGATTCGCCGCCCACCAATTCATGCCAGCCACCAATATCACAAAAATGTACTTTCTGATTGTTGTTGCCGTTGATAACTCTCCATTCCTTACCGTTTCCCATGCCCGAAAAAGCATAATAGTAATCTGATGAAGTATTAAAAACCACAACGTCGATTGGCAGACCCGACAAATCAACGGTATCCGACGGACTGTAAAGAGGTATGTAATAAAAAGTCTTATTATTCGATGTTTTGCCTGTTTTGAGACTTACATACGTACCCGGTTGATCTGTTCCTTTTGAATACACATACATATATGTACCTTTAACTACTGCCGTCATCTTTTCCCGGTGCCCAAATACCCCACGACAAAGGAAATCATTTGCGTAAAATCGGTTGCTTCGATTTTCATCGTATCTATAACCTTGGCAGTAAACATCACCATCAAACCACATTCGTCCATCGCTTCCAAAGGTAATATTGCCCACGACTTTGCCGCTATTATCCACACAATTTAGACTTTTGAAACTTCCGCTTACGGCTTTCATGGTCCCGCTAAATTCGCTATCGCCTGTAACCTTAATGCCATTGAAAGTACCTTTGTTGCAAATTACGTCACCGTCCTTCGCTAGGAAGACGATGTTACCCTTCTCGTCCTTCATTTCGACAACCTTGACCCCAAGGTTGTCAACGAGTTGATATTGTGTTAAGATAATCTTAGCGATCAAAAGCTCAATAGGGCTTCCTAGTCGCCAATATCCGTTGTTAATATCTTCGTCGCTGCCAGGGTAATTGTTGGCAGACTTGACGTGGCTCTTGATACAGCTATAGGTAACAGAGTTATAGATAACGACATCTTTCCACTCTTCGCCTGATGCTCCTGACTGGTAGCAGTAGCCATCGCCGCAGTTAGACCAAGATTGTGGACCTCGCAGAGTAGCACCTCGTTCACCTTTTTTCCCTTCCTCGCCATCGGCTATGGTTTTAACAGGTATTGTATAATCATACGTTACATCCTCAACTCTGACAGTTAAATTCAAGCTAGCATTGACTTCAGCATTCGCAGCTACTATCACCAGCACTTTTTTCCTTTTGTCCAAGTTTACGACAGAGGTTGTGATACCACTCTGATTATTTGGTACCACAGCAACGCTGACGGATAAATCCAGCGCAATTCCAGCCTTATAAGCTTTTACGTCTACTGCATACATCGCTGAGTCTCGAGACTTCTTATGTATAATTGCTGACATTGAGAATTGGATATTGACAGCATCTTTGCCAGGTTCTCCCTGCAAAGCTTTCTGGAGGAACTTTATTGTTCTTGTGATAACTGGCATGCTACTTAACAGTTTGAATTGTTAATGATACGCTACCGTAGCCTGCGTGTATGCAGTCTGCTCTCGTCACGACGAATGAACTCAACTGAACATTAGGCTTGCGTGAGGCTTCAGTATTGATGACAACTCCAGAACCAGACCTTAATGTGAAATAGAACATACTGTCGATAGTCTCCGTCTTACCCCTGACTATCAGTCTCGGAGTATATGTTACTTGACCGTTGCCACTCTCATCCTCGCTGATAGACTCATCTGCAGGTGTTGGGTTCGGATCAATATCGTATGGATCCGAGGCATCGATGACCGTTTGGAAATCGTAGCCTAACAGATTACTCTTGCCCATAGCTTTATCGTTATAGACCTCAACCATGAACTCACGAGTACAATCAACCTCTGATGCCTTGACCGTGATGGTCTTGCTGCTGGCTCCGCTAATCTGCTCCCAACCTGTGAGGCTATGGATTGCTCTATACCACTTGTAATATAGCCCTGTTCCCAATATTTCGTTGCCCTGTGTGACTTTAGCTTCCAGCTGGCAGCTGTCATCCTTAGAGTTGAGCACGAAATTATGTCTATCATTCTCCGGAGCCTTTATCGACACGCGATATGCGGTACCCGTGTATGGACCGACTTGGATTTTATAACAAGCCTGTACTTCATCAGTAATCTCCTGCTGATTGGATCTCTCAGAGATAGTACCAATCATTTTGATGTTGATGGCGCTATAATTGGATGCTTTGACTAGATTGTTGCATATCTTGAGCCCCCAATATAATTGAGATACGCTTGGCTTGATAATCTCGAAGAGACCATCGAATAGACCGGTCGATTTGCCTTCGCTATTGAACGGAATCTCCGTCTCATTGAAAAAAAACTTCACTGAGATTGGAGTAGTGACGCCTTCTACAGCTCTCGATGAGATTACGACAAAGTAGAGCTTAGGCTGAGACTGAGAGAAGTCAGGGTAGACGTTGACATCGTCACCGACCTTCTGATACTCCTGATATAGATCTCCGTCTGGTGACTGAATAGACGGAACATATGTGCCCATCTTAGTGATGAAGTTGATAGTTACCGATTTGCTAGCACTACTCATTTCCGGCCTCCTCTCTCATGATGAATCTGCTGTCAGTAGCTATAGGCAGCTTGTTGCATACTATGCCCTCCTGCTCTCTGTAGGCTGTCTGTCCATCCATGGCGATAGCGCCAATTTTGGACAGCGTTTCCTCATATTCCCACAGGTTGCCGAGTGGTAAAATGTCCTGGCACCATAAGATGTAGTTGCCATCCTGCAGTTCTGTTCTATCCTCGGTCAGCTGGAGAAACTCCACAACCTTTCGGTTCGCTTTGATATATCTTTCCATATTGCTGTATTAAATGATTACTACTAGTGAAAAATAAATGGGTTGCCATCAGCGTCTACGAATACCTTGCCGTCGGCATCCTTGGCTAGCGCCAATGGTTCTAATTCTTTGACCTCCAATGCAAGGATTGCGCCTCTTGTAGGGTCTAACAGGTCTGTTGGCACTGTAGGTGTCATGCCATGGCCCACGAGTACTGAATTTTCAAAATGTATCGAATTATTGGGTGCCATCCACCATAACACCTGCAGCTCTTTTGTCGGGTTCGGAATCTCACCAATGTTGTCGAAGATGGTAGCCTTAGGTTTGACCACCTTGGTGTCTGGTAGCACTTCGTCTACGATATCAATCATATCATAATCGTAGAACGGAATTCTCCTGACTATGTTGACAATCTTGAATGGTGTTGCATTATTGATATCTACACTTGCAGGATTGCCGTCAGCAGAGAATTTTACTCTACACCTGATGCAGATTCTCTTGCCCATCTGTGAGCGATCTAGCGTGACTGATGAACCATCTGCAGAAATCTTTATTTCAATATCATCAGCATTAATTGCCGAGAATTGTCCACTGTCTCTCAGTATCTCCCATACAAACTCTCGCTTATCCTTAGCGCATTCTTCAGATCCGAGACGCAGGGAAGCATTGATGACCTGTTTGTCTGTATCACGTAACGGATTGTAGTAGCGATCTCCGCTCGACAGGAGCAGCATCGGCTTGTATCTTGTCGCATTCTTACAGATGATTGAGTAGTCCATCGAAATTCTGCGGACCTCATTAGTTCTGGTATCCAGGTACTTCGCCTTGAATCTTAGCAATATAGGTTTCTGAGGCGCTGCATTTATATACCAGAGCAGCCTACCAGCTTTATCTCCTGAAGTTGTAATAACGTACTTCTTTGGTGTTGTCACCAGCGCATTGCCCTCTACGCCACTCTCGACTCTGACCCAAGTAATATCAGTCAGCTCACTGTTGACGCATCCACTTCTGAGTACTCCATCTCGGTCGATGATACTGACGACAGGCTGTAAGACACATGGCGTCAGCTCATAATTAGGAGCATACTCATTCAAATTAGCGTCATAGCCCTGCTCTATTGGTACACTACCAAATACTGTCTTTGAGAAATTCACCTGTAGAGGCGTATACTTTATGCCTAATCTTTTATATTTCATTTTATGATCATTAAACACACTCTAATGTGATGGTATCTTGGGCAACTTCTTCGCCCAGACCATCACGAAGTCTCACTGTTGCTGTGAACCTAATCTTAGACGGAATTCCCTCACTGTCTATAGATAGGTCCGACTGGGTGAGCACGATGGCCTTGCCAGCTTTGGAACCAACTTCGAGCGACCAGATTTTATCACTATTAACTCTCTGCACACCTGCCTTATTCTCTGTGTACCTCGTCCAAGCTACATCATTTTCCAGAATGTCAGATGTGATATCCTGACCGTAGAGCGTAGCGACGATAGTCAGCGGTGCTCGGAAGTTGTCGAAGTCATAGACCGTCTCGTCCTCTACGAAGTCAACCGTGAAGGACGGATTGCCCTCAATCATTGACCAATCCGTGTTGTTCCATCTTGGAACCGAGTGAGTACCTGTTTTCATGCAACGCCACTTGCAGCCAGTGTACCAGACGTCTGATGTCTCGCACTTGCCTGTCTCCGGATTGACAGCAGCATTATAATATGTAGCGTTGGCGTCAAACAATCCTCTGTCCACATAGGTGACTATCGGCTTGCCATGATAATCAATCTGTATGATATCCTGAGTGACTATGCCTGCGGCATAGATGTAATCTCTGCCCTTGACTAGCGGCAGGTCTAGCGCCTTGATGAACTCAGGCAGGTCTCCGAAGGCCATGCCGTAGTTGTAGTCTTCGAGAATCGGCTTGGTGACGCCTGTCAGCTTGACGATGCGACCCTCTGCACTGGATATGTAGAAGCAGCTCTGTAGCGACTCTACTGTCTGATTGCCGTACCTGGCAATGTTCATTAATTCGCATGGTGCGAAGTTCTTGCCCCCAGGAACTTCGCTATCAGCGTATAATGTGACTTCGATGTAGTTCTTGACCGCATTGACGCTGTTGACTCGCATCCAGGACGTGTAGTATTTTGCCTCAGATTCTGGCTGAACAGCAGAGAGGATGTTGTTGACGATTCCACGAATGACATTGCCCTCATGTTGAGCTGTGAAATAGCCGTCATACTTACTCTTGAGGTGCAGACCATAGGTACTGTCACCTAGGTCATCGATGCGCTCGATGGTGTCGCTCTCGGTAAAGTACTGATCACCCTCCAGGGCAGACAGTCTGTTAACGATAAGCTCCAAGACCTTCATGTAGCTGCGGACGGTGATGCTCTCGACTTCAGCGTTGCCATTTGCGTCTATTTGCGCTCCCTTGCCTGCGACAAGGGAACTGAAGAAGTTACCAAACTGAGCACCACCCTTGAATTTGGACACCTGCTCTGCTACGAGCCCTCGCATGAATGTAATCAAGCCCTTAGCAGCATCATCATGCTGCTTGCTCAGATACTTGTCTGAAGTCTCGTCAGCGCAGAAATGGAGCAGCGATAGGAATGCATCACCTATTCTGTAAGCCGTATTGGCTGCCAAGCGGCGCTCATCTCTGATGCCTTCGAATTGCGACTGAAGCGCTTCCTTGGTTTTTTGTTCTGCCATATTATTTTTTTGTTGCAAAGTTAATTTGGCAATTGCCAAAATAAAAATACGCTATCAGAAGTTGCGTGCAGCTCCGATTCCTCTGAATATCTCAGTAAGAGCAGTCGCCATGATACCATTGTATTTCTCCCCATAGAAATCAGCTTCGTGTTCATTGAGTTTCATGACAGAAGCATAGTACTTCTGCGAGAACCAGTCACGTCTGCCGATAGGTGGACCACCTGCTACACGGCCACCCCAGGCAGGACCAACCTTCTTCGGTATGTTCATCTTATGCTCTGCTCTATATTCGCGACCGAGGAATTCCAGGTCTCCGTTGTTGACACGGGGAACCTTCTCGCCTCCCTGCGCATCAGTCCACTTCTCCCAGACATGTGCAGGGCCGACTCCTGCTGCGACATAGATACCATACATGAGGAACTTATGCTCGATGGTCGTCGTAGCACCTTGCTCGAGATGCCCCTTGATGCTCGAATAGAGCGCTCCGGTGTCTATTGTACGCAAGCGCTCCATGCGCTCGCGCCAATAGTCACCCATGTTGCTCGTCCATCCCTGCTCGTATTTGAGCAGTTCATCTACAGCTGACTGGTCTGCCATAAGCTCTCATCATATTGTACGTCGATAGGTTCGTCAGAATTCATCATGAAGTAGAGTCCGGTGACTCCGTTCATCGACCATCTGCCCAATTCACTCGAATAGATCCGCGTGAGATCCAGGAACTCCAGCTGTCCCTCGAATGCCTCCCGATACTTGTCTCGAAGCATTCGGCTGATGAACTGACGGAAGATGTATCTGCAGAGATTCAGCTTCTTCTCACGGTCTTCCATGTCATCATGCTTGTAAGCTGCGAGAATCCAGACGGTGTAGACGTTGCGATCGAAGAACCCCTCACCTGCAGAGTGCGTATTGCTGTCTACCGTATCAGAGACCATGATGAAGTTCGAAGCCTTGCGGAACTTCTGCAGCACTCCCTGCACGGTGTCAGGTCCGGAGCAGGTAGTAGCGACAAAATTATTGTCTCTGCATGTCTTATTTTCCTCACATAATTTGGTGAAATATGCGATGGAATCGAATGTTTTATCTGTCATACTCTATTATTTTCTGTTTCTCGCATTGAACTCCTCTGCCTCTCTCGCCTTATTGTCAAGTTCGGAGAGTGCATCCCAGCAGAGCGAGTCATAGACAGCCTGCTGCTTGGTGATATCGCCATCGGTGAGCGCCCGTATCTGCGCCTGCATGGCAGGCATCAGGTCTTCCTGCTTCAGTTCTCCACCTTCCTTCGCTGGCTTAAAGAAGTGAGGGAAGTTCTCTGCCAGGTATCCCTTGACGGAGGAGAACCACATGAAGACATTCAGGAGCTCATAAGGCTGAAAAATGGCGGTTTCATCGGAATTGCCTGCTTCGTCCCGATAGAGAATCCAACCCATCTTCTGCAGGAACTTATCATCCTTGTGGATGAGATATAGCTGGTAGTTCTTCTCCAGCTGCAGATAATCCAAGAAGGTGACATTCTTAATGAGCCTTCCTACAGCATGTAGATTGGCACATGTGTCGAGTGGCTTATAATAGGTATAATCCTCGATGAAATCGAAGTTTTTGAGGAGTGAGAGGATTTCTGCCTCATTCAGATACATCACTTCTCGCTTTTTCTTACCTTTTCTAGACAGGCAGAGGACGCTGCACTTCCAGCCTGTCCTGGTATACTTCAGCACCTTGATGCCGCAGAATCTAGCGAGGACGTAGCATTTCGCTACCGTCAGATCCGGGAACAGAGTCAGAACGCTCAAGATGTAGCGCAGCTCATCCTCCTGCAGCTCATCCCATGAACCAGGAGCAGAGAACTCGAAGACTCGTATGCCATCACGAATTGAAAACGAAGGCAGGTTTTTCTTTTCCATTTTTGAATTCCTTAAAATGATTAGCCTTATATGCCGATGAATCCGCATATAATTGAAAATTACTGATGTTGGCGTCGAGGAATTTCAGCAGTCTGCCACGCTCGTTAGAGAAGGCAGTCAACAGACCTTCAGCCTGCAGGATCATACATCTGCGAACCTGGAATATCAGATTAGCAGATACGTCATCCTTGGTCTTGGCACCCCGTTCCATCTCAAGCAGGTCATCCATCTGCTCGTCAGAGATGAGCTTGCGCATCACAGAATCGGCTTCATACAGCTTGCCCAGGTTGTCCTTCCACTTCTGTGATGAGAGTTCCTGCTTGGTCTGGAAATTGTATTGGCCAATGCTATAAACCAGTAGTGGCAGGCAGCACTTTGCCTGCAGGCTGCTCCCCCACTCCTCTACTGTTGCCAACCAGGTAATCATGTCGCCCTCTGCCTTGAAATATGCCACCCTGCATTGTTCCACCAGCGCCTCCACTCTCGCAGCTGATGCCGGAGAGACTTCGCTGTTAGCGACGACTCCGAAGCCGGTTGGCGTGAGTACCAGGTCAAGATGACGGACCACTTCAAGGAAGGCGCCAAGGCACACAGCTCTGATAACAGCTGATGTCAGCCTCTCATTCGACTCAAGCGCTGCCTCACCGGCATAGCCCAGGAACTGCTGCTGAAGGCGCTCATATACTTCCACGAAATGCGGTTCGACAGAATCGAACACTTCTGACTGCGAACTGGTAGCTACGAGAATAGCATTCTCGAAGTCTTCCTTAGTTATCTCCATTTTCATTGCCATTGTTGTTAACTAGTGATGTCTGCTGGTCTTTGTTCTTGTCGAGCGTTGTCAGCTCAATCATCGGAACATCGACCGTGATATTTTTCTCAGCCCAGAGATTGTAGTGCAGGATGACGTGCCAAGGCTTGGCCATGATGTCATGCGATGCCTTCTCCAGGGATTGCTTCATGATGAAGAGTTCTCGCTTGTCTGAGCCGGAATTGTTCATCTGACTCTTGCCAGGTGTCGCTCCGATGAGGTTAGGATGACAGCCGAGTGCGAAGCAGAGAGCGTTGGAAGCTTCAGACATGTCTTCTGCCCAGTCGCCACCTTCCTTCTTGTTGCCCTCCGAGAGATTGATGATGCGCACCATGCGCTGCTCCTTGCCGTTCGGGTCGAAGTAATAGCCGGTGATGAGAGCCTTGCCTGCATTCTCCGGTCCGCAGACGAATTCGATGATGTTCTCCTTCTCCTGCAGGATGCGCGCCTTGCGCTCCTCCGGCTCGATGATGCCCTCGTTGTTGCAGAGGTCATCCCAGTAGTTGCGATGCACTTCAATCTGTATGCGAGGAGCAGAGGTGTTCTTGATCATGTATCGCTTGCCGATACCGATGAGACGGTAGATATCATACCAGGCATCATCGAAGATGCTGGCATAGTATGGTATCGGGTAGTACTGCATTCCTGGTGTAGGCATTCTGCTGATGATGGCGAACTTGCAGTCCTTGCCATCTTGCGGTTTCTTGCCTGTGATACCCGTATATGGGTCTGGACCCTTGCCCATGCGCGCCATGAGGTCGCCCAGAGGATTGTAGATATCCAGGAGCGGAATGACCTCGCCCTCCATCTGCTGAGTGAAATGGTTGAAATCGGCAAAGAAGACGTTGGCGATTCTGCCCTTCTTGTCCGGCTTCTGCAATCGGCAATAGGAGACGTCCTTGTGTCGGATATTGACGATGCGCTCATGGTCTCGAGAGAGGATGATGACTTCAACTGACCAGCCGAAGAACTTCATGTCCGTAGCCTGCTGCATGAACACCTCATGAATGCTGTTGCCCAGGCAGAACTTGCGGATCTCCTCGTCCTGGACGTCCTTCTTGCTCTCACGGTCGATGAATCTGAGACCCTGGCCATAGCAGCATTGGACGTTGAACGCCATGGCTCTCTGCGCTACCATGTTCTTGCGCAGGAGCTGCTGCAGGATGTACGGAGTGTTGTTGTCTTCGCCATAGTTGATGAACTCATAGTCCTTGCCACCTATCTCGATAGTAGAATATGTAGCATCTCCTATCTCTCCGGAACCGAGGAAACTGGTATCCTGGCCATACTGCTGTTCGATGCTTGTAGCATTCTTAGCCTCTGATACGCCTTCAGCCACTACTGCATAGCGTGCGACCGAACCGCTCTCGCCTATCTGCTGCATCTGATATTTTTTGCTCATAGAAAAACTGTTTTACCCATAAAATTGAATATGTAGATGTCTGGCAGGGTGCGAACCTCCCCATTTACAGGGTTCACAAGCCGGTGGAAGCCACCACGCCAGGAACCACCCTTGACCATCCATCCGCTGTAATCGATGACTTCGCCCTCTGATGTCCAGGCTTTGAGATTGACGGTAGAGCCCTCATCCCTGGCCTTGTCCATGAGTTTCAGAACCTCATTGATGTGATATGCTGTTTTTGGCATTAATTGAACGTATTATCGAATGTATTGTCGAATATTCTGCCACCTCTCTGCAGGTCCAGGACATTATGCTGGCGCTGGGCATAGACGTAGCTGAAGGTGAAACGAGGCAAGGTATCATGCAGATTGTCATTCTTGGACGTTGACGAGTTGATGGTGATGCGCTTGCCTACCACCGGATTGCCATCAACGAAGTTGACGATGTAGACCTCATCGGAGCGGAACAGGTCATCTGCCCAGTTGGCCATGTCTGTATTGAGATAGCCGGTATCGGCATTGAAGTTTCGCTGTTCCGTAATTCGGTAGTTGGTTTTCAAGCCACCGATATAGGCTGCATCCCTGGTATATTCCGGATTCACTTCATGCTTGCCCTCGCAATAGATGAGTTCCTGGCAGCCGAAGCTGTTGGTGAAGAGCAGACATGGTGCGCAGTCTGGCTTTGAAGGGTCATTGACGAATCGCAGCATTCTCTTGCCGGCCTCTACCTCGTAGTAGAGCAGGTCAAGGTTCTCGGCTGAGAATCTGGAAGGAGAGACGTCGATGGTCGTATAGACATCGTTGCCTGCTACTGCAGTAGCATTGAATGTGCGTGTCTCCTCGTCTCCCTCGGCATCGTGCGGCTTATAGTAAGCCTTCACGGTTGCCGTATCCTTGCCTATGTAGTGAAGGTATTCCAGTCTGCCCTCAGACGTCTTCTTGGTCGAGTTCAGTAACGTCAGGAAGTGATTGTCCAGGAAGCTGGAGCAATCAACGCCCACAATATCTACTGATGCATAGTAAACCTGCAGGCTCTTCTGCCTGGTTTCAACATTGGTTTCTGTTTCGCCATCAACGCTCTGTTCGATGATGGTGACGGTAGCAGAGACTGCAAGCTGCTGCCTTGCATAAGGTCTGAAGATGTCTGCCAGGTCAGACACTACGACCTCCCCATCTGCAGGATAGAGGAACTCCTCATAGATTGTTTTTCCTCCGATGGTGATGGTCACAGCCAGCCTGGTTCTGGCGGTCATGATGATGATGTCGGGTATGTTCTCCAGGAACATTTTGCCCGATGGAAGTGATTTGATGGTCATATTATCTTTTTTAGTGCAAAGATACTTTGGCAATTGCCAAAATAAAAATACGGATGGCCACTCTCACGAGCAACCATCCGCAAATCATGATAGTTAAATAAACGTTATATGAGATTATTGAATGAAACTTTTTAAATCAACTGGCATTACTCTCTCCCAGATGGCCCATGCCACGGTACCATCCGGCTGTGTCGCGATGGAGTAGTCATGCTCCTGCATGTACTTGTTAACGCCTTTGTAGCTTACTCCACCCATGCTTTCAAGCTCGCAGATAATATCCTGCGTAGTCTTGAAGCTCTTCATGTAATCAAGTCCTTTGTTATCCTTCTTTGGAAGGTTAGAGCGGAACTTGAAGTATGCGCTGAGCAGCTTCTGCTCGAACGCTTCGCTGTTATATACCTCTTTCTCTGCCATAATTATTCGTCATAAGGGAATTCTTCTTCTACTGAATATATTCTAGCGTAAGCGCTGTACATGAGCTCAAGAGCAACATATATCTTCGCTGCCCACAGCTCCAGCTTCTCACGCTGGCGGCATATTCTCCTGTCTTTATCTCTCATTCTGCCGATGGTATCAGCCAGTTCTCTGCGAACCTCATCATTGGTAACTAACTGAGCGACACTTCTCAAGAGCTGGATATTTTTCCAGAGTTCGCTGTGCTCCATATCCAGCTGGATGGCTCTGTCAACCAGAGCCTCATAGACTCTTCTACGCTTCTGGTGAAGTTCTATTATATTATTTGGTCTGCTCATGATAGTTAACCATTTATAGATTTCCACATAGCTAGAGTCATGTTGCATGGCTTAGCCTCCTCAGCTCCAAATCGAAGAGTATAGTATTGACGATTAAACCATCGGATAATCGTCTGCTTGTGTGGCTCATCATAGATGAAAACAACTGTTGCGACAACGTTGTAGCCTCTCTGAAATTTGATTTCCACCTTATGGGCGTTCATCTGCCTGCCTTCCATAGCGAAGAACTTGCAACTGCTGATGTCCTTGGCTGTCAGCTTGGCGATGCGCTTGCGCTGCTTCTTATTTTTCTTCATCGCTCACTCCTCCTTTCTTGTCTTTTTTCCAGCCTGGGTGCAGGAGTTCTGCTTCTGCTCCCGTAAGTACCCCCCCAGCCCGTCCGAGAACGGCTGTTTTGGGGTGTATCACATAGGGCAGAACCGCTATCACGACTCCACCTAAGCCCCTCTAAGGGCATATATTTTTTCATCTTAAAATTTTGTTTTATGTTAAATAATTCGTCATAAGGGCTTAAAAAGGCCGATATGAACACTAATAGAGCGTGTTTTTCGATGGTATTGATCCCTACAGGTCATTATCCAAGAGAAGCAATCAAAGCAGGTACACCTTTAAGAGATATGGCACGACGAAGGTTATAAGATAGGCAAAAGAGGCCCATCTCAGCAGTTACTTTCAGTTTGCCTTTCAATAAAAAGTAGTATTGCCCAAGTGCTCGCTTCATGGTTCCGAAAGGATGCTCGGAGAGGCATTTGCGATTGTCCATCTTGTTCTGGTCTAGATGCAAAACGTAACGGACAACCTTCTTCACAACCTTCATTCTTGGAGGTTTTGGCTTGTCTTTATTCTCTTCTTTGAGTTGCTTGCGTTTTGCTTCAGTTGCCTTTATCAAGGTGTCTTTGTTGAAGTCTGCCTCCTTAAATTTCTGGATGGTACACTTGCACTTGCATTTTTTACATGCAAGCTTGTTGCAGTAGCGGATCATACCGTTTCTTTTGATAGACTTTTGCCTCAGGATTTCTCCTTGCGGACAATAGACAAGATTGCGTTCGGCATCCCTCACGAAGTATCC
>OIYQ01000468.1_pt1 | contig 16713 bp, 14 predicted proteins | sample 1588311 | NCBI WGS metagenome assembly OIYQ01 (sample SAMN03283244) | human gut metagenome | biome: human-associated habitat; material: feces | host: Homo sapiens | place: Peru | collected 2012
TCACGTGGTGCTCTAACGTCAGCGATTACGATGCTGTAGAAAGCATAGCTCTTACGACCGCCGCGCTGCAATCTGATCTTTGTTGCCATTTTTTAAATCTAATTTTAATTTAATTATTAAATGAGGTTTGAATTTTATGCTGCCATCTCGTGACAGCGGGTGCAAAGGTACTACTTTTATTCGGTACCCACAAATTTTTATCCTATTTTATAGGCTTTTTTAGCATTCTTTTAAGAATCAAGCCCTTATCGGATGCGATCTGCTGCCTTTACCAGCTTTTCATCGTCATTGATGCCCTTGTAGGCCATTGCCAGCAGGATGATGCTGACGATAGGCAGGCAGGCTGCAAACTCGATGCTCACCTTGCCCTCTATCTCCGGAATCGGAATGATGCCGAAGAGAATCAGAACATAGTCGATGAGCCAGAGCACATTGAGCAGCATGGCGTTCTTGCAGATTGACATCTGAACCTTGCGATTCTTATAAAGGAATATCGTTACCAACGATAGTATCGCCGTTACGCTCAGCAGGACAAACAAGGGGATACAGGTGGTAGAGACAGCAAGACCGCCATCTCCCATCACCACGCCCAGATTGTAAACCAGACTGTCTGCGCCCATTCCCTTTGGCTCAACGCTGCCAACTGGCAGGAACAGACAGAGCGCACATACGATTACCGCCAAAAGCAGAAACAGAGTCTGTTTGCGCTGTATCATATCTTTTCTTCCCTTTATTACAACTCATTGACAGTAGGATGATACTCTTTTGAAGGGTCGCGCCAGAAGATGCTGTTCTCGATAAACTCCTGGGTAGCGATCAATGTTGCTTTTGGCAACTTCTCATAGTAGCGAGAGATTTCAATCTGCTCACGGTTCTCGAATACCTCTTCCAAAGAGTCGTTGTAAGAAGCAAATTCCTGAAGCTTCTTGCTCAAGTCCTGCTTAATCTCAACCGAAATCTGGTTGGCACGCTTAGCAATGATAGCTACGCTTTCATAAATGTTATGAGTATCATCACAGAGGTCCATGATGTTACGAGTAACTGTGTTTACTGGTGCATTTGATTTCTTGTAATCCATAATTATAGTACTATTATTATTTTTTTTTGTGATTATTACCTTATTATATATATGCTACTTGTCGGCAAGCTTTTCGAGCGAATCCTCAGGATGAGCCTTCTCATACTCCTTGCATTTCTCGATATACTTCTCGGCAAGTGAGCGCTCCTTCGAATCAGGATACTCATTGATGAAGCCGTAGCACTCATCCTCTGCGTCCTGATAACGCTCCAGCTGCTTGCTCTCCACACTCATCTTGGCGAGCTCATACTTGCTCTTCATTACGAGCGAAGCAAACTCCTCACGGCGGTTGCTGTAAGGATAGTCCTTCAGGGCATTCTGAGCTGTGACGATGCAGGCCTCATAGTTGTTGCCGCCGTTGGTGCAGTTACCGAAGTAGGTTCCCAAATCAAAATAGAGATGGGCGCTCTTGTATTCCTTCTCCACGAGCAGATCCTGCAGGGCATAGAGACGGCTGGTAGCCTGATCCTTGAGATGAGCATTAGGGAAGATGTCGAGATACTCCTGGAAGGCAGCGATGGCTGTCATCGTGGTGCTCTGGTCCAATCGTGGCTCAGGAGCATTCTGGAAGAGACTCTCGCCCACGTAATACTTGGCGTTCTCTGCATAGCGACCCTTAGGATAGGAAGAGAAATACTTCTTGAAATACTCAGATGCAGTCTCGTAATCCTTCATGCCGAACTCAGCCATGGCAAGCATATAGAGACATTCCTCGCCCTCGGTAGAGCCCTTCTTCATGGTAACGAGTTCCTGCAGGAGAGGTACGACACGGGAATACTTGCCCTGAGCATAACATTGCTTGGCATACTCGTACTTCAAAGTATAATCACCCGATTTGGTGATCTGGTTATATTCGTTCACACAGCTGGTCATCAGCAGTGCTACGCATGATGCGATAAGAGTCAATTTCTTCATAATTCTCATTTTGAGATGCAAAGTTACTCATAATTTACTTATTATCAAAAGAAAAAATACATTTTTTCGCAAAATATTAATCTTTATAACGATTAATGGCGATTTTTTTGTATTTTTGCACCTAAATTCAGTGATTATGGACTTTAAAATTACATCAAAATACAAACCGACGGGCGACCAGCCACAGGCTATCCGACAGCTTACCGAAGGCATTGAGCAGGGTGAGCCGGCACAGGTTCTGCTGGGCGTTACCGGTTCGGGAAAGACTTTTACCGTTGCCAATGTCATCGCGAACATCGGCAAACCAACGCTTATCCTGAGCCACAACAAAACGCTCGCTGCACAGCTATATCAGGAGATGAAGGGATTCTTCCCTGAGAACGCCGTAGAATACTACGTATCCTACTACGACTATTATCAGCCGGAAGCCTACCTGCCTACCACCGATACATACATTGAGAAAGACCTTGCCATCAACGACGAGATAGACAAGCTGCGACTGGGAGCCGTCTCTGCCCTACTCTCCGGCAGGAAAGACGTCATCGTGGTTTCATCCGTATCATGCATCTACGGTATGGGCGGACCGGTGGCGATGCAGGAGAACATCATCAAAATCAAGAAGGGACAGACGCTGGACCGCAACGAATTCCTGCGCAAGCTGGTGGATGCCCTCTACGTAAGAAACGACATCGAACTGCAACGCGGCAACTTCCGTGTGAAGGGAGAAACCGTTGACATCTTCATGGCATATAGCGACAACGTGCTGAGAGTCAGCTGGTGGGACGATGAGATAGACAGCATCGAGGAGGTGGATGCGATGACCTATCACCGTCTGGCTTCGTTCGAAACCTACGAGATTTATCCGGCTAACCTCTTCGTAACCACGAAGGAACAGCAGGAAAGTGCCATCCGTATGATTCAGGACGATATGGTGAAGCAGGAGGAGTTCTTCAAGAGTATAGGCGACGGAATCAAGGCGCAGCGCATCAAGGAGCGTGTAGAATACGACATAGAGATGATCAAGGAACTGGGCCACTGTTCGGGCATCGAGAACTATTCGAGATATTTCGACGGCAGAAAGGCTGGCGAACGGCCATACTGTCTGCTGGATTTCTTCCCGAAAGACTTCCTGCTGGTGGTGGACGAGAGCCACGTGAGCATTCCGCAGATTGGCGCCATGTATGGTGGTGACAGGGCAAGAAAGAAGAACCTCGTGGAATACGGTTTCCGATTGCCTGCCGCCTTCGACAACCGTCCGCTGACGTTCGAGGAGTTCCACAGTCTGATTCACCAGGCTATCTACGTCAGTGCCACCCCTGCCGATTATGAATTGAGAGAGGCTGAGGGCGTAGTGGTAGAACAGCTCATCCGTCCTACGGGCTTGCTGGATCCGGAGATTGAAGTACGTCCGAGCGAGAACCAGATAGATGACCTGCTGGATGAAATCCTGACCCGCACACACCGCAATGAGCGAGTGCTCATCACTACGCTGACCAAGCGCATGGCAGAGGAGCTGACGGAATTCCTGCTGAACCATGACGTGAAGGCAGCATATATCCATAGTGATGTGGCTACGCTGGACCGAGTAAAGATTATGAACGATTTGCGAGCTGGCGTTTATGATGTACTGGTGGGTGTGAACCTGCTCCGTGAGGGTCTCGACCTTCCTGAAGTTTCGCTTGTAGCCATCCTGGATGCTGATAAAGAGGGATTCCTGCGCAGTCACCGTTCGTTGACGCAGACTGCGGGTCGTGCGGCAAGAAACGTAAACGGCAAGGTAATCATGTATGCAGATAATATTACAGATAGCATGCAGAAGACCATCGACGAAACCGCCCGCCGAAGAAGCATCCAGCTGCAGTATAATGCCGACCACGGTATTACGCCGAAGCAGATTCAAAAGGCGATTACCTCGGCATTGCCAACGAGCAAGGAGGAGGCAGAAAATGGATTGGGAAGTGGTTATGGAAGCGGTTCCGGGAAAGCTTCTGAAGCAGGTTCAGGTATCAATTCTGCATCATTCCGCTCTATTCAGGGAGCTGATGGATCGAAACAGCGAGTTTACATCGAACCAGACAGCACCACGATGGTTGCCGACCCTATCGTCCGCAGCATGAGCAAGGAGGAATTGGAGAAGAGCATCGCCAATACCACCGCCCTGATGAAGCAGGCAGCCAAGGACCTAGACTTCATGCAAGCCGCACAATATCGCGACGAAATCATCCGATTGCAGAAGGAATTGGAAGAAAAAAAATAATTAGTAATTATATGCAAATAGCGTAGAAATCCGATTTGATTTCTACGCTATTTTCTTTATTCGAAGGAAAGCTTCTTCAGGCGGGTACGCAACTGCTCGGCTTCGCTCTTTCTGATGGATAACTTGATGGTACAGGTATTGTCGAAAGTCTGGTCCACAATACGGGGATTCATCTCCTTGACAATCCTCATCACATCATTCATCATCGGATAAGTGAAATCGTAGGTAACGATTTCCTCCACCTGCTGCGTCACTTCCTCACAATGCGCCAAAGCATCTATTGCAGCTTCACGATAAGCAACAATCAATCCACTGGTACCCAACTTCACACCTCCGAAATAGCGGATGACAACAATGAGAATATCCGTCAATTCCGCCTTCGTGATTTGTCCCAGTATCGGTTTTCCTGCCGTAGAAGATGGTTCACCATCATCATTGGCACGGAACTCGGTGCGCTCCGGACCCAACATATAGGCATAACAACAATGTCGGGCATCGTAATATTTCTTACGGTACCCGGCAACAATCTCCTTCACCTCGTCAACAGTGGTAACGTGGTGAGCAAAGGCGAGAAACTTACTCCTTTTCTCGGTGTAATATCCCTCGCCTACTGTATCTGATATGGTCTTAAATTCGTCAATCATTAATCCAACTTGTGAATAATCAATCCGCTGCGCAACTTTGGCTCAAACCATGTTGCCTTAGGAGGCATAATCTTGCCACTGTCTGCGATGTCCATAATCTGCTGCATAGTAACTGGATGCAAGGCCAATGCCATCTTCATCTCGCCACTATCTACACGACGCTTCAACTCGCCGAGTCCGCGAAGGCCGCCCACGAAGTCGATGCGCTTGTCTGAACGCAAGTCCTTGATGCCCAGAATTTCGTCGAGAATCAAACGGGAAGAAATGTCTACATCGAGCACACCGATTGGGTCCTCATCATCGTATGTTCCTGGCTTGGCAAACAGACCGTACCATTTGCCGTCCAGATAAAGGAGGAAAGAATGGAGAGCTGCAGGCTTCAGAATATCCAAACCAAACTGTTCGATAGCTGCATCAATGGCAAACTTCTCATAGCATGGGATTCCCTCCTCTTCGCCAGATACATTCACATTAATCGCATCAATCTCTATCACCTCGAAGTTCTTGGTAAGAGCATCGAGGAATTCTTCTGATGTCAGACCATTCAGATCCTTTACAACACGGTTGTAATCAAGAATGGTAAGCTGGCTAGCCTGGAAGCAGACAGCCATGAAATAGTTGTATTCCTCCTTACCGGTATGGTTCGGATTCTGCTTAGCCTTCTCTGCGCCTACCAAAGCTGCGGCAGCAGAACGGTGATGACCATCGGCGATATAGAGGCTAGGCATCTTGGCAAATTCAGCGGTGATGGTTTCGATATCCTTATCATCGCTTACAATCCAGAACTGGTGACGGAAGCCATCAACTGGAGCGATGAAATCATACTCTGGCTCTGTTGCTGCATAACGCATCAGAATCTCATTGAGCACAGAATTATCAGGATAAGCAAAGAAAACCGGTTCGATGTTTGCATTGCAGACACGAACGTGCTTCATGCGATCCTCTTCCTTATCACGGCGGGTAAGCTCATGCTTCTTGATGACACCCGTCATATAATCATTTACGTATGCACCCACAACAAGACCATACTGTGTCTTGCCATTCATGGTCTGTGCATAGATATAATACTGTTCTTTATCATCCTGCTTCAACCAGCCGTTCTCCTGGAACTTCCTGAAGTTCTCTGCAGCGCTTTCATAGACGCGAGGATCATATTCAGATGTACCTGGTTCGAAGTTGATTTCAGGTTTAATGATATGATAAAGGCTTTTCTCGTTATCGCCAGCCTCGGCACGAGCTTCCTCTGAATCGAGGACATCGTATGGACGAGACTCAACTTGCTCTACTAAATCTTTTGGAGGGCGAATGCCCTTGAAAGGTTTTACTATTGCCATAATGTTATATTTTACTTTGAACTTTGAATTTTGAACTTTGAACTTTATGATTAGCTTTATTGATGCTTGGTAGATTTTACAATTTTAATCAAAACAGCTTGTAGATGTTCACAATCATCAGATATAGAATCATAAGCTTCTTTAGTAATGTAATCCGCATCATATAACAAATCCAACCAATAACCACTTTCTGTTGCTTCTTTTAATGAAATATTCATTTTAGAAGAGAAATCCGGACGAGATTGCGCATTCTTAGCTTCATGTACATTGGCTCCAATGCTAGTACCACTTCGTAACAGCTGCTTAGAAATAATAAATTCATGTTTTTGTTCAGCAAGAAACTTATATAACTTAACTATTCGTAAAGCGAAAGCCTTAGATAAAACATAAATATCATTCTCAACGACTTTTCGTTCTAACATAACCAAAAACCACAAAACTTTGGGACTCGAACTAAAACTATACAATTATTGGTAATCATAAAGTTCAAAGTTCAAATCTCAAAGTTCAATGTCATTATTACTTATTTACCTGGAACTTGGTGCAGCCATCTGCAAAGAATGCATTGATCTGCTTGGCAGCTGCGATACCGGCATTGATGTTAGCCTCGGCTGTCTGCGCACCCATCTTCTTAGGTGTTGAGAAGTAGCGACCCTCGAACTTGGCGAAGTCGGCGTCAGCATCTGGCTTGATGTCGGTGATGAACTTCAAGTCCTCACGCTCTGCAAGAAGCTTCAGGAGCTCAGGCTCATTGATGACCTCCTTGCGGGCTGTATTGATAAGAATACCACCCTTTGGCAACTGGTTCACGGTCTTGTAATCGATGCTCTTGATAGTCTCTGGAGTAGCAGGGATATGAAGAGAAACGATATCGCAAGTCTGGAACAGCTCATCCTGAGACTTCACGGCATGAACACCTGCAGCCTCGATGACATCTGCAGGGCAGAAGGCATCATAAGCAGACACTTCCATACCGAAGCCCTTGGCGATGCGAGCTACATTGCGGCCCACGTTACCAAATGCCAGGATACCCAACTTCTTGCCCTTCAACTCACAGCCAGCCTTGCCGTTGTAGAAATTACGAACTGTGAAAACCAGCAGACCGAATACCAACTCGGCTACGGCGTTGGAGTTCTGACCCGGAGTATTCTCAGCCACCACGTTGTGAGCAGTAGCAGCAGCCAGGTCGATATTATCATAACCAGCACCGGCGCGAACGATAATCTTGAGGTTCTTGGCTGCGTCGAGCACCTCGGCATCAGCCTTGTCAGAACGGATAATCATCGCATCCACATCCTTCACGGCATCGAGAAGCTGAGCCTTCTCTGTATATTTTTCGAGCAGTACCAACTCGTTGCCTGCTCCCTCTATTTCTTTCTTAATGCCCTCGACAGCAGCTGCTGCGAATGGCTTTTCTGTTGCAACTAATACTTTCATATTACGATTTTACTTGGAACTTTGAACTTGGAACTTTTTTCCCTTTGAACTTTGAGCTTTGAACTTTGAACTTTATGATTTGTCTTTTCCCTTAAAAGCTCCTAATTATAATAGATTATAATCTTTGGAGTAATCATAAAGTTCAATGTTCAATGTTCAATGTTCAAAGTTTCTCGAATTCCTGCATTGCCTTGACGAGTGCCTGAACACCCTCCATGGTCTGTGCATTGTAGCAGCTGGCACGGAAACCACCTACTGAACGGTGACCCTTGATACCAACCATACCACGCTCTGTAGCGAAATCGAGGAATGGTTTCTCCAACTCCTTGTACTCATCGTTCATTACGAAGCAGATGTTCATCAAAGAGCGTGAAGCCTCATCTACAGTACCCTTGAAGAGCTTGTTGCGGTCAATCTCTGTATAGAGAACCTCAGCACGCTCGTGAGCACGCTTGTCAGCAGCCTCAACACCACCGTTAGCCTTCAACCAGCGGAGATTCTCCATCAAGGTGTAGATAGGAACTACAGGAGGAGTATTGAACATACTGCCCTTCTCTACGTGAGTGCGATAATCGAGCATGGTAGGAATCTCGCGAGGAGCCTTGCCGAGCATCTCATCCTTCACGACGATGACGGTAACACCAGCCATAGAGAGATTCTTCTGAGCACCTGCATAAATAGCGGTGTACTTGGAAACATCTACAGGACGGCTCATGATATCTGATGACATATCAGAAATCAAAGGCACGTTCACGTCTGGATCTACACGGAGTTCGGTACCATATATTGTATTGTTGCTTGTGAGATGCAAATAATCACAATCGGCTGGCACATTGTTAGGAACCTGAGGATAGAAAGTGTAGTTGGCGTCGGACGATGATGCGATCTCCACGACCTCACCAAAATGCTTCGCCTCTTTCATTGCCTTCTTAGCCCAAGTACCAGAATTAATGTAGGCAGCCTTCTTGATGAGGAAGTTAGCAGGAATCTGCATAAACTGCAGCGACGCACCACCACCAAGGAAGATAACGGAGTAACCCTCAGGAATGTCAAGAAGCTCCTTGAAAAGGGAGACAGCCTCGTCAACAACTGGCTGGAAATCCTTAGCACGGTGGCTGATTTCCATCAATGAAAGACCTGAACCATTAAAATCCAAAATCTGCTTTGCTGTGTTCTCAATCACTTCGCGTGGAAGCATTGATGGACCTGCGTTAAAATTGTACTTCTTCATCTTATTATAATTATTTAAGTTATTAATCGTATTTTACTCCTGTTAGCAGGAGACATACATGCGCAATCCACCCATATAGGCTTAGCTGCAAACCTTATGTTAGGACTTACGACTGCGAAATTACATTTTTTATTTCAAACTACCAAATTTTTCTGCACATTTTTACCATTTTGGGCATAAATCTTTCTTTTTGTCATCAGTTTTAACATATTATCTGCATATTTATGCCCTAAATTACAATTTATAACCTAAAAAGCCTCATCTGGAAACAGATTCCAAGATGAGGCTTTTACTAGCTATAAATTTATCTGACTTTGCAGTTTTTTTATCCAAAGTCTGAAGTTTTATCTCACTTCCTCGACAATCGTCTTGACGCCTTTAATCTTTTCGCCCTTCACGTTGTTGAGTACGCTCTTCAGCTTAGGACGGGCAATGGCTGCATAGGCGTATCGGTCGTTGACATCAATCTTTCCTATTTCAGAAGAATTCAAGCCACCCTTCTTGCAAAGGAAACCAAGGATATCGCCCTTGCTGATCTTGTCCTTCTTTCCCTTACCTATATATAAAGTGGCCATCTTTGGCTTGGCTGGTGCCGGCAATTCCTCAACGGCAGGAATCTCGTAATCCTCAACCTCTGCATCCACATATTCCGGAATATGCTCTTCCGGACCCAGCAGGAAGAAAGCTCTACCCTGCGCTTCCCAACGGGCTGTACGACCCACACGGTGAATATAGCCGTCCTCGCTCTCAGGAATGTGGTAATGGATGATGTTGTCAATATCAGGAATATCAAGACCACGGGAAGCCAGGTCGGTGCTCACCAGAATATTGGCACTGCCATTGCTGAAGCGGTAAAGAGAAGCTTCACGCTCCTTCTGCTCCAATCCGCCATGGAAGAAAGAAGTAGAGAACCCCTGCTCAACCAGATAGTTGTTGGTGCGCTCCACGCTGTCGCGGTAGTTCAGGAAAACGATGGTGCTGGTTTCGCCCAGACTGCGAAGCAATCGACCCAGACTCTCCAGCTTATCCTTCACCGGACTTTCCACCTTATATATATGTACTCGCTCAGGTACCTGCTCCTCATCCATGCGATAATCAATCTTCTCCACTCTACCCATGTGGACGAAGCGAGGAATCTCCTCTGCCTCAGTAGCAGAAAGCAGGAAGTGGCGGCGCAAGCCCGGCAAAGCCTGGATAAGACGGCTCATCTCGTCCTGGAAGCCCATCTCCAGACACTTGTCAAACTCGTCGATGACCAGATACTTGATATGATAAGGCGAGAAATTGCCCTTGCTGAGATGGTCGTTCAGTCTACCCGGTGTTCCGAAGATAATCTGCGGACGCACCTGTTTCAGTACCCGATGCTCATCCATTGCAGCACGACCGCCATAGCAAGCCATGGCACGAAGCCCCGACCCCATATCCTTCAATACGGTAGATGACTGCAAAGCCAGCTCACGACCAGGAGTAACCACGATTGCCTGCGGCTCATCATCGCTGGCATCTACCAACTGAGAGAGCGGCAAGAGATAAGCCAGGGTTTTTCCACTACCCGTAGGCGAAAGAACGACCACATCCTTATTGCCATGTGCAATAGATTGGAAAGCCTCCTGCTGCATCTCATTCAGCGAGATACCCAGTTTATTCAATATTCTATCTATCATATTTCTTTTCTTGTTTTTATTATTTCCTTTTCTTGTTTCTTATTTCCTTTTCTCGTTTTCCGTTAGATCTTTTTAAAAAAATCTTTTATTTCCTGCTCTGATTTATCAGCTTGTCTATCTCATCAAATTCCTTACCCATGTTCAGGTTCAGATAGATGGTATAAAGCGGCAAGGCCCAGTGATCCTGATTATCGGGCATCATCTCCCGGTATTTTTCCAGATATGGCAAAGCCTTCTTGTAATCACTCAGTATCTGCATGCGTTGCTTGTTGGATTGATTCAGGTTCTTGTCCTGCTCCACAGCCATATTGAAGTAAGCCAGTCCTGCATTCAGATAGGTTCCCGGCATGGAATCGTTCTGGGCAATGACCTGGTCGCATACCTTGATGCAATCCTTGTACTTGCAGAGATTGAGCAGCAGGGTACTCTTGGTAAAGAGATAAATATCGTTCAGCGAATCAACAGCCAGCGCCTGATTGACCACATTCATCGCTGAATCGAGCTGGTTTTTCTCAGAATAGTATTCTACCAGACGAGGAAAGAAGAACGAGAACTTCGGAGCCTTCGAGAATCCATCCTTAAATGTAGCCACATATCTGACAGTATCCTTATCCAGCTTATAAGTCTCAGCCAGATACTGCAACATATAATTGTAATGTACCGTATCCTTCAATGCTTCGTATGAATGATGCAAGGTGGCCCTGCTGTTCTTCATCTTATAACCAGAATAAACTGCCCAATAGGCAGCAGTATAGAGCGGTGGATTCTTGCTCTGGAAATCATTGCCCTTGAAGAGCGGCTTGTTGGCACAGTCGATGTAGAGGTCGAAGAACTGATAAGCCTCCGGATATTTCTTCTTCTGCAGAAACCAGACGCCACCGTTGTAGATGTTCGGACGGAGACGCTTGAGATATTCAGCATGCGCCTTGCGATACTCTATATCCACCTTGCCCTTCCTGTTGGGAACCATCTCTACCGAGTCCAGCCCCTGGGCAATGAGAAACATCTGCTTGGCAAGATTGAAAAGCTGGGCGGTATCATACTTCTGCTTGAGATACAGCTTTTCATTACCCTGTTCATACTGCTTTCTGACAGCATCAAAGAGTGTAACCCAAATCTTCTTGTTGCCCTGGTTAGCCGAATCCTTCAAGAGTTTCTCCATGCTAGCCTGCGCCTTGTTCAGGTCCTTGCCCGCCTTGACCAAATCACGGGCAGCCGTAATCTCCTTCTTCTGAGCCTGCATCCCAAATGGAAGCCCGAAGAAAAGGACTATTGTAAACATCCATACGTATTTCAATCTTGTCATATCTGAATCTCTTTATATAATAAATTTCTTATCGCTTACTGCATTTTTATCTTACTGAGATAATTTCCTATCTTACGGAGATAATTTCCTATCTTACGGAGATAATTTTCTATCTTACTGAGATATTTTTCTATCTTACGGAGATAAAATAATATCCTACTGCAATTTCTTCCTTACTTACTACAGTAGTCGAAATAATACCAGTACGTATTTCCATAAGTATCACGGATAGCATTCTGCATTTCCTGCTTGTTCGCATACTTATGTTCCAGCTGCTGATAGTCCTGGAAGTCAGTATCCACCACATTGTCGTGATACTCAACGACAGGCTTGCTGCGACGATGGATATAGAGCGTCAAAGCCTCCTTGTAATGGGTAGGAAGCTTGGCGGTCTTCACATCATAATGCTTGCACAGAGCCACGACAAACTGATCCAGCTTCTTGTCAAGCAGCAGCGCACAGAGCTTGTAATCTTCCGGCTTGCGATATACCAGATGCTGCATCTTCATCGAATCGGTAGGTGCCTGCATCCAGCGGGGACTTCGCCACATCAATGACTTGACGGTAACGCTATCCGGTATCATCGCCTTACTGCCGCCAACCAACGGATAGGTAAACAGCTTGTCGGCAAGCTGGCCTGTATGATGCAGACTGGCTATGCGCAGCATGGTAAGCGAGGAATCTGTCTGCAATGACTTTCTGCCCACCTTCAGCGCCTCAGCATAATTCTTCTGTATCATCAACCGTTCCATCTTCATACGCTCGTGGAACAGGCGGTCGTTGCTTGCCACAAAGTTCATCACTACAATCATCGCCATCAGCAGGAAAAGGTTAATCCACATATACTTGGACAGCCACCCGCTGCTATGAGGCTCCTGCTCCAGAGGTTCCAGCTGCCTGATGACCCATACGGCTCCGCCGAAAGCCAGAAGGCACAAGGGAACCACTATCCACCAGGCACCGAGGGAATGATGAATATCCACATCCGTAGGAATGTCGGTGATGACGGTAAGTATCAGGAAAGAAGGAAAATACGTAAGAGCATGAAAGCGACGCTTTACCTGAGTTAACGCATAGACGCCCAACTGCAGGATATAAAGTACCAACGTAATCAGCAGCGGGGCGAATGTATAGCTATAATCGGTTTTACCATCACTCAGTACATGCTGGGCAACGGCTAATACATCTGCCTGGTAAAACGCCAGGTAGCAATAAACAAAAATGATAAAGACAATAGCACAAGCGAAGTGCATCTTCGCTGTGCTATTCTTTTTATTTCCCATAAAATTTATCTACATTAATTTTTCTTCAGCACCAATGCTGTGCGGGCTGGCAAATAGAGCTTCAGCCACTCCTTGCGATCGTTCATATAGAGAGGATCGTAGGTCGTGAGATGTGTCAGCTCATCATCATTCAAGCCATTACCACCGAACGCCTTGTTGTCTGTATCAAGCACTACGCTGTAAGCACCTGTAGGAACAAGGAAGCCATAATCGGTAAACGAACGGGTTGGCGAGAAGTTGAACACGAAAAGCAAGTCGCCTCGCATGTAGGCTAGAACCTGATCTCCATCATTGTGCCAGATCTCAACAACTGGTGTCTTGTTAAAATTCTTTTCGCTCGTAATCGTCTTGAGCATTGCTTTATCGAAATCGCCTAAGTAATGATAGCACAATTCCTTATTGTCTACCAGGTTCCACTGGCGACGGGCATACTTATAGCTCCAGCCATTACCCTCACGAGGGAAGTCAATCCACTCTGGGTGACCAAACTCATTACCCATGAAGTTCAGGTAACCACCATTGATGGTTGATGCTGTAGCCAGACGAATCATCTTATGCAGAGCTATACCGCGGTGAACCACATCGTTCTCATCACCCTTCTTGAAATGCCAGTACATATCGGCATCAATGAGACGGAAGATGATGGTCTTGTCGCCTACCAGTGCCTGGTCATGACTCTCACAGTAAGAGATGGTCTTCTCGTCAGCACGGCGGTTCTTGATCTCCCAGAAGATGCTGGATGGCTTCCAGTCTTCATCCTTCAATTCCTTGATGGTCTTGATCCAGTAGTCAGGAATGTTCATCGCCATACGGTAGTCGAAGCCATAGCCGCCGTCTTCAAACTTGGCAGCCAGTCCTGGCATTCCGCTCACCTCCTCGGCGATGGTAATCGCATTCTTGTTCACCTCATGAATCAGACTGTTGGCAAGAGTAAGATAGCAGATGGCATTATCGTCCTCATGGCCGTTGAAGTAATCGCCGTAGTTGCAGAATGCCTCACCCAATCCATGGCTGTAATACAGCATAGAAGTTACACCGTCGAAGCGGAAGCCATCGAAATGGAACTCTGTAAGCCAGAACTTGCAGTTGCTCAGCAGGAAGTGAATCACCTCGTTCTTACCGTAGTCGAAGCAGAGACTGTCCCAAGCCGGATGTTCGTGACGGTCGCCAGGATAGAAATACTGGTTAGGATCGCCGGCAAGATTGCCAAGGCCCTCAATCTCGTTCTTCACTGCATGAGAATGAACGATATCCATGATAACAGCAATACCATTCTGATGAGCCGTATCAATAAGATCCTTCAACTCTTCAGGAGTACCGAAACGGCTGCTGGCTGCAAAGAAGCTGCTCACATGATAACCGAAGGAGCCATAATATGGATGCTCCTGGATAGCCATGATCTGGATGCAGTTGTAACCGTCCTCGATGATGCGAGGCAATACATTCTCCTTGAACTCAGTATAGGAACCTACCTTCTCGGCATCCTGACTCATACCGATATGGCACTCATAGATCAAAAGCGGAGTAGTCTTTGCCTTGAAAGTCTTCTTCTTCCATTTGTAAGGCTCCGGATTCCATACCTGTGCTGAGAAAATCTTGGTCTGTTCATCCTGTACCACGCGCTGAGCCCAAGCAGGGATCCGCTCGCCTTCGCCACCTTCCCAGTGAACCTTCATCTTGTAGAGGTCACCGTGCTTCATTGCCTTTTCAGGAAGCTTCAACTCCCAGTTGCCTGAGTTTTTCACTCTCTTGGCACGATACTTTTCTGTCTCCTTCCAATCGTTGAAATCGCCGATGAGATAGATATCGGTAGCATTAGGCGCCCACTCACGAAACACCCATCCCTTCTCTGTCTTGTGAAGGCCGAAGTACTCGAAACCGTTGGCAAAATCACTCAAGGTAGTCTTGCCGTTATTGGTGAGCTGTGCCATCTTCCAGAGAACGTGGTCGTGGCGGCCGCGGATAGCATCCTCATAGTCTGCCAGATAAGGATCATTCTTTACAAGTCCTATATGTTTAACAGCAGCAGCCTTGGTTGTTTTCTTGCAGGCAGTCTTCTTGACTGCTGTCTTCTTGGCTGTTGTCTTCTTAGTTGTAGTCTTCTTTTCTGTTGCCATGGATTATAGATTTAAATTATATTGTGTATTCGATTGAGAACCTGCCCTATATTAAGCCTTGATCTTGAAGATGGCCTTGCGGATGGCGCCCTTGCCGATACATGGCTGATGACCATCCTCTGGCCAGAAGATGGCAAACTGACCTGGCTTGCAAGTAACGAGCGTCTGTGCCTTCACACCAGGATACTTGGTGATATCCTTAGCCTCGTTGTACTCTACCTCAGGAAGGTCCTTCAAAGGAGTATATCCGTAGGTTTCCTCGTTATCAAGTGGAATCTGAATATCAATCATCTTGCGATGAGTCTCGATAACGGCATCCTCCTCTTTCTTACCCTGAGCCTCAGCGATATTCAGGAAAAGGTCTGCGCCCTGAATAGGATGCTTACCTGACTCAAGCTGAGCGAGATCATTCTCCTTTACAAACTTCACCACTTCTGGGAAGAGTGGATTGAGAGAGATATATCTCTCCAAATTGTCTAATGTATCAATTACCATAGTCTTACTTTGAACTTTGAGATTTGAACTTTGAACTTTATGATATGTTCACAGCTCAGAATCTCGATATTAATAATTGCTTTAAAATTCTCTATTATTCTCTATTATTTTCTGAAGAGATTAATCTTCAAAACGCTTGCCGTTTTCATAGGTTCCCTTGGCAGTAACCTGACCATTACGGTCTTTCTCCACGAATCTGCCATCACGCATATCATTGCGATAGTTACCCTCGAAACGCTTGCCGTTCTTATCTTCCTCGATGCAGGCACCCTCACGCTTACCCTTGCGGTAATTACCCTTGAAGCGGCGGCCGTCGGCATAATGAATCACTACATTGCCTTCTACATGTCCGTTACGGAATTCACCCTCGTAGATATCACCGTTCTTCTTGGTCAGCTTGCCTCTGCCATTCTGCAGATCATCCTTCCAGGAACCTACATAGATATCTCCGTTCTTCCAGACGAAAGTACCCTGGCCAGAACGCTGTCCGTCAAGAAACTGTCCAGTAACTTTTTCCCGTTCATCACACAATACCCGACATTTATCATCATTTGATTTATAAAAATTTATATTGCTTTCCGCGTCCTCTATTATAATATTTGTAAAATCGTCTTCAACAGTATAAGTATGCGTTACAAAATCTGATGTGCTGATTTCATTAAAATTAAATCCAAGACTGTATATACCGCAAAATCCGCAAATTATTCCAACCGCTACAAGAATTACAGCTACCGTTATCAGTATCTTCTTTGATTTCTTCATTATACTTCCTCTTTTCTTATAAACAAGGATTTTATCCAAATCCATATTTTTTTACTGACAAATACCATTCCTTTTGTAATTTGATTAATTCCGAAAAACGACAGTATTGACAAACCCGCACATACAAAAGCTCCGCCAAGCAGCACGAGCATTTCAAATATATTTGCATTTGAGGTAAAAGCATATGCCA
>OIYQ01000470.1_pt1 | contig 16660 bp, 11 predicted proteins | sample 1588311 | NCBI WGS metagenome assembly OIYQ01 (sample SAMN03283244) | human gut metagenome | biome: human-associated habitat; material: feces | host: Homo sapiens | place: Peru | collected 2012
TACCAGAAAAAACCGCCCAAAGAACAGCCTTTCCAGTTGCTGGTGGACATTCAGGGGAAAATGGCAGAGGGCAAAAGCGCCGGCTACAAAAAATGGGCAACCAAGTTTAACCTGAAAGAGATGTCCAAGACGCTGTTGTTTTTGCAGGAGCAGAAAATCGGTAGCGCAGAGGAACTACGAGAGCGTACCGCAGCGGCAACCGAACGCTACCATGCCATGGGCGAATCCATCAAGGCGGCAGAAGCGAGGTTGACAGAAATTGCCGTCCTGAAAACCCACATCATCAACTATGCCAAGACCCGCCCGGCCTACGATGCCTACCGCAAGTCAGGGTACAGTAAAAAGTTTTTGGATGCCCACCGGGAGGAGATTACCTTGCACAAGGCGGCGAAAGCTGCCTTTGACGAGGCCGGACTGCAAAAGCTGCCAAAGGTCAAGGAGTTAGATGCGGAGTTCGCCGAACTGCTGACGAAGAAAAAAGCCACTTACCCGAACTACCGCAAAGCACGGGACGAGATGCAGCAACTGATGAAGGCACAGAAAAATGTGGAATTGTTCTTTGCAGAGGACAAGGACAATCTTAGACCGCAGCACACCAGATGAACGAACACCGTCGAGGATTCTTCCCGTTGGGGAGGTATCCTCGGCGGCTTTTTGTATATAGGGCAGCAATTCTTGACCGTTTTTTGTGAACTACTAATTATCGCTGTATTCTTGCTATGAATGTCTTTTGTCGGTATAATTGGAACCAAGGACGGTGAAGCGTAGTGGCAAAGAAAAAGAAGCAGCGTGCTCCGGTCAATCCGGAACTGACAAAAGTGAAGTCTGTGTTTCAGCGAAACGTAGACATGGCCTACAAAGTCCAGCGCACACACAAAAGCGATTTTGTGGAACGGTATGATTTGACGGATGTATACTGTAAACGACGAATCAAGGCCGTTATGAATCTTTTGCCGAAATTCAAAGAGCGCTACGGCAAGCAGTACCCGGAATTAGAAATGGAAGAAGATTTGGCTAATATCGCTTCTCTTCCGGTTATGACTTATGATTCTATTGAACGGAGTGCATCGCTCTGTTTGGGTGCGGCACTCTGGATGCTTGACCGTGCATGGGAAAGCGAGACCATTCTGGAAGTGTCGGATCTTCTCCCAGAGAGTTACAGCGGCGTTGATTGCGTAGACGTCTATGACACAAGATTCCACCACTCCGTATTTAAGAAGATGCTGCTGGTTATCCAGACCCGGTACGGAAAGGACAAGAGCAAATATGTGGTGCCGGAGAGCATTTTTGATAAGCGAGATCCAGAGGACGCCTTTCATAAAATAATGGCCTTGCTTCCGCCGGAACGCATAGAATTGGCTGTCGAGAACCTTAAACGAAAATTCTGGGAATGGGCTGATTTATATTTTGCCGTCCTGTCACCGATGGTCAAGGAACTGAATCGGTTGGACGAGGCGATGGATCGGCTAGAAGATCAGATGCGCGAGTATCTTGACCGAAAGCCGAAAAAGCCGGATTTCGCCGCACTGAAAGACCTTACGCTGATGGATGATAGACCACTGATTGGCCGGTTGTCGGAGGAAGAGCAGATGATCCGGCAGATGGAGGGACTTGAAGAAAAACATAAGAAGGCTGAACATCGAATCTACAACCTCCATTTTGTGAGTCTTTCGGCAGGCGTTCATGGAAAAAAGCAGATCGCAGAATGTGTGGGAGATGATTTTGCAGAAGCATTTTGCAATTTCTACATTGATGATCCCTATGAGATATGCTTTGCTATTCTCTACCTCTTAGATCAGGATGACGACTATGCGTGGGTGTATTCGTTTATGACTGCCGTTGTCTGCCGTGCAGCGGCCATGCTTCCGTGGGGGCTGGAACTTTACAGCGAAATGGATGATGGCATCTGGTTTCAGGACAATGAATGGATCGAGCCAAAGCCCTTCGACCCGGAATGGTATGAAACAAAGTATGCGGGAGAATGGTATGAGGATGATGATGACCCACATGATGTCAGCCTTGCGCAGCTTGTTTACCAGTATACCGGGGCCGTTCTGCCGCGTGATATGAATCGGTTTGATGGACTGAAAAAGGAACTCCGTGCAAAAGGATTAAAACCATCTCAGGTTAGTACCCTTTGCGCTATGATGAACGTCATTGGTGAAGTGTCCAGACAGAGATTTGATTTCAGCAAATACGCCGATCAGGATGATTGGGACGATTGGGATGCAGAGGAAGAGGCAGTTACAGAAGATTTAGCGTCAGAAAATGAAAAGCTGAAAGCTGAACTTGCGAAGCTGCGCAAGCAGGCCAAGGAAGCTAATTATAATCTGAGCAGAGAAAACCGTGAACTGAAAGACCATTTGGAGAAAATAGAAGCTGAGACAGGAGAAATGCGGCAGGAACTCGCAGATCTCCGGGAAGTCGTGTTCCATCAACAGAGTGGGGCGGAGGAAGAAAAAGCAGAGGAAAGCAAGATCTCGTTCCCGTACCACACATCCCGGCGGTTAGTAGCTTTTGGCGGTCATGATTCTTGGCTGCGGGAGATCAAGTTCAAATTACCGGATGTCCGATTCATGAGTGACGATATTTCCAGCCCTGAGATTATCAAGAGAGCAGATGTGGTCTGGATTCAGACCAACTGCATCGGGCATAAATCCTACAACATCATTATCGACCTTGCCCGGAAGTACAGCCGCAAGGTGCGGTATTTTGCCTATGCCAGCGCAACGAAATGCGCGGAACAGGTCGTTGAGGAAGAAGAAAACGTGATTAAATGAGAACAGGGTGTGCCAAGCAGGTGGTTGCAACGAGAAACAATGAAAAGAATTTTTGTGAAGGTGAGGGGTGTTAAATGGGAGAAAAAGTATATAGACCGATCATGAATGCTGAAGATCATCTTGTCAGATCCAAGGATAACCCAAATCGTGTGAGAGGTCTTACACGAGATATGAACAACCAGAATCCGGGTATACCGGAGTTTGAGGAACTTGACCTTGAAGATTTAGTCCCTAGCCAGCAGGAACCAGAACCATGCAAGAGCCAGTCAGCCCAATTAACGCCAGAGGAAGAAAAGCTGGCGGAGTGGTCTGGCATCTTATTGGGTGCTGCAATTTGTGAGGGAACGGAATTTTTGATCAAGAAAGGTATTTTCCCATGGTGGAAGAATTCGGTAGGGCCTTGGATAAAGGACAAGGGTGAAATACTGACTGCCGCACTAAACAATGAAAAAACAAAAGCAGAGCAAATCAAAATGACTGAACCGAAAGTGACAAAGCCAACGGCACCGGATGTTGAAATTCAAACGCTGGAGAATGCGTTTGAGCAGATTTATATTGATATGGGTGAAGAAGAAGCCAGAAAGCACGTCCTTCAGCTTGTATATCACATCCTTGGAGTGGCTAATGAGATCCGTATCTTGAGCAATGCTCGAATCAGTAAGGAGTGCAAATCGGAACAGGAATGCATTGAAGCGCAGCAAGCCGCAGAAAAGGTGCTATCAGAGGAAACATCGACGATGCTGAACCAGTTTCTCTCGAATAAGACCTTGCATTTGGACTTGGACACATCGAGGGAACTGTTCGATTTGACTGGTGGCGGGGTGTATCTGAACGGAGAATATGTGCCGGTTCTTGAGTGCAAAATTGAAGAAGCAGTAAAGAAAACATCCGTCAAAAATTGCGCCCAGAACTTGAAGTGACCCGACTTCCTACCTTGTTATGATATGCTAGAGCAACGAAATGCGCAGAACAGGTCGTTGCGGAAGAAGAAAATGCAGTTAAATGAAAACAGGAGCCAGCTGGCGTTGTGTGAATTACGCTGGCTGGCTCCTTTGTTATATTGTTATAGCGAACCGTCGAGGAATCTTCCCGTTGGGAGAGTTGTCCTAGGCGGCTTTTTAGTTTATGTAGCAGCGGTCCTGCTTTATAAGCCAATCTTCACACAGCTGCTGGGCTTCGTCTTTTGTGCAGCAGGTGCAGTTGAAAAGTCTGCCACGGAAAGAGCAGTAAGTGTAGTGTACCTTTGGGATTCCATTGGCGTCTCGAAAATCAACGCAGCGTTCCTCACCGGGCAGCAGATAGATCGTATCCACGTTCAGCAGCTCCTATCTTTTATCTTCGGTCATGTGCAAACGACACAACGCTTGCTATTGTACCATGTGCTGTCTCAAAAGACCATTGCCTTTTTGACCAAAGATACGCACAAAAATTTTCTGTCTCAAAAGCACTTGGACAGCGTTGAATAAACACTGTTTGATTGTGTATAACAAAAAATGCGACAGGTATGCTATTGGTGTGCAACAAACACAAACAGAATGTGAGGTCGCTATGAATACGCTTTTGGGGCAACGAATACGAGAGCAGCGCAAAGAAAAGGGTTGGACAATTGAACAGTTTGCCGAACGAATCGATTTGTCGGCAAATTATGTTGGAGACTTGGAACGCGGAGTTAAAATGCCTAAACTGGAAACTTTTATCCGAATCGTTGAGGTGTTGGGTGTATCTGCAGATGTGCTTATCCGGGATTCTGTTGCGTCCGCATCCCATGTGGCAGATGATGAACTAAGCAAAAAGTTGAGCAAACTTACGCCGGGGCAGAAGAAAGCTGCCATTGATATCCTGAACGCATACACCGATAATCTTCCCTATATCACAAAATAATTTCTGTGCCATTGGAGCGCCAGCAAACGTGCTGACGCTCTTTCTTTTTACCCTCAAATAGTTTATAATCAACACTATAAGCGTGTATCTAACACTAATGGCGAACGTTTGAGGTGAACAATATGACAATCTTACCCAATATCGAAGAAGCAATGGAAGATGCCCGGAATGGAAAGTTGAGCCCTTATTGGCAGAACGACTTGAACCGTGAATGCAACTGCCAGAAGTTATCTGATGAAGAACAGCGGGCTCTTTCGGAACTGAATCGCGTTTTGTCCGAGACTCCGCAATGGAGCAGCGAAGAAGAACTGCGTATCGAAATGGAGAAAATCGGTGGTAAACTCTTGTTCTGCTACTTCTGGGATGATCACTACTCCATGGTGCAGTTGACGGAAGATCGCAACAGAAAATACTCCACAGCCTACGTTCTGGATACAGAAACCACCCCGGAGGTGCGTAAGGCTGCGGCATTGCAGGCACAGAAAGAACTTGCGAACCGTATGCAGGCGTGGGGCGTTTCGCTTCTGGATGCGCCTGTTCCTGAACAGATGAAGTACGATTCTTTAACAGAAGCCGCTTCTCACCTCATGCAAGTTCTTAACGACCCGGAGCACATCACCGGGTAAAAAGCGTCCCATCGGGATGCGTAGCCTGCATTGGAAAATGCAGAACAAAGGGGTTTGGGGCATTTCCCAACAAGCGTTTTGCAACGCAAAAATGGTCTTTGTATATACGAAGACACTGCTTGCCACAACAATGCGACCTGCGGAAGTTGTCGTAAAACTTTTCATTCGCATTGCAAACCAGATGGCACTTTTGTATAATTGGTTCAATGAACGCACGCATAAAATCGGAGAGGCTGTCCGATTAAAAAAATCTAAAAATGCGCTATTGCAGGCCACTGGGAGGAATAGCATGAACAAGCAGCAACTCGCATCGAAAATTTGGGAATCTGCCAACAAGATGCGCTCTAAAATCGAAGCCAACGAGTACAAGGATTACATTCTGGGCTTCATGTTTTATAAATTTCTGTCGGACAAAGAAGTCAAATGGCTGAAAGAGAATGACTGGACAGACGAATACTTGCCGGATCTGACCGAAGGCGATGCCGAAACGGTGGATACCGTTCGGAAGAATGTCGGCTATTTTATTGCCTATGAAAATCTGTTTTCCACATGGATCAGCAAAGGCAGTGACTTCAAGGCCGATGATGTAACGGTAGCACTGCAAGCATTCAGCCGTTTGATTGACCCGCACCACAAGAAGGTGTTTGACGGTGTCTTTGCAACGCTGCAAACAGGTCTATCGAAGCTGGGTGAAAGCTCTGGCGCACGGACAAAGGCAATTCGTGACCTGATCTACCTCATCAAAGATATTCCTATGGATGGCAAGCAGGACTACGATGTACTGGGCTTCATCTATGAATATCTGATCAGCAACTTTGCAGCAAACGCAGGCAAGAAGGCCGGCGAGTTCTACACGCCGCACGAAGTTTCGCTGCTCATGTCTGAAATCGTGGCGTACCACCTGAAAGACCGGGAAGAGATCAAAATTTACGACCCCACCAGCGGTTCCGGCTCGCTGCTGATCAACATTGGTCAGTGTGCCGCACGGTATATGGGCAATGGCAACAACATCAAATACTACGCACAGGAGTTGAAGGAAAATACCTACAACCTGACCCGCATGAACCTTGTCATGCGCGGTATTCTGCCCGACAACATTGTAACGCGCAACGGCGATACGCTGGAGGAAGATTGGCCGTACTTTGAAGAAAACGACCCGGTCAACACCTACGACCCGCTGTTTGTGGATGCGGTGGTATCAAATCCCCCATATTCGCAGGCGTGGAATCCGAACGACAAAGAGAACAACCCGCGCTTTTCGGATTACGGCCTTGCCCCCAAAGGCAAGGCAGACTACGCCTTTTTGCTGCACGACCTGTATCACATCCGCAATGACGGCATTGTGACCATCGTTCTGCCCCACGGCGTTCTGTTCCGTGGCGGTGAAGAAGGTACGATTCGCAAAAATCTGATTGACCACAACAACATTGATGCAATCATCGGTCTGCCCGCCAATATTTTCTTCGGCACAGGCATTCCCACCATCATCATGGTGCTGCGGAAGAATAAACGGGATTCGGACGTTCTGATTATTGATGCGTCTAAGGGCTTTGAGAAGGACGGCAAAAACAACAAGCTGCGTGCCTGTGACATCAAACGCATTGTGGATGCTTACAAGGAACGCCCGGAGAAAATCGAAAAGTTCGCACGCAGAGTATCCCGTGCGGAGATCGTTCAGAACGATTACAACCTGAACATCCCCCGATATGTGGATTCCTCGGAAAAGGCTGAGAGCTGGGATATTTACGCTTCGATGTTTGGCGGCATTCCCGAGGCCGAACTGCAAGACCTGTCTGCCTACTGGACAGCATTCCCGCACCTGAAAGCGGCTCTGTTCAGCCCGGACAACGAAGCCTATTGCCGTCTGAATGTGGCCAATTTGAAGAACGCTGTTCTGTCCCACCCGGATGTGGTGGCGTTCAAGACCGCTTTCCAGAATGCTTTCGGTGACTTTGATGCCTACTTGAAGTCCGCACTCATCGACGGCATGACGCAGCTGAATGCTGCCGGCGAGGAAGAACGCCTGAGCCGGGAGATCTTTGCACGGCTGGCAGGAATTCCACTGGTTGACCGCTATGCAGCATACCAGCTTTTGGACGACGACTGGAAGAAAATTGCCATCGACCTTGAAATCATCCAGACCGAGGGTTTTGCCGCAACCAAGCAGGTAGACCCCAACATGGTGCTGAAAAAGGATGCCGAGGTACAGGACGGCTGGGTGGGTCATGTGCTGCCCTTTGATCTGGTGCAGAGCGTTAAAATGCGCGAGGAAGTAGCAGCACTGCGGGCAAAGGAAACCAGACTTTCCGAGATTACCGGAGAATATGAAAGCTATCTGGACGAACTGAGCGAGGAGGACAAGGAACAGGATTTTGTCAACGATGGTGCCTTTGTTGCCGCTGAGGTCAAAAAGGCCATCAAGGCGCGGGAGGTAGAGCCAGCTACCTTGAGCATCCTGAAAGATGTGGACGCGCTGTTTGCCGAGGAAAAGACCCTGAAAAAGCAGGTCAAGGACGACAGTGCCTCCCTCCACCAGCGCACCAAAGGCGTGATTGAACGCCTGACCGATGAAGAAGTGCGTGACCTGCTGCACCGCAAGTGGATCTTGCCCCTGATGGAAAATCTGAACAGCCTGCCGGATGCCGTTCTGGACGATTTTGTGAAGCAGTTGGATGCCGTCTGCAAGAAATACGAAACCACCTTTGAGGACGTGGAAAGCCAGATTGCCAGCACCGAGCACGAATTGCTGGGGCTGCTGGACGATTTGCAGGGAAATGAATTTGACATGCAGGGCATTACAGAACTCAAAAAGTTGCTGGGAGGTGAATGATTATGCAGGATAACAAGAAGAAACCTGCCCTCCGGTTCAAGGGCTTCACTGACCCTTGGGAACAGCGTAAGCTGGATGAAGCGTTTGATTTTACAGTTCCAAATAATACGCTTTCCCGTGCTGAACTAAACCAAGAAAGTGGCTCTGTTCGGAATGTCCACTATGGCGATGTCCTGATAAAATATGGCTCTGTGTTAGACGCTCAGAACGATGAACTTCCGTTTATAACCGGGAGAAGCAAAGACGATTTCAAAGGTGCACTTCTGCAAAACGGAGATATCATCATTGCTGATACTGCTGAAGATGAAACGACCGGAAAAGTCTGTGAAATCGTCAATATTCAGGATAAAGATGTTGTGGCAGGACTTCATACGATGGTGTGCCGTCCCAAAAACAAAACAGCAGAAGGCTATTTCGGCTACTACATGAATTCAAGCTCCTATCATCACCAGCTTTTACCGTTGATGCAGGGCATTAAAGTTCTATCCCTTAGTAAAACCAATGTTCAAAAAACAACGGTGAAATACCCGAAAGATAAAGCAGAGCAACAAAAAATTGCAGATTGCCTTAGACGTATTGATACCCTTATCACCCTTCATCAGCGTAAGTATGAGAAGCTGGTGAATATCAAAAAGTCCATGCTGGACAAGATGTTCCCCAAAAATGGGGCATCTGTGCCGGAAATTCGCTTCAAGGGTTTTACTGACCCTTGGGAACAGCGTAAGCTGGATGAAATCGCGAACTTTTCTAAAGGTGTAGGCTACTCCAAGAACGATTTATGCGAGGAAGGCACTCCGATAATCCTGTATGGTCGCCTTTACACAAAATATGAAACCAGCATTTTTGATGTAGATACCTTTGTTAAAGAAAAAGCTGGAAGCGTATATAGCAAGGGCGGAGAAGTCATTGTGCCTGCTTCTGGCGAAACGGCGGAAGATATTTCAATCGCATCTGTTGTGGTTAAACCCGGCATTCTACTGGGCGGCGACCTAAATATAGTATCGCCGACAGCTGAATATGATTCTGCCTTTCTCGCACTAACTATTTCGAGTGGAGCAACACACAAGTATTTATCGTCTCTTGCACAGGGAAAATCTGTTGTTCATCTTCGCAGCTCCGATATTCAAAGTGTGTCAGCTAAATTCCCGACAAAAAGAGAACAAGAAAAGATTCATTTGATTTTTGGCAAAATCGATACCCTTATCACCCTTCATCAACGTAAGTTGGAAAAGCTGCAAAACATCAAGAAATCCTGTCTTGAAAAGATGTTTGTATAAAAATAAGTGGTGCAATTTGCCCATAATCAGAAGATGGACGTATCGGCGTTTGTTGTTTGGCTAAGGAGCAATGCAATTTCTCTTGCCCGTTCAGAATATGCAAAACAGGCTGATGAATAAAAATCAAGGCAATGTCAAACGCTTGGAACTGCTGTGTTTTAAAGCTATCGGGAGTCAAAAATCAAAATTTGAGCCGAATACGCAAAACCGAAAGTGAAATTTTCAGCGAACATTCGGTAGGCGGTGGAAAATAGCTGCTGAAAGTGTGCATTTGCTCCTACTTGGGAACAGCGTAAGCTGGATGAATTAGGATCAATAGTTACAGGTAGCACGCCATCAACAACAAATGATGCATATTACGCTGATGATGGATTATTATGGGTTACTCCAACCGATATAACTAAAAATATCACTTGTGAAAGCGCTAGGAAGCTAAGTGCATCGGGGCAGAAAGTGGCACGAGTTGTTCCGAGAAACACGATACTTGTAACTTGTATAGCAAGCATTGGAAAAAACACAATGCTCGCTAATGCGGGAAGTTTTAATCAGCAGATTAACGGATTGACTCCAGACGAAAATAAGTATGTACCATATTTTCTCCTGACTGAAAGCGTGTTGTGGTCAGCTAAAATGAAAGTCTTAGCAGCAACAGGTACATTGCAAATTATAAATCGTACTGAGTTTTCAGAGATTAAAACATTTCTGCCATCGTTTGATGAGCAAAAAAGAATCAGTCAATATTTTGAAAAGCTTGACACCCTTATCACCCTTCATCAGCGTAAGCTGGAAAAGCTTGTACAAATTAGAAAAGCCTTCGCAGAGAGGTGCTTTTTGCAAAGTCGAAAGGAGTTCGTTATGGCGTTTACAAAAGAAGCCGATTTTGAAGAGGCGGTGGTAAAGCTTCTGATAGAACGCGGCTGGAAAGATGGTGTGCTGAAAAACTACACCGAACAGCAGCTGATCCAGAACTGGGCGAACATCCTTTTTGAAAACAACCGTGGCATTGACCGACTGAACGATTATCCGCTGACGGATGGCGAGATGCAGCAGATCATGGAACAGGTCATGAATGCGAAAACGCCGATGAAGCTGAATAAATTTATCAACGGCAAAAGTGTGCTTATCAAGCGTGACAATCCTGACGATAAGCTGAATTTCGGCAAAGAAGTGTCCCTGAAAATCTATGACCGTCTGGAAATTGCAGCCGGACTCAGCCGCTACCAGATCGCAGAGCAGCCAAAGTTCCCCACCAAGTCCAAAATTTTGAATGACCGCCGCGGCGATTTGATGCTGCTCATCAATGGTATGCCGGTCATTCACATGGAACTGAAAAAGAGCGGTGTTTCCATCAAACAGGCTTGCAACCAGATTGAAAAATACGCGGCAGAGGGCATTTTTACGGGACTGTTCTCTCTGGTGCAGATTTTTGTGGCCATGAACCCGGAAGAAACGGTCTACTTTGCCAATCCCGGCCCGGAAGGACAATTCAACCCCAGCTACTATTTCCATTGGGCGGACTTCTACAACGAGCCGATGAACGACTGGAAAGACGTTACAACGGCACTGTTGTCTATCCCGATGGCGCATATGTTGGTGGGCTTTTATACCGTTGCCGATGGTTCCGATGGCATTTTGAAGGTGATGCGCAGTTATCAGTACTACGCTGCCAGCAAAATTTCGGATGCCGTTTCCAAGGCGAAATGGGAGAATGACCAGCAGCGCGGCGGCTACATTTGGCACACTACAGGTTCCGGCAAGACCATGACTTCTTTCAAGTCCGCTCAACTGATTGCATCTTCCAAGGATGCGGACAAAGTGATTTTTCTGATGGACCGAATCGAGTTGGGCACTCAGAGCCTGAAAGAATACCGCAACTTTGCAGAGGAAAACGAGGAGGTGCAGGCTACAGAGAACACGGATGTTCTTGTGGACAAGCTGAAAAGTGCTTCGCCGTCCGATACGCTCATCGTGACTTCCATCCAGAAGATGAGCAACATCAAGGATGATGCACAAAACAAGCTGAACCCCAACGACATTGCGCTGATCAACGCAAAGCGGCTGGTTTTTATCGTGGACGAGTGCCACCGCTCCACCTTTGGCGATATGATGCAGACCATCAAGCATACATTCCCGAAAGCGCTGTTCTTTGGTTTTACTGGCACGCCAATCCAAGGCGAAAACCAGAAGAAAATGAGCACTACCGCCACCGTTTTCGGCAACGAGCTGCATCGGTACAGCATTGCAGACGGCATCCGGGATCACAACGTGCTGGGCTTTGACCCTTACAAGGTGCTGACCTTCAAGGACAGCGACTTGCGGAAAGCGGTTGCACTGGAAAAAGCTAAGGCCGCTTCTGTGGGTGAGGCTCTGGCAGACCCGCAGAAGAGCAAGGTTTTCTATAAGTATCTGAATCTGCCGATGACAGGCGGAAAAGATGCGCTCGGTGAGGAGATAAAGGGCATCGAGGATTATATTCTCAACACCCAGTATGAGGGCGAAGAACACCAGAAAGCCGTGGTGGAGGACATTTGCGAGAACTGGCAGACCCAGAGCCGCAACAGCAAATTTCATGCCATTTTTGCGACCTCCAGCATCCCGGAAGCCATCCAATATTACAAGAGGTTCAGAGAAGCCGCACCATGGCTGAAAGTCACCGCACTATTTGACCCCAACATTGACAACAACGGCAAAGGTATCACCAAAGAAGAAGGGCTAAAAGAGATCGTAGAAAACTATAACGCCCGCTATGGACAGGACTTCAGCATTCCGACCTTTGCCAAGATGAAAAAGGACATTGCAGCACGGCTGGCGCACAAATTGCCCTACCAGCGCATCGAGCGCACCCCGGAAAAACAGCTTGATCTGCTGATCGTGGTGGATCAGATGCTGACAGGCTTTGACTCCAAGTGGATCAATACACTGTATCTGGATAAGGTGCTGCAATACGAAAATCTGATTCAGGCGTTCTCCCGCACCAACCGACTGTTTGGCGATGACAAACAGTTTGGCACCATCAAGTATTACCGCCGTCCGCACACGATGGAGAAAAACATCGCAGATGCGGTAAAAGAGTATTCCGGCGATAAACCGTTTGGCCTGTTTGTAGATAAACTGGACAAGAACGTGGAAAAACTGAATGCCCTCTATGCGGAGATCAAAGATCTGTTTGTGTCGGCGGGCATTGAAGAGTTTTCGCAGATCCCTGCGGATATGGCAGAGCGCAAAAAGTTTGCCGACCTGTTCCAGTCCTTCAACGAAAATCTGGAAGCAGCCAAGGTGCAGGGCTTCGAGTGGGATAAGCCTATTGTAATCGTCAACGAGGATACAGATGAGAAAACAGAACTTCATGCAGACTTTGACGAGAGAACGTTCAAAGTTTTGGCACTCCGCTATAAAGAGCTGTTCACGCCGAATCCAGATGGCGGTGAAAAAGACCCGGACGATGACGTTCCCTATGCGGTGAACAGCTATCTGACCACCATTGATACTGCTGACATCGACACGGACTATATGAACTCCCGCTTTGAAAAGTACCTGAAAATTTTCTATCAGGAGGGCGCAGAAGCGGAAGCCATCCATCAGGCCGAAACAGAGCTGCACAAGACCTTTGCCACCCTCTCGCAGGAAGAGCAGAAGTACGCTAATATTTTCCTGCACGACATTCAAAGCGGCGCAGTGGTTCCACAGCCGGGAAAGACCTTGCGGGAGTACATTGCCGAGTACATCGCCCAAAAGCAGAACGACCAGATCCACAAAGTAGCTGAAGTTTTCGGCTTGGACGAAAAGAAGCTGCGGGCATTCATGCGTGCAAACATCACCGAAGCCAACATTAACGAGTTTGGCCGTTTTGATGACCTGAAAGCTACCGTAGATAAGGCAAAAGCAAAGGCATATTTTGAAGCAATCGAGGGTACAAAGCTTATTCCGCCCAAGGTGCCTGTCAAGTATGATAAACTCTTGCGCGAGTTCATCGTAAGTGGCGGATTTGATTTGAAAATGCCAAAAGAATCATAAAATGGGTGCAAAATCACCCTGCTGACCAAGAGCCGAGGCGCGTCCTCGGCTCTTTTTTCGCGCCAAAATCCCAAAACACACCTACTTGGGAACAGCGTAAGCTGGATGAAATCGCGAACTTTTCTAAAGGTGTAGGCTACTCCAAGAACGATTTATGCGAGGAAGGCACTCCGATAATCCTGTATGGTCGCCTTTACACAAAATATGAAACCAGCATTTTTGATGTAGATACCTTTGTTAAAGAAAAAGCTGGAAGCGTATATAGCAAGGGCGGAGAAGTCATTGTGCCTGCTTCTGGCGAAACGGCGGAAGATATTTCAATCGCATCTGTTGTGGTTAAACCCGGCATTCTACTGGGCGGCGACCTAAATATAGTATCGCCGACAGCTGAATATGATTCTGCCTTTCTCGCACTAACTATTTCGAGTGGAGCAACACACAAGTATTTATCGTCTCTTGCACAGGGAAAATCTGTTGTTCATCTTCGCAGCTCCGATATTCAAAGTGTGTCAGCTAAATTCCCGACAAAAAGAGAACAAGAAAAGATTCATTTGATTTTTGGCAAAATCGATACCCTTATCACCCTTCATCAGCGTGAGCATATAAAACCGATTTTGGAGGTAAAACGTGTTAAACGAAATGAATGAAAACAACCTGTTCTGCGATTATTATGAGCAGTGGGTTGCCGTATACAAAGAGGGCGCAGTTCGCCCGGTTACATTGGATAAGTACAAAATGACCCTTTCTTGGGTGAAAAGGCTGGCACCTGATTTGAAGTTGTGCGAGGTTTCCAGAGTGACGTATCAGCAGCTTTTGAACGATTATGCCGTAGGCCATGAGCGTCAGACCACGATGGACTTCCACCATCAGCTGAAAGGGGCTATCATGGATGCCGTGGATGATGGACTGATTGTGAAAGACCCGACCCGGAAAGCAATCATCAAAGGCAAGCCCCCGGTGCCTAAAAAGGTGAAATACCTGAACCAGTTTGAACTGCATCTTTTGTTGAGCGACTTGGATCTACAGGGAAAACTCAACTGGGACTGGATGATTTTGCTGATTGCCAAAACCGGCATCCGCTTTTCCGAAGCTTTGGCAATTACTCCTGCGGATTTTGACTTTTCGCATCAGATGCTTTCCATCAATAAAACGTGGGATTATAAGGGGAACGGTGGATTTTTGCCGACAAAAAATAAATCGTCTGTCCGTAAAATTCAGATCGACTGGCAGACGGTGATCCAGTTCGCCGCACTGGTAAAGGACGTTCCTGAAGATAAGCCGATTTTCGTGTTCAAGGAACACGCCTACAATTCCACCGTCAACGATGTTCTGGAACGGCACTGCAACCGGGCCAAGATCCCGGTTATCTCGGTACATGGTCTGCGGCATACCCACGCTTCGGTGCTTCTGTTTGCAGGTGTATCTATTGCAAGCGTGGCAAGGCGGCTGGGGCATTCCAGCATGACAACAACGCAGAAAACCTACCTGCACATCATTCAGGAACTGGAAAATCAGGATATTGACCTTGTAATGCGGTCACTCTCTGGATTAAGCTGATAAAATAATCAACCATCGCTCGCGCTGATGAAGGATGATAAGAAAAACGTGGTCGTTTTGATGTTATTCATAATACAAAAAAGAGTGGCAGTGTTCAAAGCGAAATGCTGTCACTCTTTTTTAAAACTTCAACCTCTCCTGCAAAAAGTGGCACAATAGCTCCGCACAGGCGTTGTGTTGTTTTTGGGGACGGAGGAATCCGGCACAAATAGGCGGCAGACCGTCTAATACCACATCCCGGACGTTGGACATCTGGTTGTGGGAGGCTTCCTCAAAACGGTTCAGAGATACACAATTCTGCTCCTGCGTGCGGTAGAGTACCTGATAAAATTGCTCGACCAGCTCCAGCTGTGGGTGTGCACTGCTCTCCCGCAGTGCCTGCCACAGCGGTGCGAGGGCATCCGGGGCAAAGCCGGGAACCAGAAGGGTCTGCCCGTCCAGCTCTGCCGGTGTAATATGCGTCCGCTCCCAAAAGGGGCTGCTGCGGCAGACCATGACGGCGGTGGTATGCTGGGAGAGGGCAGTGCGTGCAAGCCTCGCAGCACAGCCGCCCAGGTCCATCACCAGCCCGGCATCCAGTGCGCCGTTTTGCAGCTGCACCGGCACTTCATCGTTGGACAGGGAAGCAAGCTCCAAGGGGATGCCGGGGTACTGCTGCCGGAATGCTTCCAGCACCTCCCCCAGATTGGGCAGATAGTCCGGAACCAGTGCCACGCTGATGCCCAGCCGCAGCGGTGCAGACTGAATGTCCTGATAAGCCTGCTGGCACAGGGCATCGAACTGCTGCACCACCGGCGTAGCCTGTGCCCGGAACCGCTCACCCTTTTCAGTAAGAGCCAGATGATTGCGGTTGTTGACAAACAGTTTGCCGCAAAGCTCTTCTTCCAGTGCGGCAATGCTCAGCCGCAAGGCCTGCCGGGACAGATACATCCGCCCGGCGGTGTGGGTGTAATTCAAATCTTCGCACAGTGCCAGAAAATAGCGCAGCTGCTGGATGGTCATGATGTGCTCCTTTTTTCAAAACGCAAGTTTTACTTGATACTTATAAGGATATTATATCTTCTTTTTCTTTGTTTGTAAATGTGATACTTTTAACAAGAACGGCAATAGATTTTTGTCGATGCGAAGGATATAGCAAGAAAAGGAAGGAATTATTATGGAAAAGATCTCCCGTAAAGGATTTCTGAAGATCGCAGCAGCTGCTGCCATGAGCGGTGTCACCGCTGCCGGTCTGGCTGCCTGCAATGCAGCCAGCAGCGCCTCCGGCGTTTCCAGTGCAACCGGTATCTACACCCCCGGCACCTACACCGCTACTGCCAAGGGCATGAGCGAGATCACCGCCACTGTCACCTTTGATGCCAATACCATCACCAAGGTGGAGCTGGACCTCTCCGGCGAGACCGAGAGCATCGGCGTTGCAGCCAAGGACAAGCTCATTGAGCAGATCATGAATGCCCAGACCAGCCAGATCGACGGCGTGACCGGTGCAACCGTCACCAGCAAGGCCGTGCAGAACGCTGTGGCAGACTGCATCCAGCAGGCCAGCGGCGGTGCCATCAACCCTGCACAGCAGTCCACCGAGGAAACCTCCTCTACCGCCGACTGGCTGGGTGAGGCACCGGAGATCGCCGAGAGCGATATCAAGCAGACCGTGGACTGCGAGGTTCTGGTGGTGGGTGCCGGTTCGTCCGGTAG
>OIYQ01000471.1_pt1 | contig 16619 bp, 19 predicted proteins | sample 1588311 | NCBI WGS metagenome assembly OIYQ01 (sample SAMN03283244) | human gut metagenome | biome: human-associated habitat; material: feces | host: Homo sapiens | place: Peru | collected 2012
TGCCAACTGGTGCACGCCAGCATCGTTGATTACGGCAAAGGTGCCTGTGGTGCCGTCGGCAGTGGTGAGCACGAAGATGCTGTTGCCCGGCTCAATGTGGGTGGAAGCCGCCAAAAACACGCCCTTATCGTCGGGGCGAGAGAGGAAAATCTGCGATGCGCCAGCCTTTTTCTCAGGCTTCGGCATACCGCTGGCTTGCCCCACGGTCACTTGGCGTGGTGCCACGCTTGCTCTTGCCACCTGTTCACGCTCCTGCTCCACCATAGTGATACGCGTTTCGATTTGGCGCAGACTTTGCTCAAATTCCTCGTTGCGCTGCTTCAGTGCCGTTTTCAGGGCGGTAATCTCATTGTCCTTCTCCTGCTTCATTGCCTTGATTTTGGAGAACGCCACCACCGACATCACAATGCCAGTGATACCGCAAAGCGTGAGCACACCCATCACCAGCAGGTTTGGTCCGCTGTCGTCGGTAGAGGTGGCAGACTGTGCCATTTCCTCGACTTGCGGTGCAGCGGCAGCGAGGCTGTCGGCGGTGTTGTCGGCATCGTTGATGCGGCTTTGCAGACTTCGCTCGGTGCTGGCAGAATCAAGGTCCACAGCATTCTGCGCCCAAATAGGCATCGCCGCAAGTAGCAATATGATAGTAATCAGATGTTTCATAACGGTATGGATTATAAATTTTTCAGCAAATTGTAACGTATTACGCCAATGATAGGATAGAAGAAAGGCACATCTTCCACCACGGCACCCGGCTCGTAACGGCCTTGCAGATAACTGTTGATGCCGGCGATGAGATAGTTTGCCACATTCTCATCGACCACGGTCTTGAACGTGTTGAACACCTTGTTGTCAACGCCCAACTCGTCGCGCATCACAGCGTCGCAAAGTTCGATGAAGAACTGGTTGAACTGCTTCACCTCGTTCACAATCTTCTCGCGCACGCCGAGGTCGTTCACCTTGTCGATGGTGAGTTGTTCCTCGTCAATCATCGAGTAGCAATACTTCATGGCGTTCACGTTGCGTGGGCGCATCATGTCGATGAGTGTGCTCATTTCGGGCGATGTGTGGCTGTCGAGGCGTTGGTTTTCGAGGCGCACGCCACCACGGCAGGTGATTTGCTTCGGGCAGTCGCGCTCCACCTTAATGCTGAACGGCTCAGAGTATTTCTCGCCAAACACACGCTCCAGAATGCTCTGGGTGATTTCTGTCACCAGTTCGCGGCTGCCCAGAATGTTGAGAATCTTCGAGCCTGTGCCGCTGAAGTAGATTTGCTTTGGCTTCACGAAATTGCGGTGCTTCATCGACGAAGCGATGTAGTAGATGAGCGCGCTGTAGAAGTACACAAACACCAGTTTACGCTGGTCGTCGCCACGCAAGAGGGCGTTGTAACTGTAGAGGTTGCGGTCCATTGGAGGCAGGCCACGCAGTTGCTCCACATTCTCGATAGAGAACAGGAAGGCGTTGATGTCCTCGCTGCGCTTGCCAGCCATGATGGTGTTCATGATGCTGTTGGCAAGGTTTTTAAATAAATCGTCAAAGCGCTCGCCTATTGACTTGCTTTCGGTAAGCATGTTTATCCGAACTTTGTACATACAGAGGGCATCACCGAGATTACTCTTGAAGATGTAAAATATGCAGAGGCTTACAACTGCGTTATTAAACTTATCGGCAGAGTTAAGCGCCTTGACGACGGCAAGATTGATATAATCGTTGCTCCTATGTTTGTACCAAACAAAAGCCAGCTTGCTAACATTGACTATGAGTTCAACGGCATTATGGTGAGAGGCGACTGCACAGGCGATGTAGTATTCTACGGCAAGGGTGCAGGCAAGCTTCCTACAGCAAGCGCAGTTGTAGCCGATGTAGTTGACTGTTGCAAACACTTAAAGACAAGAAAGTTCTTGTTCTGGGCAGACGGCAACGGCGACAATATTCTTCCTTATGAGGAGTCGGTAACAGCAATGTACATCAGAGCAAACACAACATTCGAGCTTGCTCAGGAAGTATTTGGCTGTATAGATAAAATTGAAAAGGCTGACAGCCCGGAGGGCGAGATTGCCTTTGTAACAGCGCAATTACCCTATGGTGAAATTCTTGAGAAAATCGCAGCACTCGAAAGCAGAGGTGCAAAGGTTATTTCAAAAATCCGCATAGGTGATTTATAATTGAAAGAGGAGTAAAAGGACATGAGTTTGATAGTTCAGAAATTCGGCGGTAGCTCCGTAGCAAATGCTGAGCGTGTAATGAATGTGGCTAAAATCGTAACAGAAACATACGCTAAGGGCAATGATGTTGTAGTTGTTGTTTCTGCACAGGGCGACACCACAGACGATCTTATCGCAAAAGCCGAAGAAATTAATCCAAATGGTTCAAAGAGAGAAAAAGATATGCTTCTTGCAGCAGGTGAACAGATTTCTATTTCACTTCTTGCAATGGCAATCGAAAAGCTCGGTTACCACGCTGTTTCTCTTCTTGGCTGGCAGGCAGGTTTCAATACCACTTCTGCTCACACAAGCGCAAGAATCAGAAAAGTTGAGCCTGACAGAATTAAGAAAGAGCTTGACAAGAAGAACATTGTAATCGTTGCAGGCTTCCAGGGCATTTCAAAATACGGCGATATTACAACACTCGGCAGAGGCGGTTCAGACACAAGTGCCGTAGCTATTGCGGCTGCAATGCACGCTGATCTCTGTCAGATTTTCACCGATGTTGAGGGTGTTTACACAGCAGACCCGAGAAAGGTTGAAAATGCCCGTAAACTCAAGGAAATTACTTATGACGAAATGCTTGAGCTTGCAACATTGGGTGCACAGGTTCTCAACAACCGTTCGGTAGAAATGGCAAAAAAATATTCCGTAGAACTCGAAGTTCTTTCATCACTTAACCCGATTCCGGGTACCATTGTTAAGGAGGTAGCAAAAATGGAAAAAATGTTAATCAGAGGCGTAACAAAGGATAAGGATGTTGCACTTGTATCGGTTTTGGGTGTTAAGGACAATCCGGGCGTTGCGTTCAATATCTTCTCAAAGCTTTCACAAAAGAACATCAATGTAGACATCATTCTTCAGTCATTCGGCAGAGATAACACAAAGGATATCGTATTCACAGTAAGTAAGGACAACGGCCCTGTTGCTGTTAAACTTCTTGAAGGATCTTCACATCTTCAGGAAGCAAAAATTGTTTGCGACACAAATGTTGCCAAGGTTTCAATCGTAGGCGCAGGCATGGAATCTCATCCGGGTACCGCAACAAAGATGTTCGAGGCTCTTTATGAAAGAGATATCAACATCCGTATGATTTCAACTTCGGAAATCAAAATTTCCGTTATCATTGATGCGGACGATGCAGACAGAGCTGTATCGGCAGTTCACAACGCATTCATTCCTAATGACTGATTTAAATCAATGAGATTTATACGGCTTCCCAAAACGGAAGCCGTTTTTTCTTTGCCAAATCTTAATATTTACTTTGCCTTGTTTTGTGAACCGCTGTTTATAATGTGAATGAATTGTAATAAAGAAGTCACAATTCCGTAATATAAAAACTTTATATTAACTATTATCTGATATAGTTGTATTTTATTGACAAATATGCTATTGTGTAATAAAGAAGCTATGCTAATAATTTACAAGGAAGGGATAGTTATGAAAAAAACAAAAGGCATAATTTGGGGCGTGTTTATTATCGCACTCGGCATTTTGTGGGGACTTAAAGAAGCGAATGTTATTGTGCTTTCAAATCTTTATTTTGACGGCTGGTGGACTTTGTTCATCATCATTCCGTCGGTTATCGGTCTTATCACGGAAAAAAATAAAAAAGGCAGTTTGATTTGCCTTGCGGTCGGATTGGTTTTGTTTGCAAATGAATATTTCGACCTTTGGAGATTTAAAAATTACTTGCTTCCGCTCATCATTGTGATTATCGGTGCAAGCGTGATTGTGGGCAATATTTTTGACAAAAAAACGGATTATCCGCAGGTTGACGGACAGGGTGCACAAGGCTCTGATACATACGGCGAACCTGTTTATATTACGCAGGGAAATCAGGAATATTATGCTTCGTTTACAAGCGAAGATTATCGCTTTGATAACGGATTTGCAGGCGGAAAGTTCAGTGCAACTTTCGGTGGAATAAAACTTGATATTCGCAACGCTGACATTGTTCATAACTGCGTTATCAATACCAATGCAACCTTTGGCGGAGTTGAAATTTATGTTCCGCAGGATGTAAGAGTTGTTGTGAAATCCAACAGCGTTTTCGGCGGAACTTCGGATAAGAGCAACAAAAATCTTCCGCCTGATGCAAAAACCGTTTTTGTTAATGCAACAAATCTGTTCGGAGGTACCGACATAAAATGAAAAATAACAACTCGTTAGGCAAAGTTGTTTACATAATCGGTAAAATCTTTGCGATAGTATTGATTGTTTCAATCATCGCCACGGTTGTTCAAGGTGTTTTTTCGATTTTTTCGGGCGGCGGAGTGCTTGATTTCGGCGGTCATAAAGAAGATGAAAGTTCTTATTTTTCGCAGGAATATATTGACGAACTTGACGGATATTGCCTTGTTGCCGAATTGAAAGCAACGGATGTAACGGTTAATTCCGGTGACAAATTTGAGTACAAAACCAATAATAAATATGTTACCGTTAAGCAGGAAAACGGCAAAATTATTATTAAAGAAACAAAAATCGCAAAAAATAAAAAAAGCGGAAAACTCGAGCTTACAATACCTAAGGACAAAAACTTTTCAACTGTTGATTTTTCAAGCGGTGCCGGCAATGTTACAATTAACGGACTGAGAACAAACGAGCTTGATTTTGAACTCGGCGCGGGTGATGTCACCGTTAATGACCTTGTTGTATCCGACAGTGCCGAGATTGATTGCGGCGTAGGCAATTTCAATGTTAACGGCGGAAGTATTAAGGATTTGGAACTCAACAGCGGAGTGGGCAATGTAAGTTTTTCAACTGCTCTTTTCGGTGATTGTGAAATTAACAGCGGTATCGGCGAGATTGATTTTAATGTTCTCGGTCAGGCAGATGATTATTCGGTTTCTGTCAGCAAAATGGCAGGAGAGGTATATGTTGACGGCAAAAAAGTATCGGGTGATATAACTGTCGGCAACGGTCAAAACGAAATAGAAATTAATGGCGCTTTGGGCAAGGTGAGTGTTTTCTTTGCTCAAAATCAATAAAAGGAGAATAAAATTATGAGTAAAAAATTATATAAATCAACAACCGACAGAAAACTCTGCGGCGTTTGTGCAGGCATTGCAAATTATCTCAACGTCGACCCGACGGTAGTAAGACTTTTGTGGGCGCTTATTACATTTCTCGGCGGTGCAGGTATGATTGCGTATATTGTGTGTGCTCTCGTCATTCCCGATGAGCCATATAATAACAATTATCAAGACCCGTATTACGCTCCGACCGACGATTCAAACAATCAGCAATAAAACATTAAAAATTCGCCTCCGTTTGTCGCAAATGGGGGCGATTATTTTTGCCGTCAAATTTTTGTTGTTGACATTGTGCACAATATAATATATAATTATTTAGTTAAAAAGTATATTTTTATAAATTTTATTTAAGGAGTTATCAATATGGCAGCAAAAACATTTACAATGACTGCGGCAGGTAAGGTAGAACTTGAGGCAGAACTTGAACAACTTAAAACCGAAGGCAGAGTTGACATTGCAGAAAAACTTAAAGTTGCCCGCTCATACGGTGACCTTAGTGAAAATAGTGAATATGATGAAGCAAAATCGGAACAGGCAAAGATTGAAGCAAGAATTCAGGAACTTGAATATCAGCTTGAAAATGCCGTTATCGTTGACTCATCGGCAGGCGACAAGGTTTCTATGGGCTCAAAGGTAACCGTTCTTCGCAAAACAGACAATCAGGAATTTGTTTACGAAATCGTAGGTTTCTCACAGAGCAATCCGTCGGCAGGCAAAATCTCCGATGAAAGCCCGGTAGGCAAGGCACTTCTCGGTGCAAGCGTAGGCGAAACAGTTGTTGTTGAAGCTCCTATCGGCAACTTGGAATTTGAAATAAAATCAATCGACTAATTGAAATAAGAGGTAAAAACTATGGCAGGAAAGTTTGAAATCACCAAGCACGGTGACAGCACTTTCACATTTGAATTTATAGTAGACGAAAAGGTTGTGGGCACTTCTCCTGAATTTGATAAAGAAGATGCTTGCAAGCGTGGCGTCAAGGCAGTAAAGAAGAATTCTCGTATGAAGGTTCAAAACGCTATTGCCGGTGACGAGGAAAAGACAAATCCTAAGTATTTGGTAGAGGCTGACGGCGACAAGGTTAAGTATACTTTGTTTTTGCAAACAGGTGCTGTTGCACTTGAGGGCAGTGCCGACAGCGAAGCCGAGGTTTTGGAAAACATCGAAAAAATCGGCAACAATGCAAATGCCGCACAGATGACAATGGCAGAAGTTGTCCTCAGCGAAAACGAGCAAAAGCAAATCAGAATTGACAAGCTTACTGCTCTTCAAAATGCAGGAAAAGACCCGTTCGAAATCACAATCGCAACCCAAACACATCACTCAAACGAAATCATTGAGAATTTTGACGAGCTTGAGGAAAAAGATGTTACCATCGCCGGCAGAATTATGACTTGGCGTGATATGGGCAAGGCAAACTTCATTGATATTCAGGACAGAAACGGCAGAATTCAAGCTTATGTAAGAATGAACGATGTCGGCGAGGAAGTGTTCAAGGAATTCAAAACTTGGGACATCGGCGACATTGTTGAAATCAAGGGCTTTGTTTTCAAAACAAGAACAGGCGAAGTTTCCGTTCACGCAAAGGAACTCAGACTTCTTTCAAAGTCACTTCTTCCGCTTCCTGAAAAGTTCCACGGCCTTACCGACACAGACACAAGATACCGCAGAAGATACCTTGATATGATTATGAATCCCGGTGTAAAGGATACTTTCATCAAGCGTTCAAAGATTATTTCTTCAATCCGTTCATATCTTGACAATCTCGGTTTTATCGAGGTAGAAACACCTATCCTCAACACTATTCCGGGCGGTGCGGCTGCAAGGCCGTTCATCACTCACCACAACACTCTTGATATGGATATGTATCTCCGTATTGCAACAGAGCTTTATCTCAAGCGTCTTATCGTTGGCGGTATGGAAAGAGTATATGAAATCGGTAGAAACTTCCGTAACGAAGGTATGGATGTTCGTCATAACCCTGAATTCACTTGCATTGAGCTTTATCAGGCATTCACCGATTATCACGGTATGATGGACATTGCAGAGGCTCTCATCCGCAACGCCGCAAACGAGGTTTGCGACAGCCTCCACATTGTATTCAACGGCACAGAAATCGACCTTGAAAGTCCGTTCAGACGCCTTACAATGGTTGATGCTGTTAGGGAATTCAGCGGTATAGACTTTGCTTCGTTTATGGGCGACAACGAAAAGGCTGTTGCCATTGCAAAGGAAAAGGATATTGAAATTGCACCGGGCAAGGCAACTTGGGGCGACATCCTCAATTCATTCTTCGAGGAATTTGTTGAGGAAAATCTCACACAGCCAACATTCATTATGGATTATCCTGTTGAGGTTAGCCCGCTTACAAAGAGAAAGCCTGATTGTCCTGAACTCACCGAGAGATTTGAACTCTTCATTCTCGGCGGTGAATACGGCAACGCTTACAGCGAGCTTAACGACCCAATCGATCAGATGAAGCGTTTTGAGGCTCAAATGAAGCTTCGTGAAGCAGGCGACGACGAGGCAAATATGATTGATAACGACTTCGTTATGGCTCTTGAATACGGTATGCCTCCGACAGGCGGTCTCGGTATCGGCATCGACAGACTTGTTATGCTCCTCACCGACAGCTATTCAATCCGTGATGTTCTCTTGTTCCCGACGATGAAACCGTTGGACAAATAAAATCAGCAAAAACTCAGTATTTATGCGGGCTTCAAGATTTAGGAAAGCCTCACAAATCGACGATTTACATTAAACATACATCAATTGATGCAGAAATCGGTGCAAGCAAGAAAAAATCGCATATTAGTGCAATGAGTGGGCAATTCCAATCGGAGTTGCCCATTTTTAAAACAAACAGAAATACAAATCGGAATTGACCGAATAAGTTAATCGTGCCATATGGCTTGATTATAAATACAAAGATAAAAACGCAATGTATATTAAAAATGTACTAGAGCTGGTAGGTAGCCCAGCCGTCCTATGCAAATAGGGTAAGTAACCTGCCCCTCCGGGTTGTCCATTCTTTGTTCAATTCATTTTAGGAGGGATTCTTATGGACAAAGCAAGTGGAAAACTGACGGTATATTTTGAAGAACCATTTTGGGTAGGTGTATTTGAACGTATTGAAGATGGTAAACTATCTGTGGCGAAGGTAACATTTGGTGCAGAACCAAAGGATTACGAAGTGCAGGAATATATTCAAAAATACTATTTTAGTTTGAAATTCAGTCCGGCTGTTGATACTGTTGTAAAAGATATAAAAAGAAATCCTAAAAGGATGCAACGTGAAGCGAAAAAACAGATGCAGGAAACAGGCATCGGCACAAAATCGCAGCAGGCATTGAAATTACAGCAGGAACAGAATAAACAGGAGCGTAAAGTGAGGAGCCGTGAGAAAAAGAAGCGGACGAACTGCGAATGTTTGAACTGAAACAGCAAAAGAAAAGAGAAAAGCATAGGGGACATTAGTCCCTTGGGCTTTTGCTCAAATTCTAATTTTTGAAACTGAGAAATCGGAATTTGTGGAGGATAACTATTGTGGATAAAGCAGTTATTTATATACATGGAAAAGGTGGTAATGCTGAAGAAGCTATTCATTACAAACCGCTCTTTAGTAATTGTGATGTGATTGGTCTCGACTATACTGCACAGTTTCCATGGGAAGCAAAAGAAGAATTTCCATTACTTTTTAATTCAATTTATAGAAACTACAAGACTGTTGAAGTAATTGCCAATAGCATTGGAGCGTATTTTGCTATCAATGCCTTATCAAATCAGCAAATAGAGAAAGCATATTTTATTTCGCCCGTTGTAGATATGGAAAGGCTTATTGCTGATATGATGATTTGGGCAAATGTTACAGAGGATGAACTCAAAGAGAAAAAAGAAATTCAGACAACCTTTGGAGAGACTCTTTCATGGGATTATCTTTGCTATGCAAGAGAAAATCCTATTATATGGGAAATCCCGACGCACATTTTGTATGGTGAAAAAGATAATCTTACCGCTTATGGAACGATATTTGAATTTGTACAGAGGACTAATTCAACACTTTCTATTATGAAAAATGGAGAGCATTGGTTTCATACGGATGAACAAATGAAATTTCTTGATGAATGGATAATAAAATCTTCTAAATAAATTCAAGTTTGGAGAATTGAGAAAATCGGAATTTTGGAGGTTATTATGGCTTTTGATTTTAAAAAAGAGTATAAAGAATTCTATATGCCGAAGAACAAACCAGAGATTGTAAATGTACCTAAGGCAAATTATATTGCAGTTAGAGGAAAAGGCAATCCAAATGAAGAAGGCGGAGCATATCAACAAGCAATCAGTGTTCTATATGCTGTTGCATACACATTAAAAATGAGTTACAAGACTGATTATAAAATTGAAGGATTTTTTGAATATGTTGTTCCGCCATTGGAAGGTTTTTGGTGGCAGGATGATGTCGAGAGTGTAGATTATACAAATAAGTCTGCTTTCAGCTGGATTTCTGTTATCCGTTTGCCTGATTTCATTTCTAAAGCTGATTTTGACTGGGCGGTAGAAACAGCAACGAAAAAGAAGAAACTTGATTGTTCGTCAGCAGAGTATCTTACGATTGATGAGGGATTATGCGTTCAAATTATGCATATAGGTTCTTTTGATAATGAGCCAGCAACTGTTGCGCTTATGGATACTTATTTAGAACAAAATGGATATGTTAATGATATTAACAAAGATAGGTTGCACCACGAGATTTATATGTCTGATGCAAGAAAGGTTGCCCCAGAAAAATGGAAAACTGTAATTAGACATCCAATTAAGAAAGCGTAAAATTCCCGTTTATTGGGAAGTCGCAGAGAACGAAAAATCGGAATTTGTAAGGGAGGACTATGTATGCGTATTTGGAAAGTAATATTTACCGTTTTAACTATTATTTCTGCCTCTCTGGGACTGATGAATATAATCTCCTATGATGTTACAATGCCAATTATGTTTGTTTTTATGGGATTAACCTTTTTGACAAATGCAAAGGATTGTTATGATAAAGGGGCAAAGAAAAATGCTATAATGTTTGTAGGTGTAGCAATTTTTGTCTATGCAGTTACAGCGTATAATTTGATAAGCAGATTTATGTAAATTCCAGTTTACCAAGCCCTTTGAGAGAGGAGAAATCCTTTTCTCAAAGGGCTTTTTCTATTTATACATATATTCGTAAACTACAAGTAAAAGCCAAAACCTCATATATGTTTCATTTTAGCAACAGCGTGTTGCTTGTGTATGAACCGTTGATATATTATAATGGATTTAAAGGCGGTGAATGTTATGGAAACAAAGAATATTATTTTTGATTTAAGAACAAAGGCAGGACTTTCTCAAGATGAACTTGCTCAAAAGGTATTTGTCACAAGGCAGGCTGTTTCTCGTTGGGAAAACGGTGATACCGTTCCTAATACCGAAACATTAAAACTTCTTTCAAAGCTGATTGATGTGTCAATTAATACACTTCTCGGTTCGCCGAGAAAAATGATTTGCCAATGTTGCGGTATGCCGTTGGAAGATGAGATTATAAGCAGAGAAAAAGACGGATTTTTGAATGAGAATTATTGCAAGTGGTGTTATGCCGACGGTGAGTATATGTACAGCAATATGGAAGACTTGATTGAAGTTTGCGTGAAAAATATGGCTAATGATGAGTTTTCGGCAGATGATGTGCGTGCTTATTTGCATCAAATGCTTCCTACTCTCGATTATTGGAAACGCTACGAAGAACTCGGCGATGACGGTGCTTTTGATGAATTCAAATCTGCATTGATTGATGAAATTAATGCTTTGAATATTGACAGTATGCCGAAGTTGACAAAACTAAATGCACTTGTGGGGAGTTATGTTAATTTGGAATACAGGCTTCCAAACGGCGAATCGGTGAAGTTTTTGGATGACAATGCAACTTATCTCGGCAATCAGCTCGAATGTGAATTCGGAGGCGATAGGTGTTTTGGGGTTCTTGCCAATATGGATTTTATTTTGATTTCGACTTATGAAGAAAACGGAGCAAATCCCGAACTTGTTTTATATAAGAAAAGGTAAAATGTTTAGGCGAGCACAGTTCTCCGCAAATTGATGTATGCGGGTATGTGTTCGCTTTTTATTTGACTTAATTTATATATGTGATTATAATGTTATCAACTTGTTGATATAAATTTCTTGATGTTTTGATATGCTGATTTTAAAATAAGCAGGAAGCAATAAGAAGTCACAGGAGAGTTCTGTTATGATTAGAGAATTACAAAAAGCAGATGTAAATAGGGTCGCAGATATATGGCTGAACACAAACATAAAGGCACATTCTTTTGTTCCTGCTCAATATTGGAAGAATAATTTTGAAACAGTGAAAGAAATGCTGTTGCAGGCTGAGGTCTATGTTTATGAAGATAATCAGAAAATACAGGGCTTTATAGGGTTGAACGGCGAATTCATTGAGGGCATTTTTGTTTCTGCCGAAAATCAATCGCAGGGTATAGGCAGTTTGCTGTTAAATTATATAAAAAATAAGAAACCTAAATTGTCTTTAAATGTGTATCAAAAAAATATCCGTGCAATATCATTTTATCAAAGAGAAGGCTTTGAAATTAGGTGTGAAGCTTTAGACGAAACTACCGGGGAAAAAGAATTTGTAATGATGTGGCAACCAAAATAGTAACTTGACCTTTGAGAGAGGAGAATTCCTTTTCTCAAAGGTTTTTTAGACTGTTGAAAAACCTTCCGAAACACGACGAAATTTAATCAACCGAATTATGCCACGGTTGTATAAAACTTTTTCTTATGGTATAATGATATTTGTTAATAATTAAGGAGACTAAAATGAATTTTTTGTTTGTAGCACTTGGCGGCATACTCGGTGCGGTTTTACGCTATGCCATAAGTTTGATACCCGTTAAAACGGATTTTCCGATTTTGACCCTTGTCACAAACATTGTCGGTGCGGTTGCTATCGGCTTTATTGTCGGCATTGTCAGCGAAAAAGAAAATACATCTCCAAACACCGTGTTGTTTTGGAAAACCGGTGTTTGCGGAGGTTTCACAACTTTTTCAACCTTTTCGCTTGAGGCTGTCACCTTGTTTGAAAACAAAATGTATTGCCTCGGCGGATTGTATGTTGCGTTGAGCGTGGTTTTTTGTTTGCTTGGTGTGTTTTGCGGAAAACGGCTTGCAAGCCTTGTTGCATAGCGGAATATGTTTATATCGTTATAATGTTTGTGTTATAAATTGTTTGCACCAATAAAGAAATTTAAAGGATAAGATTATGGATAAAGTTTGGAATGAGATGTATGAAAAAGCAAAAGCCGTGCTTAATCCCCGTGAAGTTTCAAGTATAATAGAAGCCGGAGGAGTTGCGGCGGCTGTTGAGAGCGAGTCGGGCAAAATCTATGTCGGCGTATGTATTGATTGTGCTTGTACTCTCGGTATTTGTGCTGAACGCAATGCTATTTTTAATATGATTACAAATGGCGAAGATGAGGCACGGCGTGTGATAGCGATTAACCGAGATGGCAAAGCAATGGCGCCATGCGGTGCTTGTCGTGAACTTATGACACAGCTTATGCCCGAGGATTATAAAAATGTTGAAATTATGCTTGATTACGAAAAAGGCAGGATTGTCACACTCGGCGATTTAACTCCCGAATGGTGGATATAATTGGATGTCAATCGGAGAATTTATGTTTTTTATTTATCAAATGACTTATATATTAGACCCTGAGGTTGTTTTTGAAAGTTAAAATAATTTCAAGGAGATAATATATGAGTAATCCGTTTAAAAGTTTTAAGAAAAAAGAGTGGGTGCTGTGGATTGTTTCACTCGTGTTGGTAATAATGTCAAATCTCCTGTCGGGGAATGTTGATGTTCTTACACTGTCGGCGACATGTGTGGGTGTTACCTCGCTTGTCTTTGCGGCAATAGGCAATGTGTGGGCACCGATTCTTATGATTGCGTTCAGCATATTTTACGGCATTATATCTTGGAAGTTCAGGTATTGGGGAGAGGTAATTACCTATCTCGGTATGACGATGCCTATGGCGATTTGGTCAACGATAACCTGGATTAAAAACCCTGCCAAAAACGGAAAAGAGGTTGCAATTCAAAAACTTACGAAAAAGCATTTTTTGTTGGTTACCGTTTCCACCGTGATTGTTACGGCGGTGTTCAGCACCATATCAATCACAACAAGTTTTGTTGCGGCGGCACTGACTATGCTTCGTTCGTCATATTACGCCGTCGGTTATGCGGCAAACGATATTGTGCTTATCGTTTTGTGGGTGCTTGCGTCAATTAAAAATCCCGAATACATTCCCGTTGTCGTAAATTTTGCAATTTTCTTTTTCAACGATATGTACGGCTTCGTCAGTTGGAAGAAAAGAGAAAAAACTTGTTGATGTAAATTTCTTGATGCTTTCGAGAATGTTTTATAGTTAAATTATATTGATATGCTGATTTAATATTGGAGGAATGTCAAAATGAAAAACATTAATTGGGCGGTTCTCGGTACAGGAGTTATAGCAAACGAAATGGCTGTTGCTTTGCAGAAAAACGGCAAAAGCATTTATGCGGTCGGCAACAGAACTCACAAAAAAGCTGTGGCGTTTGCCGAAAAATACGGCATCGGCAAGGTGTATGATGATTTTAACGATATGTTCACCGACCCGAATGTTGATGTTGTTTACATCACCACTCCGCACAACACTCATATTGAATTTATGAAAAAAGCAATAGCAAACGGCAAACATATTCTTGTTGAAAAGTCTATTACGCTCAATTCCTCGGAACTTGAAGAAGCATTAACCCTTGCAGAAAAAAAGGGTGTTATCGTTGCAGAGGCTATGACGATTTATCATATGCCGATTTACAAAAAACTTAATGAAATTCTTGCGTCGGGTAAACTCGGACGGGTTAATCTTATTACAACAAATTTCGGCAGTTTTAAGGATTACAATATGAAAAACCGATTTTTCAATCGCTCACTTGCCGGCGGTGCAATGCTTGATATCGGCGTTTATTCGCTTTCGTTTATCCGTTGGTTTTTCGCCTCAAAGCCGAACAGCGTTTTGTCACAAATGAAAAAAGCTCCGACCGGTGTTGACGAGCAGGCAAGTATGCTCCTTACAAACAAAGAGGGGCAAATGGCAACCGTTATGCTTTCGCTTCATTCAAAACAGCCTAAGCGTGGTGTGGTGTCGTGCGAAAAGGGATATATTGAAATTATGGAATATCCGAGAGCGTGGGAAGCAACAATTACTTATGCCGAAAGCGGCGAAACCGAAACGGTATCGGCAGGTAAGCACGAGGACGCTCTTGCCTATGAACTTGAAGATATGGAAAAGGCAATTTTGGGCGAGGCAAACGATATGCACCTTGATTATACCAAGGATGTAATGGATATTATGACCGATTTCAGAAGAAACTTTGACCTTACCTATCCCGAGGAGGAAAACAAGTAATGATTTTATGCTTTTCAGGTACGGGCAACAGCCGATATGTTGCCGAATTCATTGCCGACAAGCTTGGTGACACCGTTGTTGATTTGAACGAAAAAATAAAGCACGGCGACCATTCTCCAATCGCTGTAAACGGCAGGCTGGTTATTGCTACACCTACCTATGCGTGGAGAATTCCCCGTGTTGTTACCGAATGGATTGAAAAAACCGATATAACCGCCACCGATGGCGTTTGGTTTGTTATGACCTGTGGCGGTGGAGTCGGCAATGCCGAAAAATTCAATAAGCTCCTTTGTGCTCAAAAGGGCTTTGATTACAAGGGCACCGCTCAAATTGTTATGCCTGAAAATTACATTGCAATGTTTGACGCACCGCAGATTGACGAGGCAAAGCAGATTGTGTCAAATTCAATTCGTGACATTGAAAAAACGGCAGAGCAAATCAAAAACGAAAAGCCGTTTAAGACTTTGAAAACTTCATTGATTGACAAGCTGTACAGCGGAATTGTAAACGATGTTTTTTATCCTATGTTCGTAAAATCAAAGGCTTTTTATGCAACCGATGATTGCGTAGGTTGCGGCAAGTGCGTCAAACTTTGTCCGCTCAACAATGTCAAACTTGCCGACGGCAAGCCTGTGTGGGGGAATAATTGCACTCATTGTATGGCGTGCATTTGCTATTGCCCAAAGGAAGCGATAGAATACGGACACAAGAGCCAAGGCAAGCCACGCTATCATATAGAAAATGTGTTTGATAACAGAAATTAACCGCTTTAGATAATCGGTAATTCATTAAATGATAAAAATATATTGAAATTAATCCTTATAAATAATATAATATATATAATAAGCATTTATAATTTATTCTATAACAAATAATAAAGAGGTATAAAAATGAGATCAGATTTAATTAAAGAGGGCCCTTCAAGAGCCCCTCATCGTTCTCTGTTGCGAGCTCTCGGTATTGATGAACTCGAAATGAAAAGACCGTTTGTAGCTGTTGTTAACTCAAAGAGCGACTATATTCCGGGTCATATGCACCTTGACAAAATCGCAGAGCAGGTTAAGGCAGGTATTCGTAATGCAGGCGGTGTTCCGTTTGAATTCAACACAATCGGCGTTTGCGACGGCATTGCAATGAATCACAAAGGTATGAAGTATTCACTTTGCTCTCGTGAACTTATTGCAGACAGCATTGAGGTTATGCTCACAGCTCACCCTCTTGATGCTATCGTATTTATTCCTAACTGCGACAAGATTGTTCCGGGTATGCTCCTTGCGGCTTGCAGACTTAATCTGCCTTGCATATTCATCAACGGCGGCCCTATGCTTCCGGGCAAAAGCACAGAAACAAAGAATCCTATCGGTCTTTCCGAGCAGTTTGAATATGTAGGTGCAAATGCAGTAGGCAAGATGTCACTTGAAAATCTTGAGCAAACAGCATTTACGGCTTGTCCGACTTGCGGCTCTTGTTCGGGTATGTACACGGCAAATTCAATGAACTGCCTTACAGAATCAATCGGTATGTCACTTCCGGGTTCGGGTACAATTCCGGCTGTTTATTCTGCTCGTCTTCGTCTTGCAAAGATGGCAGGCGAAAGAGTTATGGATCTTCTTAAAGATGACATTAAGCCGTCGGATATTATTACAGAAAAAGCAATCCAAAACGCTATGCGTACCGATATGGCAATCGGTTGCTCAACAAATACAATTCTTCACCTTACGGCTATTGCTCACGCAGCAGGTCACGACATCAATTTGTCAGACCTTAATGAAATGGGCAACACAACTCCGCAAATTTGTAAGCTTAATCCGGCTTCGTCCGTATTTATTACAGACCTTAACGATGTAGGCGGTATTCAGGCAGTTGTTAAGGAACTTGCAAGAGGCGG
>OIYQ01000474.1_pt1 | contig 16516 bp, 9 predicted proteins | sample 1588311 | NCBI WGS metagenome assembly OIYQ01 (sample SAMN03283244) | human gut metagenome | biome: human-associated habitat; material: feces | host: Homo sapiens | place: Peru | collected 2012
CATAATATCGTGCGGAGGCGGCACGCCGTGCTTCTTCGACAACATCGACTACATCAACCGCCAGGGCGAGACGGTCTACCTGAAATGCACCACCGACGTGCTCTACAAGCATCTCAAGATGGGAAAGACCGTCAGGCCGTTGCTGCTCAACAAGACCCCTGATGAGGTGAAGACGTTCATCGAGTCCCAGCTCAAGCAGCGCGAGTCGTTCTACGCCAAGGCGAAGCACATCGTGGATGTGTCATTGATGGACAATAAGGAAAAAATAAAAACAACTGTTGACGCTATACGCGGCGAATTGGGAATATAATGAAAAAGTGGACAATAGAAGACTCTGAGGAACTCTACAACATCAAGGGATGGGGTACCTCTTATTTTGGCATCAACGAGAAAGGACACGTCTACGTGTCGCCCGTGAAGAGCGATGTCAAGATAGACTTGCGCGAGGTTATGGACGACTTGGCACTCCGCGATGTCACGCCTCCGGTGTTGCTTCGCTTCCCTGACATTCTCGACAACCGCATCGAGAAGATGGCGTCGTGCTATGAGAAAGCCAAGAAGGAATACGACTTCAAGGGCCATAGCTACGTCATCTATCCTATCAAGGTCAACCAGATGCAACCCGTCGTCGACGAGATAACCTCCCACGGCCGCAAGTTCAACCTGGGCCTGGAGGCCGGCTCCAAGCCTGAGCTTCACGCCGTGATAGCCCAGCAGTGCAAGAGCGACTCGCTCATCATCTGCAACGGCTACAAGGACGAGAGCTACATAGAGCTTGCCATACTCGCGCAGAAGCTCGGCAAGCACATCTTCATCGTCGTGGAGAAGCTCAACGAGATAGACGTCATCGCCAAGACTGCCAAGCGGCTCAAGGTGATGCCCAACATCGGCATACGCATCAAGCTGGCCTCGTCGGGCTCCGGCAAATGGGCCGAGAGCGGCGGCGACGCGTCGAAGTTTGGCCTCACGCCGTCGGAACTTCTGGAAGCCTTGCGCAAGCTCGACGACTATGGATTGCACGACGGCATAAAGCTGATTCATTTCCACATTGGCTCGCAAATCACGAAGATACGCCGCATACAAAACGCCTTGACCGAGGCGGGACAATATTACGCCAACCTGAGGAAGATGGGTTATGGCATAGAATATGTGGATTGCGGCGGCGGTCTTGGCGTCGACTACGACGGCACGCGCTCCAGCAACTCGGAGAGCTCGGTCAACTATTCCATCCAGGAATACATCAACGACTGCGTGTACGCCTTTGTCGACATAGCCAACAAGAACGACATACCGCATCCCAACATCATCACCGAGAGCGGACGTTCGCTTGCCGCCCACCACTCCGTGCTCATCCTCGACGTGCTCGGCGTGGCGTCGCTGCCTGAGATGCCCGAGGAGTTTGAGGCTAAGCCTGCCGACCATCAGCTTGTGCGCGACCTTTACGATATTTGGTGCCACATCAGTCCCAAGTCGATGCTTGAGGATTGGCACGACGCCGACCAGATACGCGAGGACTGTCTCGACATGTTCGCCCACGGCATGGTGGACCTCAAGACGCGTGCCGAGGTGGAGGCGATGTATTGGAGCGTTTGCCATGAGATAGACTCCATGGCAAAGCGCATGAAGCACGTGCCCGACGAGCTGCGCGGCCTCGACACGCTGCTTGCCGACAAGTATTTCTGCAACTTCTCGCTCTTCCAGTCGCTGCCCGACTGTTGGGGCATAGACCAGCTCTTCCCCATAATGCCTATCGAGCGGCTCGACGAGCAGCCCACGCGCAACTGCACCCTGCAAGACATCACTTGCGACTCCGACGGTAAGGTGGCCAACTTCGCCGTGGGAGGCTCACAGAGCAGCGTGCTCCCCGTGCACGTGCTGCGGAAGGGTGAGCCATACTATATAGGGGCTTTCCTTGTGGGTGCCTACCAAGAGATCCTTGGCGACATGCACAACCTCTTTGGCGACACCACGGCGGCGCATATCACCGTGAAAGACGGCACCTACCACATCGACCAGATAATAGACGGCGAGACGGTGGAGGAAGTGCTCGAGTATGTGCAGTATAACCCCAAGAAGCTCGTGCGACAGCTTGAGCAGTGGGTCACCAAGGGCGTGAAGGAAGGCAAACTCTCGCTTGACGAGGGCAAGGAGTTCCTCGCCACCTATCGCTCCGGGCTCTACGGATACACCTATCTCGAATAAGGGCATATAGGCAAGACCTTCATTTTTTATTTTATATAAGCAATACCATAAGTTAGAAGAATAATACCAATGCGGAATATCACAGTCATAAAGGTTGGCGGCGCCATCGTGGAAGACGAGGCTCGCCTTGACGATCTTCTCGACCGTTTCGCGCGCGTCGACGGCCCGAAGGTGCTTGTCCATGGCGGCGGCAGAAGGGCCACGAAAGTGGCGGCGGCCTTGGGCATTGAGACGAAGATGGTGGACGGCCGTCGCGTCACCGACGCCGACATGCTCGAGGTGGTGACGATGGTTTATGGAGGATTGGTCAACAAGAACGTCGTGGCGAGGCTCCAGGCGCGTGGCGTCAACGCCCTCGGACTGACCGGGGCCGACATGAACGTGATGCTAAGCCACCGCCGGCCATTGAAGAACGGTGTCGACTACGGTTTCGTGGGAGACGTCGACAAGGTGGACGGCCAGGCCCTCACCTCTTTGCTGGAGCGTGGGGTCATACCTGTCATGGCACCGCTCACCCACGACGGCAAAGGGTCGTTGCTCAACACCAACGCCGACACCATAGCCGCTGAGACGGCCAAGGCCTTGACGCCCTTCTTTGACGTGACGCTTGTCTATTGTTTCGAGAAGGCGGGCGTGCTCGCCAACCCCGACGACGATGGCAGCGTGATTCCGGTCATAACCAAGGACGACTTCGCCACGCTCACCGCCAATGGCACCATCAGCGGCGGCATGAAACCAAAGATAGAAAACGCCCTTGCGGCGGTAGGGCAGGGCGTGAGGCGCGTCATCATCACCAAGGCCGAGGCGTTGGGCACCGATGGCGGCACCACGATAGAATGATATAAATGATAAGTTTCCAGAATGATATCCTCCCGCTGAAAAACCAGCTTTATCGCTTGGCGCTGCGCATCACGCTCGACAGTGCCGAGGCAGAGGATATTGTGCAGGAAACGCTGATAAAGGTCTGGGATCGACGGGAGTCGTGGACCAGCATAGACAACATAGAGGCTTTCTGTTTCACCATCTGCCGCAACAAGGCGCTCGATTATGTCAGGAGCGTGAGCTCGCGCAACGAGAGCCTTGACAGTTCGCAAAACGAACGGCCCGACACGTCTTACACGCCATCGCAGCAAACCGTCGTCAACGACCAGATGGCGATGGTGCGCCATATCGTGGACTCGTTGCCAGAGAAGCAGAAATCGTGCATACAGCTTCGCGATTTTGAAGGAAAGGCGTATAAGGAGATTGCGAGGCTGCTCGACATGACCGAGGAACAAGTGAAAATAAACATCTTCCGGGGCAGGCAGGCCATAAAGGAAAAGTTCGTAAAGATGAACGATTTTGAGGCAAAATAGTTCCGCGAAGTCGGCCATGTCATTTTTTTTGTCTTAAAAATGCAAATTCACTTTGCCTTTTCCTTGTTTTTGATTACTTTTGCCCACTAAATGTTTGTACTTCAATAATTTAGCATAAGATATATTTATACCAGATGTCGATAGAGATTAAAAGGGTAGAGACAAAGAAGGATCTTGCCAAGTTTATAGATTTCCATTACGATCTTTACAAGGGCAACGCCTATGATGCCCCGACTTTGTTTTTTGATGACATGAACACTCTCAGCCGTGACAAGAACGTCGCCTTTGACTTCTGCGAGGCGGAGTATTTCATGGCTTATAAGGAAGGAAAGCTCGCCGGTCGCGTGGCCGCCATCATCAACAATCGCGCCAACGAGAAGTTCGGCAAGAAAGACGTGCGCTTTGGCTGGATAGATTTCGTGGATGACATAGAGGTGACAAAGGCTCTCTTCGACGCTGTTGAGGCTTGGGGCAAGAGCAAGGGCATGACCGCCATGGTTGGCCCGCTTGGCTTCACCGACCTCGATCCCGAGGGCATGCTCATCATGGGCTTCGACAAGCTCGGCACCATGCCCACGATCTACAATTACCCTTACTATCCTGAGCACATGGAGAAGCTTGGCGGATGGGTCAAGGACAACGACTACGTGGAGTATTATCTCCCCATGCCGGAGAAGACCCCTGAGAAGTTTGCCAAGCTCTCGGCCATGATAGAGAAGCGCTACAACCTTCACGTGAAGAAGATAACAAAGAAAGACGTGAAGCATGGCACCATCGTCTACGACATCTTCAGGCTAATCAACGAGACCTACAAGGACCTTTACGGCTACGTGGAGCTCACCGAGCGCCAGATCGACGATTACGTGAAGTCGTATTTGCCGATGCTTGACCTCAACCTCGTCACCCTCGTGGTTGACGGCAACAAGGACGACAAGCTCATCGGCGTGGGCGTCACCATGCCGTCGATGGCCCGCGCCATGCAGAAATGCCACCGTGGCCGGTTGTTCCCGTTCGGTTGGTGGCACCTGCTTAGGGCGTTGAAGTTCCACAAGACCGAGGGCGTCGACTTGCTGCTCATAGGCTTCTTGCCCGAATACCGCACCAAGGGAGCCAACGCCTTGCTGTTTGCCGACCTCATACCGCGCTATATCGACTATGGCTTCAAGTGGGGCGAGACCAACGTGGAGATGGAAGACAACAACAGCGTGCAAAGCCAGTGGGGCAACCTTGAGCACATCAACCACAAGAGAAGACGATGCTATCGCAAGCAAATAGGCTGACGCGTCTGAGAGTGGTGAACGATATTTACATGATATATATTAGATAGTATGGCAGACGAAAATATCACTCCGGCATCACCCGACACGCCATCATATACCGACGACAACATCCGGCACCTGTCCGACATGGAGCATGTCCGCACGCGTCCGGGCATGTATATCGGTCGTTTGGGCGATGGCAACCTGCCCGAGGACGGCATCTACGTGTTGCTCAAGGAGGTTATCGACAACTCCATCGACGAGTTCAAGATGAACGCCGGCGACCGCATAGAGGTCGACATCGACGACAATCTCCGCGTGTCGGTCCGCGACTATGGCCGTGGCATACCGCAAGGCAAGCTCGTGGAGGCGGTGTCGATGCTGAACACCGGCGGAAAGTACGACACCAAGGCATTCAAGAAAAGTGTCGGTCTCAACGGTGTCGGCGTGAAGGCGGTAAACGCCCTGAGCTCGCGTTTCGAAGTGAAGAGTTACCGAGAGGGCAACGTGCGCGCTCTCGTGTTTGAGAAAGGCAAGCTCAAGAGCGACAAGACGGAGCCATCGCAGGACGAGAACGGCACGTACATATTCTTTGAGCCGGACAATACGCTCTTCAAGAACTATTCTTTCCACGATGAGTTCGTGGAGACCATGCTCCGCAACTACACTTACCTTAACAGTGGGCTTACCATAATGTATAACGGCAGGCGCATCAAGAGCCGCAACGGCCTCGAGGACTTGCTTGTCGACACCATGACGACAGACCCGCTGTACCCCATCATCCACCTCAAGGGCGAGGACATAGAGATAGCCTTCACCCATACCAACCAGTATGGTGAGGAATACCACAGCTTTGTCAATGGCCAGCACACCACGCAAGGCGGCACCCACCAGAGCGCGTTCAAGGAGCATATAGCCAAGACCATCAAGGAATACTACGACAAGAACTATGAGTACACCGACATTCGCAACGGCATAGTGGCGGCCATCGCCATCAACGTGGAAGAGCCGGTGTTTGAGTCGCAGACAAAAATCAAGCTCGGCTCCACGCTCATGGAACCTGGTGGCGAGACCATAAACAAGTATGTCGGCGACTTCGTGAAGCGCGAGGTCGACAACTATCTGCACATTCACAAAGAGGATGTAGCCGACGTGCTGGAAAACAAGATAAAGGAGAGCGAGCACGAGCGCAAGGCCATGGCCGGCGTTACCAAGCTGGCGCGTGAGCGCGCCAAGAAGGCCAACCTCCACAATCGCAAGTTGCGCGACTGCAGGGTCCACTACAGCGACACGAAGGATGACCGCAAGGAAGAGTCGAGCATCTTCATAACCGAGGGCGACTCGGCAAGCGGAAGCATCACGAAGAGCCGCGACGTGAACACGCAAGCCGTGTTCTCGCTGCGCGGAAAGCCTCTCAACTCGTTTGGGTTGACCAAGAAGGTGATCTACGAGAACGAGGAGTTCAACCTCTTGCAGGCGGCGCTCGACATTGAGGACGGTCTCGACAACTTGCGCTACAACAAGGTTATCGTGGCGACTGATGCCGATGTCGATGGCATGCACATCCGGTTGCTGCTCATCACCTTCTTCCTCCAGTTCTATCCCGAGCTTATCAAGAAAGGCCACGTCTACGTGCTCCAGACCCCTCTCTTCCGCGTGCGCAACCGCCGCACCAAGATAAAGAGCAAGAAGGTCATTGCAGCCGCCGACGCGCGACTGGCAGCTAACGAGAAAAAGGGCGATTTCATCACTCGCTATTGCTATAGCGAGGAGGAAAGGCTCAACGCCATACGCGACCTCGGGCCAGACCCGGAGATTACCAGGTTCAAGGGCCTTGGAGAGATTTCACCCGACGAATTCGTCCATTTCATCGGTCCTGACATGCGTCTCGAGCAAGTGACGCTCCACAAGAACGACCAGGTGCAGAAGCTCCTCGAATACTACATGGGCAAGAACACCATGGAGCGGCAAAACTTCATCATCGACAATCTTGTCATTGAGGAAGACTTGCCTCAAGACACCGATTTGATAGACTGACGCTTTAACACACTTTTTGACAGGCTCGCGCCTTGAAACACGTTATTATGATGAAACACATCACGCATTTTCTCCATGCCACCCTTTTGCTGTTGCCGCTTTTCTTGTCGGCGCCGGCACAGGCACAACTGCGATTGGACTTTGGCAAGGACTCGCCTCTGCGCAAGTTGCAAATCGCGGAGATAGCCATAAATAGTTTCTATGTCGACTCCGTCGACCAAAACAAGCTTGTGGAGGACGGCATTCGAGGGATGCTTGAGAAGCTCGACCCTCATTCTTCTTACACCACGGCCAAGGAGACCACGGCCATGAACGAGTCGCTCAATGGCTCATTCGAGGGTGTCGGCATACAGTTCAACATGCAGGAAGACACGCTGCTCGTGATACAAACCGTGGCGAAAGGCCCTTCCGAGAAAGTGGGCATCATGTCGGGCGACCGCATCATAGCCGTAAACGACACGGCGATAGCCGGCGTGAAGATGAGCCGAGAGGAGATAATGAGGAGGCTGAGAGGTCCCAAGGGTACAAAGGTAAAGCTCACCATAGCAAGGCGCGGAATAGCGGAAAAGCTCCATTTCACCGTGGTTCGCGACAAGATTCCGGTGAAGACCATCGACGGTTGGTACATGATAGCTCCTGCCACGGGTTATATCCGCATAGGCAGTTTTGGCGCCACGACCTACGACGAGTTCATGACAGCCGTCAGCGACCTTAAAGGCAAGGGCATGCGGAACCTCATTCTCGACTTGCAAGACAACGGAGGCGGCTATTTGCAGGCCGCCGTGAGCATAGCCAATGAGTTCTTGCGCAAGGGCGACCTCATCGTATATACGCAAGGTCGCCAGGTGCCACGGTCAGAATATGTGGCGAAGGGCGACGGCAAGCTCGTTGACGGCAAGGTGGTGGTCTTGATAAATGAGCTGACGGCCTCAGCCGCCGAGATTGTCACAGGTGCCTTGCAAGACCAGGATCGTGGCACGGTGGTGGGCAGACGCTCCTTCGGAAAGGGATTGGTGCAACGCCCCGTGGGCTTTCCTGACGGTTCGATGATGAGGCTCACCATCGCACATTATTATACCCCGTCGGGTCGCTGCATACAGAAGCCATACGTGAAGGGCGACCGCAAGGACTATGAGATGGAGCTCGACACACGCTATAAGCACGGAGAGCTTTATTCCGCCGACAGCATACATTTTGCCGACTCTCTGAAGTTCCACACCCTTCGCAAGAACCGCGTGGTGTATGGCGGGGGAGGTATCATGCCCGACTATTTCGTGCCTCTCGACACCATGAGGTTCACCACCTTCCACCGCAAGCTGATGGCGAAGGGAATAGTGTTGGACAACGACCTTAAATTCATGGACTCGCACCGCAAGCAGCTCAAGGCAAAATATCCGCAGTTCAGCGCCTATCTCGAACACTTCACGGTCCCGCAACAACTTGTCGACAGCATCATCAGCGACGGCAAGAAGCAGAAGATAGAGCCCAAGGACAAGGCTGAGCTTGACCGCACCCTCGTTTACCTGCGTGCCCAGCTCAAGGCTCTCATCGCTCGCGACATATGGGACATGAGCCAATATTTCCAGGTCATGAACCAGCAAAGCGACATCGTGACAAAGGCGTTGGAGGTGATAAACCGCCCTTGACGCGGCTTTTCCGCCAAGAGTGATGGCATGCAAGCTATGGGCATGGATGGCCCCGATAATGGTGGAAAAGAAGGGAGTAACGGCCCCTGCAAAGTGAATAATAATATTTTACAAATGGTCGTCTGAGAATCGATTTTTTTCAACCAAGCAGTCTCTTGGTCGAAAAAAATCGATTCTCAGGCTGTTTTTATAAACCGTTGAATGTCAACTGCTTGCATTATTTGCGCTTTCCGGGCGTTGCCAATTCGCAAAAATCGCGTCGCCGTTACGGTGCAATCGCGTTGCCGTTACGGTGCAATCGCGTTGCCGTTACGGTGTAATCGCGTTGCCGTTACGGTGTAACGGCGACGCCATTTGGCTACTATGGCAACAAAATTTGGTAAAAAAGACGCCGGCGGTGCCGAAAAGGGGTAGCCTCCGACAGTTTTTCCGCTCTATTTGCACTGGTTTCCAAGTGTTAAATTTTGGCAATAATATTTTACAATTCCAGGAAAAGAAAGGTTCTACCGACATGCGTGTCACCCTTCTCGAAGACCAGAAGACCATATCCGAGGTTGTCGTCATTGGTTATGGCGTACAGAAGAAGAGCGTGGTGACGGCTTCCATAGCCAAGGTCGACGCGTCCGACTTGGCAGAGACGGCTCCGGTGCGTGTCGACACCGCGCCAATGGTCGCGACTTGCTAGGACGGACGTGTGGCCGTTATGTTTTTTCAGCATCAGAAGAAGAAATACTCGAAAATTATTCTTAATTTTGCGTGTGATGGTGCACCATATACTCATGGTGCCCGTCCGCGCCCCCGAATGGCAACCACGAAAGCCTACGCCCTGAATTGCAACTAACTTTTAATGTTATAATATTTATGAAGAAGACAATATTGTGTTTTTCGATTCTCATGTCTTGTCTCTCGCTTCATGCCCAAAAGAAGCCCATGAACGAGTTTGTGGACGACTTGATGGCCAAGATGACCGTTGAGGAGAAGATAGGACAGCTCAACCTCATGCCAGGAACCGACCTTACCACGGGCGCCAAGACCAACTCGCCGCTGGTGGAGCTGGTGGAAAAAGGCATGCTTGGCGCGGTGCTCAACACGAAAGGCGCAGCCAAGGTCAGGGCGTTGCAGGAGGTGGCGGTCAAGAAGAGCCGCCTGCACATCCCCCTCATCTTCGGTCTCGACGTGATTCACGGCTACGAGACGGTGCTGCCCCTCCCATTGGCGCAGGCGTGCTCGTGGAATCCGCAAGCCATAGAGGACGGTGCGCGCATGGCGGCTGAGGAGGCCACGGCGAGCGGCATCTGCTGGAACTACAGCCCTATGGTCGACGTGGCTCTCGATGCCCGTTGGGGGCGCGTGGCTGAGGGCTACGGCGAGGACCCTTATCTCTCATCGGTGATGGCCGTGGCTGCTATACGTGGCTATCAAGGCTCAGGCGAGAGGCAGGGATATGCCAAGAATGAGTTTATGGCGTGCCTGAAGCACTATGCCCTTTACGGCGCGTCGGAGGCCGGACGCGACTACAACACGGTGGACATGAGCCGCCTGCGCATGTACAACCAATATCTGCCGCCATACAAGGCCGCGGTCGAGGCTGGCGTGGGCTCGGTGATGTCGTCGTTCAACATCGTCGACGGCATGCCGGCCACGGGCAACCGCTGGCTCGTGACCGATGTGCTGCGTGGTCAGTGGGGCTTCAATGGATTCCTCGTGACCGACTACGGCTCCATCAACGAAATGACGAACTGGGGCTTCGGCGACCAGATGCAAAGTACGGCGCAAGCCATGAACGCCGGAACCGACATGGACATGTGCTCCTCGGCTTTCCTTGTACAGTTGAAGGCTTGCCTTGACAATGGCACCGTGAAGATGGCGCAGATTGACCAGGCCGTCAGACGTGTCTTGGAGGCTAAATACAAGCTCGGGCTATTCGATGACCCTTATCGCTATTGCGACCCCAAGCGCGAGAAGAAGGAACTGTACACCGCCCAGCATCGCCAAACGGCGCGCGACATAGCCGCGCAGACGTTCGTGTTGCTGAAGAACGACAACGACATCCTGCCACTGAAAAAGCAAGGTTCCATCGCCCTTATAGGCCCTCTCGCCGACACGCGCAACAACCTTCCAGGATGCTGGTCGACGGGCGACAAGCCTGAGAAATACGCCACCGTAAAGGAAGCCATGCAGCGCTATCTTGGCGACAAGGCGACGGTGACCTACGCCCAAGGCTCAAATATCTACGACGACAGCGTGCGTCAGGAGGCGGTCGGCATTGGTCGCCCCATACCGCGCGGCGATGCCAAGCAAATGCTGGCAGAGGCACTGAAAGTGGCCAAAAACGCCGATGTCATCGTGGCTTGTCTCGGTGAAATGGCAGAGATGAGCGGTGAGAGCTCGGCGCGTACCGACCTTACCATGCCCGACGCTGAGGCTCGCTTGCTGAAGGCTCTCGTGAGGACGGGCAAGCCCGTGGTGCTGCTCAACTTCGCCGGACGTCCCACCGTGCTCTCGTGGGAGAACGACAATGCGGCGGCTATCATCAACGTGTGGTTCGCTGGTTCTGAGACCGGTGACGCCATCTGCGACGTGCTCTTTGGCGACAAGGTGCCGACGGGTAAGTTGGTAAACAGTTTCCCGCGCACTACCGGCCAGGAGCCTCTCTATTATAATCACCTCAACACGGGTCGCCCCGTGGAGGACGGCAGCAAGGTGTTCCGCAAGTTTCAGAGCAACTACACCGACGTGACGCAGGGCCCGCTTTATCCTTTCGGATATGGCTTGAGCTACACGTCTTACAGCTACTCCCCGGTGACGCTTTCCTCGTCGACGATGAAGGCTGGTGGCAAGGTTACGGCAACCGCTACCATCACCAATACGGGCAGTCGCGATGGCGATGAAATCGTGCAATTCTACATCCGTGACCGTTTCGCCAGCATCGTAAGACCGGTGAAAGAGCTCAAGGGCTTCCAGCGCATTCACCTTGCGAAGGGTGAGAGCAAGACGGTGTCGTTTGACATCGACGCCGCTACACTCAGCTATTACGACAATGAGGGCAAGACGGTGCTTGAGCCGGGCGACTTCGACATAATGATTGGCGCCAACAGTGCCAACGTGCAATCGGCTAAGCTCACGTTGACCAAGTGAACGAAGCTTAACCGCCAAGAAGCGCGACGCGTCATCCCTAAATCAAATGGGATAGCTTGCCTTAAATCAAATGGATAGCTTGCCTTGCGGCGTCGCTCGCGTTCCTTGTGTTAGCAAAGCGCGGATAACCAAACAGGGCTGGATTCACGATAGCGTGAAATCCAGCCCTGTTCTTATATATTCAAAAAACATTCCAACACCTTTCCGGTGTATACTGAATCGGAAAGAGTTGGAATGTCGTGGGATATGCAAGGGCTATATGCAAGGGTTATTTGCTTTCTGTCAATATCCGGCGTTTTGTTTCCAGTTGGTGTTCTCCTCCATCACTGACGTTGGCACGGGGAACACTCGGCGCTGCTTGTCGAAGTTGGCGTTGGCGAATCCTTTTCTGTGGAATCCGTACTCGCTCTCGAAGGTTCCGAAGCGTATCATGTCGTTGCGGCGCCAGTTCTCGTCGAAGAACTCACGGCCTCGCTCATCGAGAATGTCTTTCAGCGACGGGGCATGGTCGAGCAGTGGCGCGTTGACATAGGCGCGTATCTGGTTGAGCAGGCTCTGTGGCGTGTCGCCGTTGGTGGCATTGGCTCCGCGGAGAATGGCCTCGGCCTTCTCGAGCAATATGTCGGCGTAGCGGAATATGGGCACGTCGTTGCTCTGGTAGCGGTCGTGCTCGGCAAACTCGTTGGGGTTGGGGTAGAACTTTATCGACCTGTAGCCTTGACGCCATCCGTCGGGAGTGGCGCCGGCGTTGAGCTGTGCCTCTCCGCCATCTTTCAGCGTTATGGTCTTGGTGAACTCCAGTTGCGCGCCCTTGTACATATAAGGTGTCGAGGTCTCCTCGCCTGTTATCGCGTCGTGGATGAACACTTTGCCCATAAGCACGCACTTGTTGCGCTCATCGCCCTTGAGGGTGAAAAGGTCGCTGAACTCAGGGTTCATGGCGCAGATGCCGGCGCACGACTTTTTCATCAGGCCGTTGTAATAGCCCGTTGGCGAGCCTTGGTCTATCTTCCTGAACGTGCGGAAGCGTCCGTAGAGCATGCCTTGTGCGGAGACGCAATCGTAGGGCATGGCGTAGATGAAGTCTTTTATCTGCGCTCCGTTGTCGTAGAGGAACTTCTTGCGATAGTTGTCGGAGAGGTTGAAGAGGCCGCTGTTGATGATGTCGTCGCAATACATCACAGCGTCGTTGAGCTTGGTGTTGGCCGTGGTGTTAGGGTCATAGTCGGCCACGTTGCCACAGGTGTACACCGCCCAGTTCATGTACAGCTTCACCAAGAGCGCTTCAGCCATCCACTTGTTTGGCTTGCCGTAGGTGGAGGCGTCGCTGGCGGTGGAGAGGTCTGGCAGGCACTCCTTTAGCTCTTTCTCAATGAACACGGCCACGTCCTTGCGCGGCTTGCGCTCAATGGCCTCGTTGTCATCGTATATCTTGTCAAGTATAGGCACGTCGCCATAGCTGTCCATCAATATGAAATGGTAGAAGGCGCGCACGGCGCGCAGGTTGGCGATGTATCTCTTCGTGGTGGCGTTGTCCTGCTCCGACAGCTCGCCTATGAGCTTGTTGCATCGAGTTATGCCGCCTGCCACGTCGCTCCACCAGTTGAGCGGCTTGTCGCTTGCCAGGAAGGTGTGCAGGGTGGGGTTGATGTTCTCAGCCCCGTCGTAGTAGTCGCCGTCGAAGCTCAGGCCCGTGGCCTCGTCGGAGGAGAATGTCTGGTAGCGGTTGTAGTTGTTGCCGAGCTGCTCGCGGAAGGCATAATAGGCATCCGCCATCTTTCCCTCCAAGGCTATCTCCGACTCGGTCGGATATTGCGTCAGCTTCGACATGACATCAACGTCGAGGTCGGTGCACGACGTCGCGGCCATGGTGACGATGGCCGCCGCCATTAAGTATTTCATTTTTCCCATGATAGCTTAAACATTAAAAGTTGACTTTCACGCCCATCATGAACGTGCGAGTGTGTGGATAATACATGTTGCGCCATTGTATGCCGGGCGTCAGTCCGCCGAGGTCCACTTCCGGGTCGGTGCCCTTGTAGCCCGTGATGGTGAACACGTTGTCGCAAGTGGCATAGATGGAGAGGCCGCTGACCCAATCGCTTATCTTCCCGAAATCGTAGGCCAGGGTGAGCGTCGACAGGCGAAGGTAACTGCCGTTCTCTATCCATCGGTCGGAAGGCGCTTGCGAGTTCACGTCGCCATATCTCTGGTCGGTGAGACACTCCTTCAGCACGTTCTTGCCCTGCGAGATAAGGCTTACGCAGTTGCCCTGCGCGCGCAGGGCGTTGAAAATCTTGTTGCCGACGACGCCTTGGAAGAAGGCGTTGAGGCTCCAGCGCTTGTAAGACAGCGTGTTGTTCCATCCGTAAGTGAGCTTGGGTTGCGCGCTTCCGGTCTTCACGCGGTCGGTGTCTTGAGGCTTGGTGGTCATCTCGCCGGTGCGCTCGCCCGTGGCAGGGTCGTGAACGTAAAACTGGCTGACGCCATTGTCATCATATCCAGCCCACTCGTAGGTATAGAACTGCCCGATGGGGCTTCCTTCCATTATGCGCTGTACGCAGACACCGTTGTTGCCGGTAATCATGCAGTCGGCCTCGTTGATATAGTTGACCGAGAACGTCTGGTTGGAGAGCTTCACCACCTTGTTGCTGTTGTGCGAGAGGTTAAGCGTCGTGGACCACTTGAAGTCTTTTGTCATCACCGGCACGGCGTGTATGCTCAGTTCCACGCCCTTGTTGCTTATGTCGCCCACGTTGGCCGTCATGGTGCCGAAGGCGTAGCGGTTGGTCGACACGGGGTAATAATAAATGAGGTCGGAGGTGCGCTTGTCGTAGTATTCCACCGTTCCCGACAGCCGGCCACCGAAGAACCCGAAGTCGACGCCGATGTTGAACATTCCCGTGCGTTCCCATTTCAGGTTGGGGTTGGAGTTGTTGGTGGCGCCGATGGTGTGCATGTTGCTTGTCTGTCCCTTCGAGTCGGTATACTGGAACCATCCCGTTGCCGCGTATGTCTGCAAGGCGGTGAAGGCGTCGAAGCCAAGCGAGTTGCCGCTCACGCCATAGCCGACGTGCAGCGACAGGTTGTCGAAAACGTTGAGCTTCTTTATGAAGCTTTCCTCGCTCAGTCGCCAAGCCGCGCTCACCGACGGGAACGTGGCCCAACGGTTGTTCTTGCCGAAGGCCGACGAGCCATCGCGACGCAGGGTCGCCTGGAGGCTGTATTTGTCGGCAAACGAGTAGTTGGCACGCCCATAGAAGGAAATCATGCGAAGGGTAGACAGGTTGCCACTCTCCACGGCGTCGATGCCGTCAATCTTGTTGGCGAACGTGAGGTCATAATACTTTAGGTTGTCGTTGTAGAAGTCTTTCACAGTGAGCCCGAAGCCGTCGTCTTGGTTTGACTCTTCCCAAGAATATCCAGCCATGAACCCGAGGCGGTGGCCGTCGCCGATGTTGGCTTGATAGTTGGCATAAGTCTCAAACACCTTCTTGTCGCTGAAGTAGGTGCTGCGAGTGGCCTGCCCGTTGCTTTGCGTGATTTGCGATTGTGTGGAGTGGTAGATTGACGTGATGTTCTGCCTGTCAGAGTAAGAGAACTGCGCGCTCCAGGTGAGACCTTTCATGATGTTGAGGTCGGCCTTGCCCGTGACTTGCAGCCGTTTCTTCACATAGTTCATTATGTCTTCGTTTATCATCGACACGGGGTTGTAGTAGTGGGTTACGCTCGATGAGCTGAACCAGCTGCCGTCCTCGTTCTTGACCGGCTGTATCGGCGAATAGTATGCCATGGCGTCGGTGACGCCCTCGCCCCAGTCGCCTCCGCTTGGCACGTCGTTGCTTTCCGTGCGGCTGTAGTTCACGCCGAGCGCGAGGCTGAGCCTGTCGTGCATCACCTTTGACTGTGCCAAGGCCCTTGCCGAGAATCGCTCTTTGTCGGTGCCCTTTATCACGCCTTTGTGGTTGAGATAGTTGAGGCTGACGTTATAGCTCGACTTGTTGGTCCCGCCGCTCACCGAGAGGTTGTGGTTGTGGCTGAAGCCCATGCGCTCCACTTCTTTCTGCCAATTGGTGTCGGCGCACTTGTCGTCAGGCAAGGTGAAGTTGTTGGTCTTGGCGTAATCGCGCAGGTCTGTGGCAGAGGCAAGCTCCAAGTCTTTCGACACGCTTTCAATTGCAGCGTATCCACGATAACCTATTCGCGCGGTGCCGTTGTGCCCTTTTTTCGTCGTCACGATGATGACGCCGTTGGCGGCCTTGGAGCCGTATATGGCCGTTGCCGTGGCATCGCGCAGCACGTCGATGCTTTCAATGTCGTCGGGTGATATCAATGAGAGGTCCACTCCAGGCACGCCGTCCACTATATAATAAGGTTGCATAGCCTCGCCCGTGCGAAGCGTGGAGGCGCCGCGAAGGGTGACAGACGGCTCGCCGTTGGGGTCGGCCGTGGTAGTGACGACGAGTCCGGGAACCTTGCCCTGCAAGAGCTCGCCAGGCGTTGTCACAACGCCAAGGTTGAGGTCGTCTTGTTTCAATGTAGTGATGGAACTTGTCACGTCCTTCCTTCGCATTGTGCCGTAGCCCACTACCACCACTTCGCTGAGGGTCTTGTCGTCTTCCTGCAACACCACTTGACTGCTTTGCCCGGCCTTAACCGTTTGGCTCGTGAAACCGAGAAACGAGAATTGCAGACGTTGCGAGGGCGTGGCGTCGATGGAGTAGCGACCGTTGCCGTCGGTGATAGTGCCGCTGAATTTTTTGCCACTCTTATCTGTGTTCCAAGTAACGTCGTTGATATCGGAACCGAAGCCGACCACGTGTCCGTCTTTGTCATAATAAATGGCAGTGACGGTGACATTAGTCATATTCTGGAAGAC
>OIYQ01000476.1_pt1 | contig 16480 bp, 10 predicted proteins | sample 1588311 | NCBI WGS metagenome assembly OIYQ01 (sample SAMN03283244) | human gut metagenome | biome: human-associated habitat; material: feces | host: Homo sapiens | place: Peru | collected 2012
GGAGCCGCGGGTTATACTTGTCCATACGGATGCGAGCTGTATTCTTATCCAAAGAGAGCCTGTTTGATCCGTCCACCACCTACACGAGGAAGCGGCACTGGGTTTATTTTTTATTTCGAGTGCAAAGGTAATGAATTTCTATGAAACCACCAAATTTTTCTTTCATTTTTTTATAAATTTCACCTTACTTCTTACAACTTCCACCTCAATATCGCTATTTTGGCTTATTTTTGTTATTTTTATGCAAAATTCTTCCATTTTTTGAGGTTCGTTAACAGAAGCTTCTTTTTCTGTTTTTCCCCCATCACCCACCTTCTCTACGTAGAAATTCAGCTGATCGCCCTGATGACTCTCTGCTACGTATGCGATTTCGAAGCGCTGTAAAAAATGAGTCTTGTAATAATCCAGGTCAAAAAGATCGAGTACATGCTCGATATATTTCACAGAATTAATATGGCCATTTACATCCACATCATTATAATAGGTATGAATAGTACGTACCAATTCTGCATCCTTACCCATCTTGACACGAGAGCTGGCTGCAATAGGACAAGGTTTCTCTGTTTCTATATATTCCTTGATAAGTCCATCATGGATACTGAAAATATCCACGGGCTGACGGGTCTCTGTATCAATCATCGCCCAGACACTTTTACCATAGCCATATACCTTCTCTGCTTCAGAACCATCCGAAACAGATGCACAGATCTTAAAGTTTCGGCTAGTGAAGTACTTCATCGCACTCTCTACCCAGGTCTCTACATAAAACTTATCATAAGACTTTGGCATTTCCTGCATCTCGATAGCGAGACGACTCAAGACCCAGGTTTTGTGTCGGGGCATCAGATAGTTCATTCCATAACCACGATCATTACTATGGAAATCGGCAGCATTCAGAAGATGATTTCCCAAATGCCCCATAAACAGACGACTTGCAAAATCGCAATGGAAAGGTTCTGCCAGAAACTCGTAGCAACCTACCTTATCTAATAATTCCTGTTTCATATTCTTCGGTTTTTGATTTATTGTTTTATACCTTATTATATATATATAACGAAGTCCCCTATATCTTTATTACATACAAGAAACTAAAAATCCCTCTGCTCTTGGTCTTCCAACCAGGTAAGCAAAGGGATTTTCCTCGTTTAAATCTGTTTGTTCCAGAATCAATATATTCTTTCAGAATTCCTGTCCGAGACTATTCTTCTGAATTCTTTTTCAGATAATCAGAGATAGGCTCATCGAAGCTTCTTGTAACGGCAATTCTACCACTTCTACTGTACTGCAAAAGACAATCGAAACTGTTGAGCTGATGGAAAAGATCAGCGATATCCTCAGTAAGACCCGCCAAGAGCACAGTACTGTAGGTAGGATTCACCTCCATCATACGGGCATCGTGCTTGCGGATAGTACGGGAAACCTCAGGATTCTCCAAGAGGATAGGAGTAGAAATCTTGTAGAGTGCTACCTCGTGGATGAAAATCTGATCATCTGCATAATAATCACTCTTCACCACATCAATTTTCTTCTCTATTGCCTTGTTGATTTTCTCAATCTGCTCAGCATCACTCCATACCGTGATGGTATATTTGTGGATGTTCTTGATACTGCTAGCCGACACATTCAAGCTCTCGATATTCACCTGTCTTCTTGTAAATACAGCGGTAATCTGATTCAGGATACCTGCAATATTCTCAGAATAGACAAGCAATGTATATAATTTCTTATCGTTGTTATTCTCCATTTTATTTCTATTATTTAAAATGTATAGTTACACCTTATTATATATATAGCCGAAAGCCATTAATAGTGGAGCTCAAGCAGCATTTCGTCCACACTCTTTCCCGGCAGAGTCATAGGAACAATATCCTCATCTTCCTTGATGGCGCATTCCAAAAGGTAAGGGCCCTTGGTACTGACCATCTTCTCAACCTTCGCCTTCAGATCCTTGCGATCGATTACCACATCGTAAGGAATGCCATAAGCCTTGGCAATTTCCTCATAACGAGGGTTCAGCATGTGGGTGAAAGAGCGACGTCCCTCAAACATCAAATCCTGCCACTGGCGTACATTGCCCAGATAGTTATTGTTCAAGAGAATCATCTTCACTGGTGCCTGCTGCTCCATGATGGTACCCAATTCCTGGATGTTCATCTGGAAACCGCCATCACCGAAGAAACAGCAGATGGTACGGTCTGGTGCGCCGAATGTTGCACCGATAGCAGCAGGAAGACCGAAGCCCATGGTTCCGAAACCACCACTGGTAACAATACTCAGTTTCTTGGTGAACTTGAAGTAGCGGCTACTGATCATCTGGTTCTGACCTACGTCGTTCACGAGAACAGCCTCATTATTGGTAGCTTCAGTCACCACATTGGTTACCTCACCCATCAGCAGAGGGCCTTCAGTAGGATGAATATCCTTCTCGATAACCTTCTCCTGTTCCTGCTTGCGATATTCCTCGAAGGAATCTCTCCACTCGCGATGAACATTCTTGTTCAAGAGACGAGTGATGGCAGGCAACGTCTGCTTGCAATCGCCAATCACAGCCACATCAGTCTTGATGACCTTATCGATTTCCGACTTATCAATATCAAGATGAATGATCTTAGCCTGCTTGGCATATTTGGAAGGAACGCCCGTGATACGGTCGCTGAATCGCATACCGATGGCAATAAGCACATCACACTCCTGCGTCTTCATATTGGTAGCATAAGAACCATGCATACCGAGCATACCCATATTAAGCGGGTGGTTGCTAGGAAGAGCCGAGAGACCGAGCAGGGTACGACCAGCCGGGATATCAGCCTTCTCCAGGAATTCAACCAGTTCATTATGAGCACCACCCAGTTCTACGCCATGACCGACGAGAGCGAAAGGGCGCTTTGCCTGATTGATGAGTTCAGCAGCTTCAGCTACAGCCTTTTCATCAATCTTCGGATATGGATTATAAGATGTAACCTTCTCACATTTCACCGGTTCCCACTCACAAGTAGCAATCTGGGCATTCTTGGTGAAGTCGAGTACTACAGGTCCCGGACGACCGCTACGAGCGATAAAGAAGGCACGGCTTACAGCCCATGCCACATCCTCAGGACGGCGAATCTGATAAGACCACTTAGAGATAGGCTGGGTAACGCCCACCAGGTCAACCTCCTGGAAGGCATCAGTACCCAAAGCACCCACACCCACCTGTCCGGCGATAACCACGATAGGCGTAGAATCCATCATGGCATCAGCAATACCGGTGAGCGTATTGGTAGCTCCAGGACCACTAGTCACGAGAGTCACACCCACTTCGCCGCTGACTCGGGCATATCCCTGTGCAGCGTGAGCAGCAGCCTGCTCGTGACGAACCAAGATGTGATCGAACATCTTCTTCTCTCCTCTCGTGTAACCATACAGCGCATCAAACACTGGCATGATGCTACCACCTGGGTAACCGAAGATGGTCTTAACCCCTTCGTTATGCAGGGAGCGCATCAATGCTTCAGCTCCTGTTATTACTTCTTTTGCCATTTATCTATATCTTATTCTGAATAATTCAAAAACTTTATTTTCTTTGTTGTCAAAGACAAACCTTCTTGCCTGGGAAACCAGGAAAGGATTAGTCAATGATTCTTACACCACCCTTATCAGCAGAGCTTACGCTCTGTGCGTATGCACGCAAAGCCTTACTAACCTGACGATTACGCTTCAGCGGCTGCTGTGGACGAGCAGCAAGTTCCTCGTCGGAAAGCTTCACATTGATAGAACGGCTAGGAATATCGATAACGATGATATCGCCATCCTTGATTTTGCCGATGTTACCACCAGCAGCAGCCTCTGGGCTGATATGACCGATACTCAAGCCAGATGTACCTCCTGAGAATCGACCATCTGTGATGAGGGCACACTCCTTACCGAGGTGACGGCTCTTGATGTATGAAGTTGGATACAGCATCTCCTGCATACCAGGACCACCCTTAGGACCCTCGTGTGTGATGACAACACAATCGCCAGAGTTCACCTTGCCACCGAGAATACCCTCGCAGGCATCTTCCTGAGAATCGAAACATACAGCTGGACCCTCGAAATGCCAGAGTACAGGATCAACACCTGCGGTCTTCACTACGCAACCATTCTGCGCGATATTACCGAAGAGTACTGCAAGACCACCATCCTTGGTATAAGCATGTTCGAGATCACGAATACAGCCATTCTCTCTATCTGTATCAAGACTCTCCCACTGTGCATCTTGACTACCCATCTGAGTAGAGAATTTTCTGCCAGGAGCAGAATGATAGATGCGGTCAGCCTCAGGATCAATCTCGGCACCTGTGATATCGTATTTCTTCATCTGCTCATCGAGAGTCTTGCCATCCACACGCTTCACAGCACCATTGATAAGGCCACCCTTATTAAGTTCATTCAGGATACCCAGGATACCACCGGCACGGTTACATTCCTGAACGCTATACTTCTGAGTATTAGGACTCAACTTGCAGAGGCAAGGAACCTTGCGACTGAGCTGATCGATATCTTCCATCTTGAAATCAGCACCTGCTTCCTGAGCCACAGCCAAGAGATGAAGCACTGTATTTGTACTACCACCCATTGCGATATCGAGAGTCATGGCATTGAGGAAGGCATCACGGGTAGCAATGCTACGTGGCAATACGCTTTCATCACCATCCTCATAGTATGCGTAGGCATTCTTCACAACCTGACGAGCCGCAGCCTTGAAGAGTTCGATGCGATTCTTGTGAGTAGCGAGAATGGTTCCGTTTCCAGGAAGACTCAAACCGATAGCCTCTGTGAGAGAATTCATAGAGTTAGCGGTAAACATACCAGAGCAGCTACCACATCCAGGGCAAGCACACTGCTCAATCTGCTTCATTTCCTCATCGCTGACACTGGTATCAGCACCCTTAATCATAGCGGTAATCAAGTCAGCATTCTCGCCTTTCCAGCGACCAGCCTCCATCGGACCACCAGAACAGAACACTGTAGGAATATTCAGACGCATAGACGCCATCAACATACCTGGGGTAACCTTATCACAGTTGGAAATGCAAATCATAGCATCAGCCTTGTGCGCATTCACCATATATTCCACAGAATCAGCAATAATATCGCGACTTGGGAGTGAATAGAGCATTCCGTCGTGACCCATAGCGATACCGTCGTCAACAGCGATGGTATTGAACTCAGCTGCATAGCAACCCATAGCTTCAATTTCCTTCTTGACAATCTGACCGATTTCATGAAGATGAGTATGACCCGGAACAAACTGTGTGAAACTGTTCACGATGGCGATGATAGGTTTGCCAAACTGCTCATGTTTCATACCTGCAGCTACCCAGAGTGCTCGGGCACCTGCCATTCTTCTGCCTTCAGTACAGACGCTACTTCTTAATGGATGTTTCATATCGTTATTATCTCTTTATATTATCTTGTTCTTTATTGCCAGAAGGTCTCTCTCAAGCCTTCTTCTTACAATTTTGACTGCAAAGATAGTGAGAATTTATGAAACAAACAACAAAATCCGCAAAAACTTTCAATTTTTGCGGATTTTTGTTAGAAAATAAGCTAAATTGCTTACAATTTATTAGAACCCTTACACAAAAGCAGCCCGATTGTGCAATAATACAAGGGTCCTTATATGTCTTATACAAACAGATTAGAGTTCAAAGACCTCGGCAGAACGAGCCTTCACCTCAACCTGCTTGTTACCAGCACCAACTCCTTGTGCTTCCACCTGGAGTTTCAACGTACGAGGCAAGGCATTCACCACCTTGAGCCAGGTTTTACCGGTCTTGGAATCCTTTACCACGCTGGTGCCCACGTACTTCTTGAGAGCCGCAGGAAGGTTCAGGCTAGATACAATATAAGTATCACCGGAATGCTGACCAAACATCTTCTGCATCTTGTAACTCTCAGTGAGTCGGATTTTCTCCGAATTATCGAAGTAAATCATATCCGGGTTCCAGTTATGATAACCATCCTTGCAGAGCAGAGGCGCATAAGAGGTCATTTCCACGACATCTCCGTTACGTTCCACATTACAGAGATGAATACCCTCTGCCAAAGCGCGGTCTAATTCATTATTGCCATTTGCAGCATACTCGCCCAGATACACCTTCGGAGCCTTACGGTCGTAATGATCGTAGTAATCCTGATGATTGATAAACCATCCTGGCTGCTCATAATAGTGCTCATCTACCGCATCAATCCATTTTTTATTCTCCTTTGCAATCTTCCAGCCCTCGATATAGTCGGAAGATGGACTATGGAATGGACCTACAGTACCTACTACTTCAATTTCCGGATGCTTCTCCTTGAGAGCCTTGCAGATCATCAGATAGCGCTGTTCGAAATCGGTGGAGATCAGATCTTCGTTTCCGATACCTACCATCTTGAGATTGAAAGGAGCCGGATGTCCTGCATCCGCTCTCATCTTTGCCCACTTCGATGTGGCAGGATCACCATTCGCCCACTCTACCAGGTCGAGAACATCCTGCACATACTTTGGCATTTCTGCCATTGGGATTCCGCCCTGCTGTCCGCAGATGCCCTGCGCATTAGGCTGGGAATTCTGACAAGGTACACCAGCAGCCAATACTGGCAGAGGCTCAGCGCCCATATCCTCACACCACTGGAAATACTCGAAGAATCCCAGCTTACGGGTCTGGTGATAGTTCCAGATATTGAGAGCCGGTTTTCGGTCTTTCAGTTCACCGATACTCTCCTTCCAATGATAGATGTTGCCGAGTCCCTGTCCGTGGAGCATACATCCACCAGGGAAACGCACGAAGCGAGGTTTCAGCTCCGCGATGGTCTCAGCAAGATCCTTTCTCAGACCATGACCTTTGTAAGTATCCTGCGGCATCAGGCTCACCATATCTACGGCTACCTTTTCCTCTCCCTTAGGCAAGAGGGCAAAACGGGTATCCTTGCCCAGTTCACCTTTATATTTATCTGTGATGACAAGCTGCGCTTTGTATTCAGCCCAATCAGGTCCCTGCACCTTCAGCTTAGCCTGGGCTATCGGAAGTCCTTTCTGATCTACGAGTGCTACGGTGAGCTGCTTTTTCTTGCCGTCGATACAACGGGCATACAGACTCACTTCGTAAGCAGCACCACGCTTGATGACGATTCCCTCCCATCCTATATTATAAATAGGTGTAGATGAGAGGATGGCATAATGCGGATTATTCACGCTTACCCCATTTTCTGTAGAAATGATGGCAGAAGAGGATAACGATACAGAAGAAGATGCTGAAGAAGAAGCCTCAATTCCCATCCAGGCAGTTGCAGCATTCCAGCCTTTTCGCTCACCATTGTATTCGAAGTCGCCATTCTGCAGGAGTTCTGCACAGAGTCCGCCATCGGCAGCTCTGCTGATATCCTCGAAGAAGATGCCGATGAGTTTGTCGCTGATGCGATGACTCTTCTGCGGATTCACCGTGAGCTTAGCCGTAAAAGCATCTGCTGCATCCGCCTCCTTTACCATTTTAGCGTGCTGAAGAACAGCCTCCTCACCTTGCTCTTTCTTGATTTTCTCCTCTACGTCAGCGATATAAGCCTTCAGATCAGCCTCATTCTTAGGCAGTTTCCGGCTGTTTTCCTTTGCTTCCTCAGCCAGAGCCTTATGCCAGGCACGGATATAGTTCAGATGAATGGCCGGAATCTCGAAGTCGTTACCCTCTACCAGTTTACCATTGATGGTAGCCGTATCTCGCTGCCAGAGGATTTCATCGGCAGAAGCTTCCAGCGAATCCTCCTGGAAGGTACGGAAATCCTTGTCGGCATGAACGTATCTTTTACCTTTCTCCGTCTTCAGATAAAGGTCGAAGGTTCCATCTTCCATCTGATAGGCAGCCACATCACTGATATTCTTCTCCTTCATGATAGGATAATCCTGTGGTCGCCAAGTTACAAGATCTTCAGAATAAGCCACAGCAAACTGTGGTGAGGTCTTATTTACACTCCAAAGAGCCCGCCAGGTACCATCATTTGCCTTGAGAACAAATGGGCGATACATCTTTTTCTCACTGCCCCAAGGTCCGAAGTCAGAGGCACAGAGCTGACCTACATCCACCCATCTTTCATCGTCTGTAAGATAAGCGAGATGCAGTCCCTGGTTGGGAGCTGGAGAATACACGAAAATCTGACAGATAGAATCCTTGCCCACAATGGTATAAGCAGGTGCATCCTTATCTGCAACAGACAAAGTCGCCTTATTAACTTGTTTCTTGGCAGCTGGCATTTGAGCCTGCTTTCTGACAGGAGTCAGCGCCACAGCTTGGGTCATAGCCAACAGGGCAGCCGAGAAGAGTAGATACTTTGGTTTCATCATATTACTTCTTATTTATTTTTTGTTTGTTTTTAGATTCTCAATTGTATTACATTAATATATATATACGATGATACGACTTAAAAATCGTATAAAGTTAATAAAAAAGGGGTAGAATGCTTCACAGCAACCTGCCCCCCAACCTAACAACTAAACCTAATAAACTCCCTAATGGGTTAGAGAGACCTAATAATATATTTCTTTTTTTCCTGCGGCAAGCGTATTCTTCATCAGCGAGCAGATGGTCATCGGACCCACTCCGCCCGGTACTGGAGTGATGAAAGAACACTTTTCAGCCACTTCATCGAACTTCACGTCACCATTCAGGCGGAATCCGCTTTTTCTGGTGGCGTCAGGAACACGAGTCGTACCCACGTCGATGACAACAGCTCCCGGTTTAACCATATCGGCTGTTACGAAATCAGGCTTACCGATAGCTGCAATGATAATATCCGCCTCCCGGCACTCCTCCTTCAGATTTTTGGAGTGCGAGTGGCACACGGTAACCGTGGCATCTCCATACTGCTTCTGCATCATCAGCTGGGCCATAGGTTTGCCCACGATGTTGCTTCTGCCCAGGATAACACACTTCTTACCGCTGGTTTCTATCTGATAATGCTGCAGCAGGGTGAGGATTCCAAGCGGAGTAGCCGAGATGAAACTAGGCATACCCAGCGACATTCTACCCACATTCACGGGATGGAAGCCATCCACATCCTTGCGATAGTCTATCGCCATGGTAATCTTCTGCTCGTCGATGTGCTTCGGCAAAGGCAGCTGCACGATGAAACCATCCACGTCAGCATCCTTGTTGAGCTTATCTACACACAGCAGAAGCTCCTCCTCAGTAACATCCTCCTCAAAACGGATCAGTGTAGATTTGAATCCGCACTTTTCGCATGCCAGAACCTTGTTCTTCACATAGGTTTCGCTGCCACCATCGTGGCCCACCAGCACAGCCACGAGATGTGGCTGCTTGCCTCCGGCGGCTACAATCTGAGCCACCTCCTGGGCAATCTGTTCCTTAATGGCGGCTGCTGTCGCCTTTCCGTCTATTAGCTGCATCTTACTTTTCTGTTTTAAGATTTTTACATTGATAAGCTTCGAGTCTTGGCTCTCTGCTTCAGAATTACATACCTGGCATCTTAGGCATACCTGGCATACCCTTCATACGGCCCATCATCTGCGCCATTTTGTTGCCAGTCATCATCTGCATCATCTTGCGTGTCTGTTCAAACTGCTTGATGAGCTTATTTACCTCCTGGATATTAGTACCAGAACCCTTGGCGATACGCTGGCGGCGAGATGTATTGAGAATAGATGGATTGGTACGCTCCTTAGGAGTCATACTCTGGATGATAGCCTCGATACCCTTGAAGGCATCCTCTGGGATATCAACATCGCGGATAGCCTTGCCTACACCCGGAATCATCGCAGCCAAATCCTTGATGTTACCCATCTTCTTGATCTGCTGGATCTGATTGTAGAAGTCGTTGAAATCGAACTGGTTCTTGCGAATCTTCTTCTCCAACTTCTTAGCTTCCTCCAGATCGAACTGCTCCTGTGCGCGCTCTACCAGCGAAACCACGTCACCCATTCCGAGGATACGGTCTGCCATTCGAGCAGGATGGAACACATCGATTGCCTCCATCTTCTCGCCGGTACCGATAAACTTGATAGGCTTGGTAACCACGGTGCGGATACTGAGGGCAGCACCACCACGGGTATCACCATCGAGCTTGGTGAGAACTACACCATTGAAGTCGAGGCGGTCGTTGAACTCCTTGGCTGTATTTACAGCATCCTGACCCGTCATTGAGTCAACTACGAAGAGTGTCTCATCCGGGTTGAGATGATTCTTGAGGTTGCTGATTTCCTGCATCATCTGCTCATCAACAGCCAATCGACCGGCAGTATCGACGATGACCACATCGTTGCCGTTGGTCTTAGCCTGCTGCAAAGCGTGGTCAGCGATGCTGAGTACATCCTTGTTATCAGGCTCACTATATACAGGCACACCCACCTGTTCGCCTACTACATGGAGCTGCTGGATAGCAGCAGGACGATATACGTCGCAAGCCACGAGCAAAGGCTTCTTACCTTTCTTGTTCTTGAGCATATTGGCAAGCTTACCGCTGAAGGTAGTCTTACCAGAACCCTGCAAACCACTCATCAGGATTACAGCAGGGCGACTTTCCAAATGCAATGGAGCTTCCTCGCCTCCCATCAGCTCAGCGAGCTCGTCGTGAACCAACTTCACCATCAGCTGGCCTGGCTTCACGGCTGTCAAGACATTCATGCCGAGTGCTTTTTCCTTCACCTTGTTGGTGAATTCCTTGGCAACTTTATAGTTAACGTCGGCATCGAGGAGTGCACGGCGCACATCCTTCATGGTCTCAGCCACGTTGATTTCGGTAATTTTACCCTCACCTTTCAGTATCTTGAAAGATCTTTCTAGTCTATCACTTAAATTTTCAAACATGTTCTTAATTGTACTTTTTTATTTCGGGCACAAAGTTACGAACTTTTTCCGAGAAAGCCAACTCAATCTCGATTATTTTTCATTTTCTTGCTCTTTTGCTTCATTTTGAACATTTGGAAGCGTTTTCTCTGATGATTCCTGCCTGGTCTCATCCTGCTTTTCCAAAGTTTCTTTCTTGTTAGCGCTCAGATTGATAGGATTATTCAGTTCATACTTCTTTCCCGTAGCTTTTTCGTAGGCATTGATGAGCGGATCCTTGTTTTCCATCTTCGAGAACACCTTCCTGGCCTCCTTCAGATGTTTCTGGTCGCGACGCCCCTGCCTGTCCATCACGTTGCCCAGGTCGAAGCCTACCAGACGGGTATGTCCCAGTGCGGCATTTCTGCCTGCCTCCACAGCTTCCTGGCAGGCCTGGTTCATCACCTTGCCGACATTTTCCTGATTCTTGCCCCAAACGGTTACCTCACCCAACTGCTTGGCTTCCGGTAAGAGAAACACTGTATCAGGCAATTCCTTGTATCGAATAGTTGCCTTCACATAACCAGGTTTCGATACTGTTGCAGAGTCAAACTGGTAGCGCATCGTCCAATAGCCCCGATAATCGGTTCTCGCCCAATGATTGTTGTTGGTATGGATAAGTGCTTCACGGATAGGCACATGATCTTCTGCCGATGCGATGACACATGTCTTCTGCGCATAGGCAACCTGCCCTATCATAGCAAGCAATACTACAAAAATCACTATCATTCGTTTCATATTTATTTCCTCAGTTTTTATCTTTTCCTTGTTCGTAGCAAATATCTTTGCTTTATTTTGTTCTTTTAAATACAAAAGTAATGATAAAATCTGATACTCCTTAGATTTCCTTAAGAAGTTTAAGTTCATTTAAAGGGTAAATCCCCTTTTTTTTATTTTCGTAACAGATTTCTGAACATCTGAAGCTGAACTTATCGGTTTTACATCTTTGATATACAGCGCGATCAAGAAAGAATATAAAGAAATGATATATAAATAGTTACACTATATATTTAACACATATTTAACGCAGTTTTTTTCAGTATTCAGCATTCTGAGTTCAGATTTGCAAAAACGCCCTACGGTTACTGTCGAGGACTAAGTATGATACTTTCATTCCATAAGTATGTCACTTTCACCCCATAAGTATGTCACTTTCGATAGCTAAGTATGATACTTATACTTCAAAAGCAGCATGGAGATAAGAAGTAATACCAAACAGGAAGCGTCCTGCTCTTTTTTCTCGGTGAACCATAATCTAAGTGTGAGAAAGTGTGAGAAAGTGTGAGAAAGTATGAGAAAGTATGAGGAAGTATGAAGTAGCGTTTTCAGATTTCGTATCTTTGCAGCGTCATTCAAAGAGAATGATATTCCTATCCCAACGGGGAGGGAAGTAATGCTAGCAAATTGATGAGAACTATAAAAAATATAGGGACATCTCAGTCTCTATCAAAGAAACAAAGGTGCCCCTATAAAATATACCAGAGTCGCCAGTCTGCAAATAAGGGATTTATTCTGCAATACCCTGCTTCTCAATACGCTTAGCCTCTTCAAGCAACTTGATGGCATCCACATACTGAGCGATACCCTGTGCCACTTCCTTGGCTGCTTTCATTGCCAAGACAACAGTCTGAGGACGGTGGACCACATCACCTCCGGCAAAAACACCGCGACGGGTTGTCATACCGAAAGGACGCTCCACCACCTTTACGTATCCCTTCTCATCTACCTCTATACCCTCGGTAGTAGACACAATACGGTTGGCAGGTCTCGAACCAATGGCCAGATAAATACGATCGAACTTTTCTACTCTTTCGCCCTCAGGAGTATTCAATACACAACTTCCAAGACGGCCATTTTTACCTTTGAGGAAAGCTTCAACGGTGGTCTTCCACTCAAATTTCACCCCTTCCTTGAGCGCTTCCTCATACTCACTCTTGATGGCAGGCATCTCTTCCTGCGTCTTACGATAAAGCACGGTTACATCAGCACCGAGACGAATGGCAGTACGAGCAGCATCCATAGCCACATTACCACCACCAATCACACCAACCTTCTCTCCACCACGCAAAGGCACCATATCACGAGTCAAAGCTCCTTCGTTATAGGCATTTACATTGTGCAGGAAATATGTACTCTGGCTGACACCGTGAAGGTTTGAACCTGGAGTGGAATCCATATTTTGAGGTACACTGGTACCTGTACCCATAAAGATGGCATCATAGCCTGCGCGGAAAAGACTGTCGATTGTAATATTGTTCTCACCTACCATACAGTTAGTGATAAACTGCACACCGAGAGCCTCTATCTTACTGATCTCATCACGTACAACGCTCTTAGGCAAACGATACTCAGGAATACCATACATCAAGACTCCTCCCGGCTCTGCCTGTCCCTCAAAAATAGTGACGTTAAAGCCCTGACGAGCCAAATCTCCCGCAACAGTCAAACCTGCAGGACCAGAACCGATGACAGCAATGCGGCCACGGGTCTTCTGCGGCAAGCGTTCACGGGAAAGCTTCATCTTCGTATCAAAATCGGCAACAAACTGTTCCAGTTTTCCTATCTGTACAGGCTTACCCTTCTTTCCCAGCACACAATGACCTTGGCACTGCTTCTCATGAGGGCATACACGTCCGCAGATAGCAGGCAGATTTGTTTTTGCATTGAGGATACTCATTGCAGCACCCATGTTACCCATAGAGAGTTCATGCACAAAGTCAGGAATGTCGTTTTCAATAGGACATCCCTTCTTACACTGCGGAATCTTGCAGTGAAGGCAACGTTTGGCTTCCTCTATCGCCTCACGGGTAGAGAAGCCCTCGTTTACAACCTGAAAAGCGGCAGAGGTATCAACCTGAGTTTGCTGCTCATTCATATCTATTCCTTTCTGACTTGTCTGTTCGTCCATTACTACTCTTCTTTAATGTTATACTATCTTTCTTGAAAAACAGAGAGTCTTATATTCCCATACAAGACTCCCTACATAAGTTTAAATTATTAATAATTATGTTTTCTTGATTTCAATATCTTCCTTCACATGATTTCTGATCTTTGTGAGGAATACCTTCATGCGCTTGGCATCCTTATGATCGATGATATCAATCAATTCGGCAAGCTCTTCACGAATCTGCGCTACCTGACCACTTGTATAAGGGTTGAAGAGTATCTCCTGCAACAGATAATCATCCTCGTTCAATACCCCTTTGGCTATCTGCATGTGACGTTTGAAGGTGGTACCAGGTGCATCCTGATGTTTCATAACCGCAGCGAATGCGAAAGTACTCACAAAAGGAATACTCAACGAATAAGCCACCGTCTGGTCGTGCTCATCAAAAGTATACTCATGAAGACTCAATCCCAACTTCTGATACAGGTCTTTGAAGAAAATCTTACCCATATAGTCACCCTCCTTGATAATGACAGCATTCTCTTCAGAAAGCTGGTTCAAATTGGCGAAAGTAGGACCAAACATCGGGTGCGTACTCACAAATCTGAAGCCACTCTTTTCATAGAAATCCTGCAAGCCAGTCTTCACGGATGCAATATCCGAAATGATGCAGTCGTGAGAAAGATGTGGCAACAATTCCTCGAAGGCAGAAAGAGTGTATTTTACCGTCACGGCATTGATGACAAGCTCGGGACGGAACATCTCTATCTCCTCCATTTTAGTAAAGCGGTAGCAGTTATAGGTGAAACGCAGACGCTTGGCATCCTTTTCAAAAACAGCCACCTCGTGATCGAAGCTGAGCAGGTCGATGAAGAAACTTCCCATCTTTCCTGCTCCCATGATTAATATTCTCATAATATTTAAGTGAAGAACGAAGAGTGAAGAACGAAGTTCACTCTTCACTTAATTTACTTCTGATTCAAAATTTCCAACTGCTGGCGAACACTCTCTTCATGAATGTGCTCAAAAATCTGAGCAGCAAACTCAGGGCTCATGCCACAGAGCGAAGCCTGAGCACCACGCTTGTCAAGAATCTCGTTATAACGGTTGGTCTGAACGATAGTCATATTATGCTCCTTCTTGTAAGTACCAATCTCACGGCATACACGCATACGCTTAGCCAAGAGATCCATCAGCTGATTGTCGAGTTCATCAATCTGACCACGCAACTGATGCAGACCTTCTGTTGAATAATGCTCATCACGTACTACGAGAAGACTCAGAATGTAATCCAGAATTTCTGGAGTAACCTGCTGCTTAGCATCGCTCCAGGCATCATCAGGACTGCAATGGCTCTCTACGATAAGACCATCAAAACCTAAGTCCATAGCCTGCTGGCAAAGAGGAGCAATCAAATCGCGACGACCACCGATATGGCTAGGATCACAGATGATAGGCAACTGAGGCAGACGACGGTGCAATTCAATAGGAATCTGCCACATTGGAAGATTGCGATAGATTTTCTTATCGAAACTTGAGAAACCACGGTGGATAGCACCAAGCTTCTTGATACCAGCCTGATTAATACGCTGGAGAGCACCAATCCAAAGTTCGAGGTCTGGGTTTACAGGATTCTTTACCAATACCGGAACGTCCACACCCTTCAAGCTATCAGCAAGAGCCTGCATGGCAAATGGGTTGGCGGATGTACGTGCACCTACCCAGAGAATGTCGATTCCATATTTCAAGGCGAGCTCTACATGCTCAGGAGTAGCCACCTCAGTAGCTGTGAGCATACCAGTCTCCTCCTTTACCTGCTTCATCCAAGGTAAAGCAACCTCGCCATTTCCCTCGAAACCTCCTGGTTTGGTACGTGGCTTCCAAACACCTGCACGGAACATGTGGCAACCCTTAGCTGCCAACTGCTTTGCGGTAGTCATCACTTGCTCTTCTGTCTCTGCAGAGCATGGACCTGCAATGATACAAGGGCGTTCCTGGTCACTAGGAAAATTCAATGGTTCTAATTCTAATTCCATAGTCGTATATTTTTATGTTCTTATGATTCAAATACTTTTTTTATTCTTTCCAAAGCCTCCTTCATTTTCTCATCTTTGGCACAGAGGCTGATGCGGATGTATCGCTTGCCATTACTTCCGAAGATAAATCCTGGCGTGATAAACACGCGAGCCTCATGAAGAATCTTCTCTGTAAGAACTTCTACATCTGTATACTTCTCGGGTATCTTACCCCAGAGGAACATTCCCACCTGATTAGGATCGAACTGGCAATCGAGCACCTTCATGATTTCTTCTGCGATATCACGGCGACGGCGATAGTTCACTATGTTATTCTCATGATGCCACTCATCAGTATTGTTGAGCATGGCTTCGGCTGCTGCAAGCTGAATACCACGGAAGGATCCGTTATCGATATTGCTCTTCACTTTCAGAATCCAAGAAATAAATGTCTTGTTGCTCGAAATCATCGCCACACGCCAACCTGGCATGTTATGGCTCTTGCTCAGGGAATTGAACTCGATGCAGCAGTCCTTCGCACCAGGCACCTGCATGATGCTCATCGGATGCTCATTCAGAATAAGCGAATAAGGGTTGTCGTTCACCACCACGATGTTGTGCTTCTGGGCGAATGCCACCAGCTTTTCGTAGGTTTCGCGCTTCGCCACACCGCCTGTCGGCATGTTAGGATAGTTGGTCCACATCAGCTTTACGTGGCTCAGGTCCATCTTCTCCAGGGC
>OIYQ01000481.1_pt1 | contig 16387 bp, 13 predicted proteins | sample 1588311 | NCBI WGS metagenome assembly OIYQ01 (sample SAMN03283244) | human gut metagenome | biome: human-associated habitat; material: feces | host: Homo sapiens | place: Peru | collected 2012
TATCCTAGTGATAACATCATCCGCGTTACTGCAGGAGTGAACAATGCCAAGACTCGTGCTGATGGAACAGGCGTTACAGCAATGGATAAGCCTTTCTCCCTGACCATCGTGAATAAAAATACAGAAAAAACCGAATTGGCTAAGAAATATACCTATACAGATAAGGTGTTCTCAAAGAGTTCTGGCGACTGGGCTTGCTCAGATACTCTGCTTTGGCAGGATGACAAAACTCCTGTAGATATCGTGGCTTTTGCTCCGGCTCAAGAAAACAAATTCAATGGTGTTTGTGATAATGCTGGAAATATCAAGCCTATAGCTTATAGCGTGGCTGACGACCAGTCTACAAAGTCTGACAACAACGACTTGTTGTACAATTATACTCCTAGCTTTGTTCCTGGCGGCACAAATCTCGACGAGAAAGGAAGGCTGAGTATCCAGTTCAATCATGCTTTCTGTATGATTGATATCGTTGTGACTTTGGGAACCGAGTTCAACAAGCCTAAGGTTCTTGATGATTCTCCTATCGTAAAGGTGACCTTAGATGGAACAAAGATTGCGGCAAATGTAGATGTTAAAAAAGCTGCTACCGGTTCTACTACTACCACTGCTGCTAGTGTCGTAACTGCCAGCGAAACAGCTACCCCTACCACCATTACCACCACCAAAGGTACCTTCACCAAGGCTGCAAATGCAGAAGCTAACGCCAAATCATGCTTCTCTTGCATTGCCATCCCACAGACCGTTGCAGCCAACACCTTCAAGGTGTCTTTGATGACAGCCGGCAAGCGCTATGAATGGACTTCAGATAAAGAGATTACCCTGCAGAGCGGCTACAAATATACTCTCGAACTTAGCATGGGTAATAATGTGGTATTGTTAAAGAATGGTAGCATCTCCGCTACTCCATGGACAGAAATCACTAGTGACAAGCCTCTTGAGACAGAGTAAAGAATATGAACTTAAAATAGAACAACTATGAAATATCAGAAGATATTGGGTCTTGTAGCAACAGCCGGCTTATTGCTGGCTGGCTGTGCTACAGATTCCGACAACAGTAATACATGGCTCAGTGACCCGAATGCCGTTCACGTATCGGCTTCGGTGGGCAGCATCTTTACCCGAAGCAATCCGGCTGCATCTGATGAAGCCGGACAGACGAGTTTTAATAATGGTGATGTGATGGGTGTCAGCAATAACGGCACATCGATCACCTATACCTACAATGAAGGCACCAACGACTGGCAGCCAGGTAGTGGAAGTTATCTGGTATGGGATGCTAGCAACCTCGAATTCGAGTGCTGGTATCCTGCTGATGGCACGAATACCTTCAACAAAGGCTATATCCAGGAAGACCAGAGCAATGAAACGGAGATTGCGAAATCAGATTATATGAAGGCATATGTAAGCTATGTTGGAATTCCTAGTGACCGCAAGCTTAATGTGGCATTGGAGCGCAAGACTGCCCGTCTGATTCTCAACATCCAGAGTTTCAACGACCAGTTTGATGCCAACAGCACCAAGGTCAACCATATCCGCATCGCAAGCAAGGCATCTACTGATGTCAGCGAAACATCTATCGTCAACATCAAGCCTTTGCAGAATGGCGAGGGTGGAATCAACACAACCTATACTGCCCTGGTTGCTCCTGGAGAAGTAGAGGGAAAGCTCTATTTCTCTGCTGAAGGAACCGCCGAAACTCCGCTCGTTGTCAAGACAGGAACATTGGTAGCCGGCAAGAGCTATACCTACAATCTTATTGTGGGTAAGAATAAGGTAACTATAGGTGATGTTACTGTGGCAGAATGGACTACGGGTGAAATTACTGGTGGTAAAGCAGAATATAATCCAGACTTCACCTTTAAGGCAGATGCTGAGCAGAAATTTAAAATGATAACCAAAGGAAATTACACCATCTCAAAACTTCAGTATTCTGTAAATAATGGCGAATGGAATGATGTGGTTGCAAATGAAGAAGTTACCTTCGGTGGAACAAATGGCGACCTTCGTTTACGTGGCACGAACACTAATGGAACTGCGTCTGCAGGGTATGAATATTCAACCATCACATTTACTGATCCAAATGTGGAAGTAGCTTGCACAGGCGACATCCGCACGCTGCTGGACTGGAGAATCTATAGTACAGTAGATACCAAAAATGCCAGATTCCGTTATTTGTTCGAAGATTGCGCTGTATTAACCTCTGCCCCAGATTTGCCTGCTACAAAATTAGCTGATGACTGCTATTATGGTATGTTCAGTGGTTGTACAAGTCTCACGTCTGCCCCAGAATTAAAGGCTACAACGTTAGCAGACTACTGCTATTCTAGTATGTTCTCTGGTTGTACAAGTCTCGAAAAAGCCCCAGAATTAAAGGCTACAACGTTAGCATACAAATGCTATTATAGTATGTTCTCTGGTTGTACAAAATTGTCAACCGTCACTATGTTGGCACCAAGCGACAAAATTTCGAAAGCAACTAGTTGCTGCGAAAATTGGTTGTATAATGCCGGAACCGACGAAACCGTAACTTCCTGCACACTCATAGTAACAGATGAGGCTGCCTATACAGCGTTGGAAAGCAAAGCTTATCTCCCTGCCTACTGGCAGGAAGGTCAATGCACCGTGGAGTATTATACCCCAAAACCATAACATCCCCCAAAAGGGTCTATATGCCACTCTTCATCGTGGCGTATAGACCTTTTTTTTTATGAATCAGGGATGTTTATAGCTTCATCTGCTTGATTTCCTCTGCCGTCCCCAAAGGGGGCGAATGTGAATAACCGCGGGTGGAATGACCGAAGGGAATGGAACCTGCGGATAGCAGACATACTCTCCCTATCGTCCCCAAAGGGGGCGAACAGGAGCAAGACTGGATGTGGTTCGCCCCCTTCAGGGACCGATGGTGGGTTCACGCACTTGATCAAGGAAAAATCTGTGTAAATCTGTGAAATCCGTGGGAATTGTTCTTTGTCCCACAGATTTCACAGATTCACACAGATTCTTGGTTTGGATTTAAGGTCACGCAGATTTCGCAGATGACGCAGATTTTTTTCGACCTGTTCGGTCTTGGGCTGATAATCCTGTAGAAGGGATTTTGTTTTTTAGTTTACTCTGTTTCAACGGCGTTAGCCCATGGCCGTAAGGCCAAAAATCTGCGTCATCTGCGAAATCTGCGTGACAAAACAACAAAGAATAAATCTGCGTGACAAAGAATAAAACATGTTTGCATGCAAACATGCAAACATGCAAACTTACAGGCATCGTAAACCCTGTCTACGATTTCTGTATTGCTTAGTCTTCTTCCTCTGCGGCTTCCTGCTTGATTTCAAGCAGTGTACGTTCATACACCTCCTGCAACTGATAACTTGCCACACCTAACGGGGTAGTGATGCCACGCAGAGACCATTCTACAACAGACGAATCTTTATCCTTGCAAAGAAGAATGCCAATACTTGGATTGTCTCCTTCGCCTTTAAGCAACTCGTCGGCTGCCGAAACATAGAAATTCAGCTTGCCGATAAACTCAGGCATAAAATCCACGATTTTTAACTCCACCACCACATAGCATTTCAACCGAGTATGATAGAATACCATGTCGGGGAAGTACGCCTTTCCACCTGGCGTATCAAGTTCCATCTGCCTACCTACATACGCAAAGCCCTTACCCAGTTCCAAGAGGAAACGAGTAATATTGGTAGCCAACTTATTCTCCAAGTCCATTTCACTGAACTTGCTCGGCAATGAGAAGAAATCCAACTTATATGGATCTTTTATAATCTCTGTAGCCAATACGTTTTGCGGCTGTGGCAATGTAACATCAAAATTGTTCAACGCCTTGCCTGTATGCTCATACAGTTTGGTTTCAATAGCATGTACTAACTCGGTTCGGCTCAAGCCATCAGCAAGAACCTTCTTGAGATAAAAAGAAGCCGTTTCTATATTTTCACATTTGGATACTATTACTGTCTGATGTCTCCAAGGCACACCAAGCAAGATTTCTGGCATTGGTGTTGCTGAATTTTCTACCTCTTGTAATTTTTTACCAGCTTGGTAAAAAAAGTCTGTATGTGAGGAATAAAAAACAAACCAACGCTTGATATAGTACAAATTGACAACAGAGAACCCCTCTGCCTGTGGAAATTCCGCACGCAAATCGAGGCTTAACCTTTTCATAAAGTTTGCCCCCCACTTATACTGTTTCTGTTTCTCACAAATGTCCTCGCCCAAACTCCAATAGAATTTGAGCATTTCTGTATTCACTTTGACTGCAGCTTTAAGCTGTGCCATGCGAAAGCGCTTTTTCAAGTCAGACAACCACTTCACATAGTTCTTGTCTGCCATGAATGAGTCGCTGTTCACAAACTGCGGTATGTTGTTATTTTCAGCCATAACACCTAATCTATCTTTAAAAATCAACTTTCCCGCAAAGTTACGGTTTTATTTTCAAACCCGCAAGAGATTTCTGAGAAAAGTTACAGAAAAAGTTAGGGGTCCACGCACTTTATCAAGGAAAGATCTGTGTAAATCTGTGAAATCCGTGGGAATTATTCTTTGTCCCACAGATTTCACAGATTCACACAGATTCTTGGTTTGGATTTAAGGTCACGCAGATTTCGCAGATGACGCAGATTTTTTTCGACCTGTTCGGTCTTGGGCTGATAATCCTGTAGAAGGGATTTTGTTTTTTAGTTTACTCTGTTTCAACGGCGTTAGCCCATGGCCGTAAGGCCAAAAATCTGCGTCATCTGCGAAATCTGCGTGACAAAACAACAAAGAATAAATCTGCGTGACAAAGAACAAGACATGTTTGCATGCAAACATGCAGGCATCCCCCCTACAATGGCTGATAGAACCGGAGTGTTCCCAGCTTCTTCAACTCCCCGTTCCGGGCATACCGGGCATCCGTGGCAGGATGAGAAAGGAGGATGAACTCACGGAGCAGCAGCTCGGGATGGAAACTCGTCATCTCAAAATAGGGAACACGGGAGGTATCTACCTCATAGATATTGCCACGCTGAAAGGCTGACAATGCCTTGTAGCCTTCATACTCCTGAAGCAGTTGGGCCTTGCCCAAGGGAGCACCGCCGAAATACTTGAATGCCCAGACATCAATCTCCCTACCCTTCGCCAGAATCTGCTCCGGACTCATCGCCAGACTTCCGCTGTGATCATCCTCTGCAAAAACATAGCGGGCATGGGCATCCTTCAGAAGAATGGCCATCGTGCTCCTGCCGCCCGGCACATACCATACCCCACCCGTCTTGCGCTCGGTCAACACCGAAAGACCTTCGGGCAGTTTCCCTGCCACCGACTTCAGCGACTGATATTCCTTTTCTATCCCGGCAAAGAGCGAATCTGCCTGACGGCTGCCAAAGAGCATGCCATAGAATTTCATCCACTCTGCCCTGCCCAATGGCGATGTCTCCATATAGTCGGCTGCTTCTATCAGGGGGATGCGAAGCTTATCGAGCTTACCATATCCGCCACTGTTCTCGAAAGGAGATACGAGGATTGCCTCGGGCTTCAGGGCGATGATGCGCTCAAGGTCGGGTGCCATACTGGAACCGCAATCCACAACAGAGGATGACGATACGCGCTTCCTGATATCGGGAATATTGATATAATCCAGATCGCATACGCCACGGATGGCATTCCCCACACCCAACTCATACATCAGCTGGCAATGCGGAGCCATGAATACGGCACTGCTTTCTACGGGTGTGCGCACGGTATCCGTGACGCATCTTACGCCCGACATCCTGCGCCTGGCAAGCTGCGCCACGGTCTCATCCCCCTCCTTGCCCTTCGGGACGAGGATATAGCGATGCAGCAGGGTGCCAGCCTTCCAGGGGTTGGCTACCATCACTTCATCATAAGTCCCTTCATCATTAGTCCCTTCACCATGCCTTACGATGGTCAGCAACTGGGCATACTTCATCTTCAACGTATCACCCACTTCCCCATCACCAGATGCCGTCTTTCTGCCCTGGCAGGCAAACAAAGCTAGCGCCACAAGCGCCATGAATATACAGTTATATCTTTTCATCATAATCATTCCTTTCTATCATAATTATATCTTTTCATCATATATTATATCTCTTCATCACGCAGCAAAAGTACGATAATTTTTCGAGACCCGCAAGAAAACATCGCAAAAACTATCCACTATCGTAAGTATAAGTCGCCCTGCTTCGCTCTTACCGATTGAAAAAGTTATTACATAACAAAGAAATCCCAGGAAAACGGGCAGCACTGGAAGTGGATTTCTGATGCGCACTAAAATACGTATTTATATGTATTTTTATGTTAATAGGGGTGTCGCATTGGTACCAATGCGACACCTTGAACATAGGAAGTAGACACTTTTTTTGAGGAAAGAGACACCTTATATCGGAAAAAAATGCTATATTTGCAGCATATTTAGAAGTAATGCCCATAGAAGCATTCTTCATACTGACAAGTTTAACTAAACGAACTTATATGAAAAAATATTTAAGAATTAAAATTGGGCTACCGATTGCAACGCTTGCTGCCATCCTTCCGCTTTCAGTAACAAGGGCGGAAGTAAACGACGGTGTGCAGAAAGATGAGCAAGGATGGTATGTCGGCATAGAGGGAGGAATGCCTTTCGGCTTCTCTACTTTCTCGAGTTTCGGACACGACAAGACCCGACTCGGTTGGGACGCCGGATTCTTCGGCGGCTATCGCTTCAGCAACATCTGGTCGGCTGAGCTATCGGCAAAATACGGAGAGATGAACCTGGCGGCGCAAGACTGCTGCGCAGAACGCAACTACTGGCTGGGAAGCGACGGCACGATATACAAGGCCAGCGTCCTGGGAATGGACTGCTGGGAGTATGCCCACCTGAAGAGCCAGGTAAGGATGGCACAGTTGGGGGCAAGAGTAAACATCAACCTGCTGGCTCTGTTTCCTCAGACGGCCAACAGCCGCTGGGAGGTGGCTGCATCGCCCCATCTATATGCCGTGACCACCAAGGCTGATATCCAGAACCTGACGGACGGAACAACCGTGAAGAAAGGTTCCACCCACTGGCATCTGGGATATGGTGCCGACCTGCAGGTGGGCTACCGGCTGAATGACCGCCTGAAACTGGGCATCTTTTCGGGATTGACCCGACTCACGGGCAAACGCCTGGACGGAATGCCGGAATATCTGCACAAGAACAACTATGTTTGGGAAAGCGGCATCAGACTGGGGGTGAATCTCTTAAAAGATGAAAAGGCCCGCAGAGTTGAGACAACCCATCATCAGTAACCCATAAAACAAGATAGGAAAATGAAAACAAGAAACAAACTGAATATCTGGCTATGGGTGCTGGCATGCATCCCATGCCTATTGACTGGTTGCGACCACGACGTGCATGATGGCGAAGGAGACGGAGGCCTGTCGGTATCGCTCGACTGGGCTGACGAGGCCGACGAGGGCACGGAAGTGAAGGACGTGAAGACGTGGATCATGAATGCCGAAAATGGCAAGCTGGTGGAGCAAAGCCGGCATGGCAGTGCGCAGGAAACGGCAAGCGAGCGATACGACCTGCCCGAAGGTCGATATCGCATTCTCACCACCACCAACCTGGTGGCTCCGTTCACCCTCAGTGAGCAGACTAGAGGCGTTGACAACATGAGCAATCTGGTAATCGGATTGTCGGATCCGAACGCATCGCCAGAACATGCTTATTATGGCGTAACAGACATCGTCATCAACAAGGAGGATGTGCACTATATCACCAAAAGCGAAATGCGACGTGTGCTTGCCGAACTCACCATCAACATAAAAGGGGCTCCCCTGCATACGGCTATCACGGGAAAGGTGTTGAATGTGGCCACCGGACTGCTTCCCTTGCAGCAAAATGAAGATGGAACTTTCGGCACACCAACAGATACTAAGGTAGAATGCGATATTCCTGCCGGAGTAGCGACATCTGAAGATACGTTTATAACAAAGCCATTGTTACTGATGCCGACGTGCCATGGTAATAATACCACCAATCTGTACATCATTCTTAAAACTCCTGATGGCATTATCAACCGCTTCGACCTGCAGGCTCCTGTGATAAAGCCGAGCGGCAAGTATATTGTCAACCTGGAATACAGTGAGATGAAGCCGGAAATGAACCTTACGAGCGTCAAGATAGACGACTGGACTGAGGGTTGGGTATATTATGGTGAAATCTTCGATCCGGAGAACTAGAAATAAGAAAGTCTGCCAGCATCACTGCTCGCAGACTTCTCTTTTCATTAACCGAACCTAAAATTACATCTATTTTTCAAGATATGCAATAAAATGCAAATGATAAACCTAAATATAAACTTTTACCTTGATGAAAACTACTTTTTACTCTTACCTATTTCAATATATACGCACTGCAAAATGCGATGTCATTATGTTGAGAAACGAATTTATCTGATTCAAACACACTATGTATTGTTGCAACATGCGTACCAAAAACAGACGAAACATGTTATCCTGCTGATTTACTGTCACTTATCATTTTTCTACCCATCAAACAGGAGTGGGGAAACTGGGGAACAAGTGGGGAATAATTCCCCAGAAATTGGGGAAATAGAAGGTTAAACAAACAAATCATCAAGTGTTACTGATGCCTTGAATATATCGGAGTATTCATTACTCACCAACTCTGAATTTCCCACATACGTAAGGAGGAATGTCTTGGCAGGATTCTTTTCTTCCAAAACCTGCAAGCGGCTATTCAACACCTGGGCATAGTCCTTAGTTACGGCATAGGGAGCCTTATAGAATTTCATCTCACAAACATTCACCGCATCATCAGCCCTTTCTATCAGCAAGTCTATCTGCATACCATCAGATTCCTCGCCACCCTTCACTATAAGCGAAGATTCCTGCGAAGACACGGCACCAATTTGAAGAGCATATTTTATCTGAGAAATATGCTGCAAACATACCTCCTCGAAAGCAATGCCACGCCATGAGGCAACATCGCTCTCCTTCAAATGCTGCTGCCAATAATCATTCTGCTTAACAGCCTTCTTTTCCTTGAAATGAAGCCAGAACCAGCAAAAGGAATCGATGAGCTTGTAATGCTCCTCGCGCAGACTGAAACCGAAAGGAGTATATTTCACCACAAAATCACTACCCACCAATGCCTTCAGCATCTTGGTAAAATCACCATTCGGATTCAAACCGGTACGATCGGCTATCTCCTTACGGGTAAAACCAGAATGGCGGGTACCCAAAAAACGAATAATCTTCATACAGTCTTCGGCATTATCAAACACCGAATTGAAAAGCCTTTCAAACTCATCCCCCAACTTCGCATTACGGGCAAAGAACAAGACATCTATGTTCTGGGCCAAACTATAGGAAGGATTAAAGAAATTCATATAGAAAGGTATTCCGCCCATAATCATATAAGCCTGCATGATATTATAACGGGACATTCGGATGCCACGGCTCTGATAAAACTCCTCACACTCTTTCAATGTAAACGGCGACAGTTTAATCTCTCCTGTCAAACGGCCATACAATCCTCCTTTATTGTTGATTAGATTGTCAAGCATCCAGGAGGTGGCGGAACCACAGACTACGAGCAGCAGCTGATGGCGCATATTGCCCCAACCATTCCAGAAAGCCTCCAATGCCGTAAGAAAACCGGAACGTGCCGTATCCATCCAGGGCAACTCATCGATAAACACCACCTGCCGGGAACCATTATCGCAAGTTTCCAAAAAACGTTCCAGCAAAAAGAAAGCCTCCATCCACGACTTAGGCTGCGCTATATCCTCCATGCCATGACGAAGAAGCGAGAAATAGAAATTCTGCAACTGGTCTTTCAGAGTTACCCTGCGGCGACGGTCGTAAGGCGACAGTCCTGTATGATGAAACACCATGTCATCGTGAAACACCTCATCAATCAAGAATGTCTTACCGACACGGCGACGGCCATACACTGCCACAAACTCAGCCCTACCACTTTCATAGTAGCGCTTCAATTCTGCTATTTCCTTTTTTCTACCTATTATTTCACACATAATCATTCCCTATTAGTGCTGCAAATATACTACTAATTTCGGAAATAGCGAAAGAAAATAGCGTTTATTTCGCTACGAAGCAGTTTTTTTGCCGTTCGTAGCGGAATAAACGCTATTTTTAGAGCATATAGGCTTCGAAGACGAGCACGATAACAATGCCGTCAATAATAATAACGACATAAAAACAAACATCTCCGATTTAAAACATTTTCCTATGTAGAATATCAAAAAAACACACAAAATATGCCAATAAACCTTCTATATCTTCCATTTTTTCAATCTGAAAATATTTCTTCTGGAAAACAGAAAATATGGCTAAATTTCGTATATCCCTATCTATCAGACAGTTAACAAAAACACAATTTATAGGATAAATTCTTATTTCTACGACCGTACGGTTAAGAACCCTACGACTGTACAGTCGTAGCGCTATGACTGTACGAGCATACCATGTGTAACCGTACAGTCGTAGCCATACGACCGTACGGTCATACCAAATTCAACCTAGAACGAGTACGCCTTACGTCCTAAATTCCATAAAAACCAAGCTTTTCCAGTTCTAGATTGAGCATTTGGAAATGCACTTTTTTTATGAGTTATACTTAACAACCTACCTAGATGGAGAGATAACGAAAAGATGTTTGCTTTCAAACATGTTTGCATGCAAACATGTTTGAAAGCAAACAGACTATAGATTATTCATATACTGCACCAATGCTTCCCGAAGGATATCCTCGTATTTCTTCTTGGTTCTAGCCTTCGTCAGCATAAGCTGTTCATACTCCTCGTCCGACAGGTATGTCTGAACTCCATGCATCGATTTCCTCTTCTCTGCCTGAGTTACCTTCTTTATGTCCTTCTCCCCTACTGGCTGCACAACGCCAGGCTGTGCTACACCAGGCTGTGCTACACCTGACTGAGTTATACCTGGCTGCACTACTGCAGATTGCCCAACACCTGGGCGAACAGCTTTATTCATATTACTGAAAGCTGCGTGAAAATCCTTTCCCATTTTTCCTAATTTATCTAGATATTAAACAATTCATTGATAACCAATTCATAGTCTATGGCTGCCGAGCAATAAGGCGCATAATGAAAGAGATCTGTCATTTCAGTCTGCGACTCGTTCACCTTGACGCAACGGCGGATTCCATGCGACAATACCTTCTCGCCATAATTCTCCCGAAGATATTCCATTGCCGAACGCACGATGCGTGGACGCTCGTCGAGCATAACAGGCAACAGGCCCAGAAGCTCCAGTTCCTTGTTCAGGGCAAACCTGCCATTCTTCACCTCCTCCATGGCTGCGAGCACTGCCGCCAAACCATTTACAGAAAGTCCTTCCATCTGTACCGGAACCAGCAGATGACTTGCTACCACCATGGCATTATAGGTAGATTGTGACAGGGCTGGCGGACAGTCGATGAAGATGTAGTCGAAATAATCTATAGGATTGCCGATGCCTTCGCCCGTGAAATCCATGCAGTCACTGTTGAGACAAGCTCCCAATACCTGGCGTGGTGCACCCGTGTTCTGCAGGAAAGGATCCACATCCTGCATCTTGGCAGAACCTGGAACGTAATACACCCCTACCCCATTTTTATAGATGGGCAACCCCTTGCAGGCTATCATCGAATCAAACACAGTGGCACAATCTTCTGGCGCATGATTCAGAAGAGTTAAGTTACACTGAGGATCCAAGTCTATCTCGAGGATTCTTAGATTCTTATCCTTCCGTAACATGCCAGTGGCAAGATTCTGCACTGTTGTTGTTTTGCCTACGCCACCTTTATTGTTGACGATAGCCAAGATCATTTTCAGCTTATTTTCCATGTCTTTGACTTTTAAATATTAAACTGCGTGCAAAGGTACATGAATTAATTGAAATAACCAAGAAAATATGCCGAAATGTTTGCATGCAAACACACAAACATGTTTGAATGCAAGCATGCAAACATGTTTGCAGAATTACTAATATATTGGTTTTCAGTATAAATGCTTTCAATATGCGGGTTAACAAACATGCAAACATGTATGTTAACAAACATGCAAACACACAAACATGTTTGGATGCAAGCATGCAAACATGTTTGCAGACTTCTGAAAAGGGCTTTAAAACGCATGAAAAGTATGCCTTCAGATGGCTGAACTAAGTATCTGCGACAAAATTATAAGCTATTTTCTCCGATTATTGCTGATTATTGCCCATTATGGCCCGTTTATTGAGAGAAAATTAGTAATTTTGCAGCCGGAAAGATAATATATACAGATATTTAGCAGATAAATTAGCAGATAAAAAATGATAGATTCAATTCAGAACATCTTTGTTCAAGTTAGCGATTTTCTCTGGTCGTATATCATCATTGCCGTTTTGATATGCTGTGCCGTGTTTTTCACTTGGCGAACCCGTTTCGTTCAGTTTCGTCTCATCAGGGAGATGGTGAGGCTGCTGCTCCATCCCGATAAGGTTCAGCCCGACGAGATAGGGCAGGATGAGCTGTCGATGGATGTGAAGGTGGATGGCGAGATGAAGCACATCTCTTCCTTCCAGGCATTCGTGGTGGCACTGGCAAGCAGAATCGGTACGGGTAATCTTGCGGGTGTGGCCACAGCCATCAGCGTCGGTGGTCCGGGAGCCGTGTTCTGGATGTGGATGCTGGCTTTGCTGGGTTCCGCATCTGCCTTCATAGAATCCACGCTTGCCCAGCTTTACAAGCGCAAGGGCAAGACTTCCTTCTATGGCGGACCTGCCTATTATATGAAGTATGGATTGGGCAAGGGATGGATGGGTATCCTCTTTGCCGTGCTGATGATCATCACCTTCGGTTTTGCCTATAATTCCGTGCAGAGCAACACCATCTGTCTGGCATGGCAGAAGGCATTCGGCATAGAGCCTGCCACCATGGGCATCGTGCTCACGCTGCTCACGCTGCTCATCATCTTCGGCGGTATCCAGCGAGTGGCTAAGTTTTCTTCCACGGTGGTTCCAGTGATGGCAATCATCTATCTACTGATAGCCGTGGGCGTAGTAATCTGGAACATCACCTGCCTGCCTCAGGTATTGCTCACCATTGTGGAGAATGCCTTCGGATTCAATCAGGCTGCGGGCGGAGTGCTTGGCGTAACAGTGATACAGGGCATCAAGCGAGGCCTGTTCAGCAATGAGGCAGGCGAGGGTAGTGCTCCTAATGCGGCTGCGGTGGCCACAGTGAGCCATCCGGTGAAGCAGGGACTCATCCAGGCACTGGGCGTGTTTACGGATACCCTGGTGGTATGTTCCTGCACGGCATTCATCATCCTGGTGAGTGGGGTAGACGTCACAGCATCCAATGGTATCCAGCTCACGCAGGATGCCCTGACCCATGAGATAGGAAGCATCGGCAATCCTTTCGTGGCTGTGATGATATGGCTCTTTGCCTTCAGCAGCATCATCGGCAACTACTATTATGGCGAGACAAACGTGAGATATATCAAGGATTCCAAACTGGGCGTATTTATCTATCGCCTTGCCGTAGCTGCGATGGTGATGATTGGTGCTGTGGTATCATTGGATTTTGCATGGAGTTTTGCCGACATCACGATGGCACTTCTTACCCTCTGCAATCTTGTGGCCATCGTTTTGCTATCCCGCCAGGCCGTTTTCCTGCTGCAAGACTATCGCCAGCAGAAGAAGGAAGGCAAGAATCCTGTGTTCTCCAAGGATAAAATGCCAGAGATTGCCGATCAATTGGAGGCTTGGTAAACTGGAATATAGAGCATAAGTATATTTAGACAAGATACCGGATATGGCAGATAAAAAAAAGGAAATAGCAAAGCCCAATGCAGGTGAACAATGGATTAATACTCCATTCAGCTTCACAAAGATAGATAAACAATGTACGCTCGCACAACAGCATATATTGTTTTGCGTAAGCTCGCATCTACAGGAATATGTAACGAGATTCTTCAACGAAAAACGTGAGAAAGGTAATCTGCGCTCAGACTATATGTTTGAAGTAGATAAAGAACACGTTGCCATGAATGTACCTAAAATCAAACTGAAGTTGAATGAATTAGGTATTGAATCAAGCCACTATAAGGATCTGCGCAAAACCCTGAAGGAACTTTTGGACTTCAGCGTAAGAATCAAGATAGATGGCAAGGCCGTGATACAGCACGTTTTTTCCAACATAACAGAAGATATCATAACCAATGGTTATACCAAGCAAGGTGTTACATACGACAGATCCAAAGGAGAGGTTGAACTGAAGATTGACCCAGTTGTTGCCAAATATGCCTTCGACATGAGCCAAGGTTTCATCCATCATATCGCCTTGATTGCACGATATGCAAGCAGGCAGAACACTCCTAGGATATATCTGTTCTTACTGCGCCAAATGGGAATAAACAATGGAAAAATGACCATAAAGGTGCCATTCATGCAATTGAAGGAATACCTGGGCATGGCTAAAATTGCAGAAGACGGAACTGTTATAGAAGAACAGTATCCGAAATTCTCGCAGTTTAAAAAGCAAGTATTGGATGCGGTGCAGGAAGATTTTGCCAAATTAAGCAAGGAAGACAAGGTTGATATCATGTTCACCGACTGTACACCCGTATATAAGAGGGGACAGTCAAGAGGCAATCCTGAAGCACTGATATTCAAAATCAAGAGAACTGCTTTGGGAAAAGCCCATATCAATGGCAATGTCTTGGATAAGGATAAGCAAGGACTGCCTCAGAGCAAGGAGCCTGTAATGGGCGACTTGTTTGCCCATGTAGCAACGGCAGAAAATTCAAAGATAGAAATGGAAAAGGGTGGGGAGGACAAATGGAAAGAATTCCTCTCCATGATAATTGATCCTTCACAAGCAGCCTTACTCAAGAGGGTGAAATTCCTCGGTATGAAAAATCAGAGGTTCTGCGTCAAGGCTTCAAAAGAAGACTTTGAATTACTCAAAACACTGGGAGTGGAGAAAGTTGCCCAGGTATACTTTAAATGCGTAGGCTCCTTCGCTCCAACTTTCTACGAGGGGTAAACCTATAAAGAGTCGCAAATATAGCTTATATGGCTTTATTATAGCCTTATATAGCTCTTATTTGCGACTTTTTTGGGCTATATCTACGAAACCATTTACTACAAGACACCTAACATTCTATATTTCAACACTTTACAAACACAAAAATCGTTTAAATGTAAAAACAGAACTCTTTAAAAATACAAAAGTTTATTTTTACTATCTATCTGTTTATCAGATGTTTATATCATTCCAGGTAAATGGTTTCGTAGATATCATGGTAGGAAAAGCTTGCATATCTACGAAACCGTTTACCTTGTTTTTATTAACCAACTGATATTCAACGTATTATGCTTTTTGTTTTCGAGCATAAAAATATGTCATAATTAAAAGATGGGTTTATTATATATATAATTACTTCTTTATTATGTTGATTATCAGGTTGTTATATCTATTAAAGTAAATGGTTTCGTAGATATAGATAAGCGGTTTCGTAGATGCCTTCATGCTCAATGAAAGCCTCTATATCTACGAAATCGTTTACCAGATTAATGCTAACAAATTGATATACAATATATTAGCCTTTTAATTTATGATTTTCCCGACCGAAAATGCTTAAAAAAACTGATTAATACAAGAATTTTTTACACCGTACTCTTGTCATATCTACGAAACCATTTACCTTGTTTTCTATAAGTATCTAGTATTCAGCACTTTATATTTTTCCTTCAAAAAAGTAAATTTCTTTTTATAATTATAAGTTATATTATTATTATAATTACGGAAATTTCAACATATTGATTTTCAATAAGTTACAAGGCTCGAAGTAAACGGTTTCGTAGATTTAGGTAAACGGTTTCGTAGATTTAGGTAAACGGTTTCGTAGATTTAGGTAAACGGTTTCGTAGTTTTTGGTAAACAGTTTCGTAGATATGTGATTTCTTTACATTTTGAAAAGTATAGATTTTTTGCTTGAATGGTGGGACTTCAGCCAGTGCTGGAGTTTTGCATGTATGTGGATGATCATCTGTATATGCACTTTAGGTAATTGTGCATGCACAGGTGCACGTAACACGTATGCATGCGCCATGCGTATATGTGCGTATATATATATTAATGAGAAATGGCATATTAAGGCTCTCTAAATGTTTAAGACTGTTAAAATATAGCTAAAAATGAAAGTTTTTTCTCAAAACATTTGGCAGTTTCGGAAATAGTTAGTACTTTTGCACTCGCTTTTGAGAAATCGCTTCTCTTAGCAAACATAAAGAAAGAGTTCTTTGAAAGATTTTACATAAACAGACAAGTAGTACAAGAAGCGGTTAACTTCTTAGAAATAAGAAAGTTGACTGGGTAAAA